>Ga0078972_1013266_pt1 | contig 13698 bp, 18 predicted proteins | sample YelNatPaOPGAMG01_FD_67568 | JGI IMG/M metagenome (GOLD analysis project Ga0078972, IMG submission 67568) | Hot spring thermophilic microbial communities from Obsidian Pool, Yellowstone National Park, USA - OP-RAMG-01 (SPADES assembly) (version 2) | ecosystem: Environmental > Aquatic > Thermal...
AGTAGTAGACCCACCCCCCGAAGTCGATGAGAAAAACACCAGTGAAAGCGAAGTAGTCCCAACTATATCTGTAGCAGAAGTTAAATTATTAATAGTCCTAGTAACCGAAGTAGCTTGGAGAGAAATCGTCATTCTACCCCTCCACCAACCCAACATCTATCGTCATTGAATAATCCCATAATATCTGCCCTGCCTTCTGTGAAACATTGAAATTATTAACCACCCCAGCAAATCTCAAAACCCCTCCAGTCCCAATAATTTCATTCATATTAAATTTTTCCACAACCTGATTATTCGCAGTAGTGCTCAGACCCCCCCAAACCTCAGTCAAGTCCACTACTATTCTCGCAGAAGGATTTGCCGTTGGAAAGTATGACAATAAAAACGCAACATCATTCTGGGTCATACTGTGCCAAGTCAACGTCAACCCCAAACTAGCCCCAGTGAAATTCAACAAAAACGGGGTATTAAATGTAGGCAAAGGCATTTGAGTAATCCCATAGCTCAAAGTATACTTAACCTCTAGCCCCAAAAAATTCGCATAATATGGGTAATGGTTTGTGGAAGAGAGAGCCGCCGACATATCATAATTAGAATTGTTATAATAAATACTAGTACTCGAAAGTGTCTCATCCATCCTATAAACATAAGTCATGATGACCACCTAAGCATCCTGCCCGTCCTCGATTCAAACTCCTTCTGAACTCTATCCGCCAATTCTCTCGGGTCAGTAACCCCGTGCACATGTATTTCTATATGAAAACTATTCTGTTGACTTTCTCCGCCCATAGTCTTCCCCGCCGGAACAACAGTCTCTCCTTTGTGCACCACAGCAAGACCGGAAGAAACAATTGTCCCACCCGAAGCCAAATGAGCTATACCTGAAAATACCCCACTAACAGCATTACTAACAGCATTACCTACAGAAGAAACAGCACTCTTCACATCATTCGCAGGGTTCAATTTGTCCACAACCCCAATAAAACTATTTATCCCATTTGAAATCATCTGCAAAAAGGACACCACCATCTGGACTGGGTTCTGAATAAAACCCCAGAAACTATTTATTCCATTTGAAATCATCTGCAAGAAGGACATCACCATCTGGATTGGGTTCTGAATAAAACCCCAGAAACTACTGAAAAGACCCATCACAAAATTAATTCCACTCATAATAGCATTTAATGGTACCATAAGCAAGTTTCCCAAAAATTTAACCCCGTTCACTAAAATCCCAAACAAAGGGCTAAATATACCCACAACAAACTTAATCCCACTATTGATATCCCCCCAAAGTGTCTCTAACCCAGCAACAACCCGCATCACCCCTGCCTGCAATACCGCATATGCTTCCTTCACCATATTAATAAAGCTATCAATTCTACCCACAACTAACGATTTAAATTCCCCAAGAGCAGTCCCAACCCCTCCGAAAAACGTAGCTAACCCCCCAGCCGCCCAATTCCAAAAGTTAGACAATGCAGTTCCCAAAATACTCGGGAGGTCTAAAGCAGTAACCCACTTAAGAAAATTTGAAGTCGCAATCATAATCTTTTCGAAAATTTTACTGGAAAGAACCTGAGCAAGACCCTGAAGCACCGGCATTAAGAAAGCCATTAATATAAGCCCAATAGGAAGGAATATCATTTGAAACAATGAAGAAATAGCCGATATCATCTTTTGAACTGGCTTAAGACTCATAACAGCAGAGACAATCTGCCCGAGAAGTCCAATAACACCACCAATCAATCTCTCAATACCGGAACTTGCCTTAGCACCTGATTTTTCCTGCGATTGATTCAATTTGGAAAGAAGTGCCTTAAGATGAGAACCTAGTTGGTCTTCGTCATCGAAAATCCTAGCAAGTTTAGCTTTTATATCAAAAGAAACTGAAGAAAGATGACTTTTAACATTATAAATTGCAGCTGTAAGACCACCAGAAATTATTTTTCCTATGGAAACGGCGGTCTTACCCATTGCAGAATCAAGTGTTGCCTTTAACTTTGATAAAGAAGCTTCATCGATAACCGGAGCAATTGCAAGGGTAACTTTTATCTCATTCGCCATACAAGAAGGTATAATAAGAGTATATAAAAAGATTACCTTAAAAGAGAACTGTTCCTACTTATCCAATTTTCAACAGAATGCTCAGCATCCTTAAAAATATTTAACCAGAAGAGAATTCCAATAAACCAGAGACCGAATATAGTCCCAAGTAGACTAACATACCAGAACCCAGCAATCGCATCTCCAAAACCCCCGTTGAGTGCACTCGCAGGTGCTAAAGAAGTCAGAAGAAATATGAAAAAGAATGTCATCACAACATACGTACTCTTCGGATAATAAAGCTCCGAAAAATACCAATTCTTAAGCTCCTTCCTCCTCTCCTTCGATGCCACCGCCATCCTAATTTTCGCACCGATGAATATACCAATCGACCCCAGAAACAAAAGAGAAAACACAGTCAAAGCCATCTCCCCCAATCCCGCATTCTGCCCGAAAGAAGATAGATGGGGCTCAACCAAAACCACCGGCAACATAAACAAAAATATAGCTATAAATGGCAATATCGTATGTTTAAGGCACCATTTGTAATAATAATACATTACGTCCAGCACACCGGCTATGAAAGAAATCGTGGTGATAACCACCACAATCGTTTCAAATCCAATTCCAAATTTTTGTAATAATTCGTTCATAAAAGTATATCGTATAGAATTATATAAAGTTTATCATTCAAGTCTGAAGTGATTTTTTCATCTCTTCAAATTCCTTATTCAGAAGCTTGATAAACAAATTTATTTTAGCCACAGGCATATCCTCCAAATCCGCCGTGGTCATAGACAAATATCTCCTTAAGTAAAACTCAGTCTCCCACTCTGGGGGTGCTTCCTTCCGGAAAGGAGTTAGCCCCAAGTCCCGCCTCCTCCAGACAAATCTCCTCCAATTTCACAACCTCTTTTGCTGGGAGGTCATCCAACTTCCCATCACTCAAAGAAACAATAGTATTCACTATCATAGCCTGCATTTTGAATACATTTATTGTAGCCTTAGTCATCCCCCCGATTAACTGAACCTCACTACAAGCCTCCCGAATTTTATTTAACTCCGAATATTTGAGCGGTCTAATCTTCGCAACAATCTTTTTCTCATCCACATTCAATATAACTTCTCTCATCTTTTCACCTATTGTATCTTTATATTCAAAGACTTAAAATCCAGTTTGTCCACCACTGGGTCTACCGGTGTTAATGTCATCGAACCTTCATTCCAGAATAATCCTTCCAAAACTATAGTATAATAAGCAGAATATTCTCCCGACCCAATAGTCAATGTTATATCATATGAAGCCGTACTTGTCTGACTCTCTATAGTCCTAGTGAAATGCTCAAGCATATTACTATCGTGTAGTATTTCTATTGACCCACTTATATCCAATTTTTTTGGGACAAAAGCTATGTAATCTATATTTCCAAGCCCATAAAATGCCTCATTGTTGTTATTTATCTTTATATCAAAGCTTTTTACTGGTTGCACAGAAAATGTCGTACTTCCGTAATTTCCGTTGTAAGTTATCTGCACAGCCGCCCAAGTCAAAAACTCACTTGGATATGTATAAAAAGTAGAAGAAGTAAAATCAGCCGGAGCAGTGGTACTCAAATACACAACATTTTTACCCCCGAATGTCAAAGTTACATCTACAGTTTTACCTTGTTCAAATTTCAAATCGCAAGAGTTAGCCATAAGTCCAGTCAACTCATAGTAATGTTGCAATTGGTCTTCAATCATACAATACCCCGAAGGAAGTTGCCCAGTCAAAGGAGGCACTGTCCAATAAGGAGTAGTGGAACTAGATTTATTTAAAAGAAGCCCCAACCATTCTTTATTGTCAGCCGCCAAAACAAAGTTAGCAGTTGTATCAACCTTTATTCCTTGAACATAAGCAGTTGCACCAACCCTCGACCCCAAGTCATACAGAACTTCATAATCATTATTAAATTTTAACTCACTAAGTTTCATCGCAACCCCAAGCACACCAATCGTACTCCCAGTTAAGTAACCACTACCATAATAAGCTTCTTGCCCAAACCCAGCCTGAAATACTGCCGTGGGGAAAATTTGAGGAATATTTGCCATATAAAGACAATGTCTAAGCCATATATAATATTAGCGATTAATCTTTCAAAGCCTCACGCAACATTTCCTCAACCTTCTTCGCAGTTACACCAGCAATCCTAATCTCACTCACCCCACTTTCATCAGTAACCCTCACATTGTCCTCCCCATATTCCTCCTCAAAAATCTCCACCAGAGCCGCTCTAAGACCATTCAGAATAGCCCTATGAAGTTGTAATGGTGTCATATTCTTAGCATCTATATTAGCCACGTTCTACCTCCTTCCAAAGAGAGACAACCCCGCCCATCTCCCCCAGAATATAATTCACAGTATTTTTGACCCTCTCTTCCGCATCCTCCCCGCACGAATACACATCCATAGTAACCAACCCCGACTCGGGAAAAGTATGCACACTCAAATGACTTTCTGCCAAAAGAATAATCCCACTGACCCCATACGGCTGGAACTGATGGTAGCTTGACGATATTTTTGTAAGATTTCCCCGCCTTACGCCTTCTTCCAATATCTTCCTCATAGGTCGGACTGTCATCAATATCGATGTCGATACAGTATGAAAGTCCACGATTAAGTGAAAGCCTACTACCATCCTCTTCTGACCTCATACACACGACATAACCACAAAAAATAAAAACTTTATGGCACCCAACTCCCAGTGATGATTTTGTATCCCTTTACTGCATCCTCAAGTTTGTCAATCTGAACAGAAATCCAATTATAAAATCTGTCCATTTCGATACCCCCAATCCCCTGTGAGACCTGTGCAGTATACCTCTCATTGTCCAGAAACATCTTGGCACTCTTGTATAATGCCAATTGATAAATCTGTCCATCCATACCCGGTTGTTGTGCAGTATTATACCCATGATAATACGAAACCTCAATTTCATACCCCATATACCAGTACCATCCAATTATCCACAAGATACCAGACTCAGTATCAACCCAGTATGACCCCCATCTAGCCTCAACCATCACCCCAACCCACTGTTCATATTGAGTACCATTCCACACCCCCAAACTAGCCAGAGTGTGAGTAGATGAAGCAGGAATAACAGGAAGGTGCTGTAAATACACAGGAGACCCCACCAAATACCAACCGAGATATGCTGGCTTTCCAATTGAATAATGTTCGTTCTGTGCTAACTTTTTACCCCAAGTCCTTCCAGTAATCACATCGATATAATCGCAAGTACTTGGTATTATTATAGTATTTAATAACTCAACATCAATATTATACTGTGTTGTAGAAACATATAACTGCTCAAGTTTTAGAAAATTAAGCACATCCTGAGCAGTAACATACATTGTGCTACCGCCAGACCACTGAAATGGCACTTAAAAAATCACACTCCACATAAAAAGGAAATGTGGAAATAGCTTAAAAACTTATCTGTAAATACCTGTTATAAGTTCGCTAAGCTCAAAGTCGTAGGATACAGTTGTAGCGGCACTTGCTGTTGCGGAAACCTTAATTACGCACACCGTGTCAACAGGAAATGGATTCTGTGCAACGAATGCTCCAACTAGAAGACCTGTAACTCCATTCAGTGATGTAGTGGAAACAGTTGTAGAAGGCTGGAACTGTGATTGGAAAGTGTTTGTTGCAGTAACAGTTATACTACCAGCAGTTAGGTCAGCACCGGCAAGATTTACCTTAACGTAAAGATACCCGCCACTTTCAATAACATATGTAGTTGTCAGAACACTAGCACTTGTAGTGTCAGCAGATGCACTTCCAATAAGTATTTTTGGAATTGTCTCTTGAGCATTTAGAGTCTGTGTTAAATCACTATTTAGTACCATAATGAGTAAATGCCTACCGTTTATTTAAACTTTGTGTCAGCCTCAGGCATAGAGCAAAACCGATAACTATACTCCCCAACACCAAAATTAAAAACATGAACCCAACTCACACCATTACAACTAAACCCCTCAAGCATACCCCCACAATTTACACATTTAGCCATACAGAAGGATACCCCCAGAATATATAAATTTATGCATACATCCCCTCAGCCTCATCTGCCTTATCCGCTTCTTCCATAGACTTCTTCATAAGCAACCCCTCTAAACCCGCCTGAAAGACCGCCATAAATCCATATGCGAAATCTATCAAAGAAAGTGCGAATTCTTCCTCTGTACTAGTACGATAGTGCAAATGGTTCAAATCATTATAAACCTTAAAAATTCCCTCGTGCCTAAACTTCTTGGAGGGCATAGGCTCAAATGTAGTGTCGATGTACTCTCCATCGTCAGAAAATGAAATATGCGATATAATTTTAAATATATCAACTTTGAAAACATTTTGCAATTCCATAAAAAGAAATGTGAAAGAAGTATTTGAATGCTTTTAAAAAAAAATTATACGGATGATGAAAATCCGTTTATATCCCTTATCTTTGCATTAGCTCCGAAGAAACGAGTAACGATTTCACCGATAGTACTGTAAAATCCTTCGTATGCCAACTGTTGCAGAAGTATAAAGTCTCTACTTGTGGTTTCAAGATATGTTGGAGCCTGAAGTATCTGCACCCCAAGTCTTCCATACCCATATCCCTCAGTATCGGTTGTGTCGAGGAAATAAAGGTTCTCATACTTTCCATTGCTGGAAGGTGTGTTAACTGCCTGTATCAGTGGCAGACCAAATATGGTAGACACCTGAACGCCACCTATTACTCCTTCTCCGCTCTCTATACCGTTAAGGTCGAACTTAACAAGCTTCTCAGACATCGGGAAATATAGTACCTGTTTCTGGAACATGTTTGCTATACCGGCATATGTCTTATAACCTGTTACGGCTACATTTGCATTTGAACCGTTTATCTTTGCACCCTGTATTGTGTTAAGCAGTGTTGGTACACTAAGTGGGGCTGGTGTAAATGCAGTAGAGACATTGGTAAAGACACCTTTGTCGTTACTTGTCATTGCAGTCGACCCACTCACCACATATGCATCGTATATACTTGCACCATCTGCTCTGTTAATTGCACCGAGCCAAGGGTTAAGCACATTACCTATTGTAGGTGTGCTTGTGGCAGAAAGTCCTGCGGCTACTCCCTCTGCATTGGAAGCTATAATTCTATCAATAGACTCGAACTGAAGTCTCCCAGCACCAGACACGGAAGTTGCGGCAGTTGTACCTACAGCTTTCTGTCCTATCTGTTCGTTAATCAGCTTGACATGTTCTGTTGCATAGAAGTTACGGATAACATCAAGAGACCCGTATATATCATCCATGCTCTCACTAGCGAGCATCTGAGTAACTTGGGACGTTTCGAATGTATTTATAGCTATTTTTGGAGTAATCTTCACAACTTGTATCGTGGGTATAGTTGGCGTAGGAAGTGTTCCTGTTTCGGAAATAGCCATTGTGGAAGCAGTTCTGGTATACCCATTTATTGTTCTGTAACCAGACTTGTCCCACAGTAATTTTGGCATAGCCGCAAACCAGTTAGCTTCTGTGTTCAGCTGATACCAAGCCTGAGCTCCGTAAATAGGGTTCCATACACCTAGACCCTGACCTGTGTTGATTATAGCCTTCTGAATGGACGGATATTCGCCCAGAGAGAGATTAGGCTGTGCCGCATTGCCCTCATAATATGTTAAAAAATCCTGATATGTTAATACTCTTGTCCTCACCATTTTATAGACCTCCTATTGTTCCGTATGCCCCAAAAACTGATTCGTTCTCGCCAGTGTTAGCTGACTTCCTTATTTCCTTACTAATCTGAACTGCCTTCTTTTTGCCCATAAGTATATCAGATATCGGGGAAGCATTTACATCTCCTTTTGCATAAGATGTTCTCTGCTCTTCGTATCCCGTACTTACTTCTGGGTACCTGCCAGCCTGTGCTACAGGTGTAACACCCTTCACAGACTTCACACTCTCTTTCTCTGGGAATGTGTTGCCCATATCAACTTTCTGGCTAAGCTTAGATTTCTCTGGTAATTCTTTTGGCTTACCAGACCTGTTCTCATAAATTGCTTTCTTTGCATCGCCTGCTCCCTGTCTGTCGAAATCCTTGAAATTGTTTTCTTCAACTTCTCTTTCGTCCTCTCCGTCATCAACTTCTCTCATTTCGTGTACAGGGGGTTTGTGTTTCCGCTCATCTTTAGCAACAGAATGTTTCTGAGTAGGAACTGAATGCTTTACATCCACATCTTCGAATTCCTCTTCTTCCTCAACCGGTGCCACAGAATTAAGAAATCTGTCCATTTTTTCTGAAAGACCCGAAATTTTTTCTGTGAGACCAGTAACTGCCTGAAGAATTTTTTCGTCCACTCCTTCGTCTCCTCCAGACTCTTCCCCAAAGTCTTCCTCCTCTTCAAAACCTTCGTCTTCCTTCCTAAGCCTCAGTCTAGCCAGCTCTTTCTTTATTGCCCTATCAATTACATTTTGTTTAACCATTTTCATCTCATCCTCATCCTCTTCATTATACCCCACATCAAACATTTTGTTTTTCAATTTATCACGATAATCTTTCTCTTCCATAAGATGCTCTTCAAAGTCATCATAGTCATCAAAGTCTTCTCCACAAACGGGACAAGAAAAATCGCCCTTTTTGACCTTGCTTGACCGTCCTTTCCTAGCTAGTCTCATTAACGGCATATCTTTTTTTACAGTATTCATACACTTGAATTGTTAACCTATATATAACCTTTATCCTCACTAAGCCATCTCACGGGTTTTCTCCCGAAATAGAACAATTCGAGTGGTTCATCCCCCTGAACAAACACAACAGCATCATACCCCAAATTCTTCAACGCAGTAGCAATATCCTTCTCATACTTATTATACCCAACCATATTTAGACCAGACCCAATCATATTTTCCCTAATCCAATTATTAAACTCCTTATTCGAATTCAGTTTGTCTTTCTGCCCAGTCAAAGTCAAATAAACAAACGCCGTAAACCTAGACTCATCCAGTAACTTCCCCTCCACCTGAGCCTCGATAAAATAGGGATGCTCTACGTCAACCAGCCCGTATGAAAACTTCCCAGTACGCACCTTGGGCTTCTTGTAATTCTCCCGCTTCTTCCCCCCCTCATCCCGATTCTCCCCGAGCAATTTATCACTGATTGCATCCATATAATTGTCCAGATACCAAACCTCATCCACATCCATCTCCTGACCAACCACATTCTGAATACTCCCCCCACTTGACAAAGTCCTGAAATGCTCATATGGATTTCTCTCATTCGCTATAACAAAAAAGATGCCCCCTCTTGAACGCCTAGAATGAGACCCAAGCCCCCGCCCGAACCTCATCACAGGGTATGTAATTTTTTTAACTTCTAATTTTTTTTTACTTCGGGCTCAAGCAAAAAGAATATGGGTTGTTTTTTAGCAAAAGTATATTCCCTAAACTGAATATTGCAGTCCTTACAAAGCACATCATAGTAGTCAGTACGTGTCATTCCCTCAGTTTCCTTTACCATCATTGTATCGCTGTCCACAACAGAAACATTATGCCCCTCGCAATTCGGACACACAATCTTCGAAGACCCAAGTCCTTTCTCGTATTTGTGCTTTAGAGACCCACAAATCCTCTGCTTAGCTTCCTTACTGTATTTCTTCTTCCCACTCCCAATCTTCTTCATACAATCCGCCCAATTCTTCATCCCCGCAAAGGGCTTTTGAATTTCAATCAGTTCCTTAAGAAGCTCATCCAACTCAGGGACACCCTTCTCAATCTCCTTTATCTCCAAATCTACTATAGGGAATTCCTCATTCGCATCCTTGTTCACCCCCCAACCATACCCCGAATACCACAAGTAGTTGCACGCCTTCTGAGGTGAAACCTCCCCGCCATAATTCACCAAGCATTTCGCATACCAAGTCTCATCTGGTAATTCCCCCGCACTGGAAGCCAAATCTATTATAGTACTCTTCTGTTTGTATTTGTAGTAAGCATGAATATTGTGATGCTCAATCCATTCTTTCGGTATTCCCTGTGTGCTTTCCGCCCAATCCTCAGCTTTCCTCAGGTCTTCCTGAAACTCGTGGTAGAAGATATATGCACAAAGTCTAACCGCATCTCTGGGATTTCCTTCCACATCAAGAGCCTTCTCTGAGCATTTCTCAAGAAACCATTTGCTTGGTTGAGCTCTCTTGGTAATAAATTCGTGCATTATGAAGTCCTCACTTAAGTCCTCCATTCCCAATCCCTTATGCCCATAATGAGATTTTATCCACCCACAAAGTTTCGCACTATGATTTTCTTCCATACATTTCCGCCATGGGTATGATTTCTTTCCGAATTCCCCCGACTTGATTAAATCCATAAAAATTTTCGAAATAACCTCTTCCCCTTTCTTTTCCAATTCTGACTCAGACAAATTCTCGTATGGGTCTGCTGACTTCGCCATACTATAAGCAGTGATAATAGCCGCCTGATTAGCTGGTTCAGTAACCAAACTAATCTCACTAAGCTCTATCTCCTTGAGTACCCTTGCATCAACCCCCTCCGCCGTCTTTTCTGTGTCCACCTGAATAGCAGTCCCCCCAATTGAGAACCCAGTAATAGTCCCATTCTTTATCATATTCCAAACCTCATCATCCAACTTGTATCCCTTATCTATCATCGCAGTAATCTCTATAGCAGGAAGCCCATACCTCGGTTCTTCCTGAACTGTCCAATTGATAACCTTCCCCACCGGCTTGTTCTGATGCCCAAAAAGAAGAGGTGCCCCACGAGAAGCATACTTTATCATAGCCTTATTCATCGTGTCAATCGGGACAAGGTCTCCCTGTCTATCCATAACCTCTACACTAGCATACCCAGTTATAAGTCTCTGCTCTTCGTCTTTGACAATTAAATCTTTTATAGCCATTACCTGCATTTTAAATCAACCCTCTGAATAAAGCGACTACCAATGAACTTGTTATGATACTAGCAATAATCGTAATAACAAAACTAAATTTACTAAACTTTGACCCAGAAATCCTGCTTTGTTCAGCTATTTCCTGTAAATCTTTTAACTCTTTATCAAATAAAATAGTAACTCTCTCGGAAGTAATCTTAGCTGAAGTTTCGGCATCTGTAAGTTTTTTATTCACTTCCATTTGGAACACATTAGATTTATTAATTAAAATATCAACATCAGTTTTAAGACCGGAAACATCGTTTCTTACAACCTTAAGATTATCCGCAATGTTTTCAGTATTAGCTTTTATAGCGCCAAATTCACTACTAAGTTTTAAAAGCTCATCTAAAACTTTTTCAAATGGAATTTCACCTGCCAATAAAATCACCTTAACTTTTGCTGTGTGTTGGACTCCTCATATAGTCCCTCAGGTGCTTTCCTCTTTGTCTTCTGGTCATTTAACCTGTTGAATTCAACTCTGTATGGGTCAGGGTTAACCTCTGCATCCACGCCAGTATCTATCATTGCATCCTCGTCCTGAACAACTGGAGTGTAGTTAGTATTCAACATATGAGTCATACCTGCATTTGGATTAAGGTAAGTTGCCTTCTCCAGCACGCCCATCTGGTAAAGGGATGCTATTCTGTCAATTCCTTCATTCAGGTAATTCTTCAGGTTAACTATCATTCTATTTTTTAACTCGTTGTCTGTGTCAAGAAAACGTGTCCAATTTGAGTCGTAAGCCGCCGTAAACTTGTTGTCCACAAATGAAAATTTACTTGTAGCATATCCTTTTACTGCATCAATTTGAGCCCCAGTCAGTCCCTTCTTAGCCGCCAGCCCTACTGCAACATTCAAAACAAATTCCATCTTTCTGCGGTCAATAACTTCCTTAGTCATTCCGCTAACCATAGGGTCAGTATAACTCTGTTGAATAGGTGTATAGTCCGCAGGTTCGTTTGACTTGACAAGTTTGAAACTCATATTGCTCCCAACGTGCCCCGCTATTCTATATTTATATTCCGTATAGTCTCTGAATTTGTCCTTAAATTCCTGCGGAGTTTCTATATACTCCACCTCTCCATCAGGCATATTGATAACTGCCTTTATTCCTCTATTGAGTTCGTCCAATACTTCTAGAAAATTGAAATCAGCCATAGGTTGGAATACATTCTCAATAGATAAAGTTTGCTCTTTTCGTATGTTCAATATACTAAACAGATACCATCCCAATTTGTTAAGTATACAATACCAAAATTTTCAAAGTATACTCAATCAAGCTAATACCCCTCTCCTTCACCATCGGTCTAAAATTACTAATGGCATTATATCCAATTACAACCCCCCCGTCAGTTAACCTCTGATTTATCAACTCATACATTAAGGATTGTTGAATTGCCTCATCATATTTCTTGAACGAAGGTGGGTATGCCATCTCATACAACCTCAATTTGAACTCATATTCATTCGCCCAATTATGCCAATACAAAGTAGGTGTAGCACGGGTCATCACATACGCCCCCACAAGCTTTTGTGCCCCGACCTGAATAGCCTTGACATCCGAATAATATGTCGCAGGGAAACCCAACTTTTCCAAATTATGCCCCAGCATGTCCACAACACTACTCCAAGCCGACACCCCATAAGTAGTTGAAAGAAATGGGGCGAAATTCGTGGTAGAATACAAATAAGATACATTCAAATAAGATATGCTAGCGGAAGTAGTTGCCAAAAATTCTGGTAAATTGACATCAAATAATACATTCAATCCAACTATAGAATTTGGAATAAACTCTGGTAACTCAGCTAATACACCCACATCTACATTAGCCAAATTAGTCGTAAGAAATGGAATAAAATCCGCCGAAACATTCACCCCAAAATTTCCCAATGTAGTCGGAGTAAACTCTGGCAAATCATTTGTTACTAAGACATTCGCATTGACAGAAGTAGTGGTAAAAAATGCTGAAAAATTAGAAGTTGAATTAAAAAGTGTAACACTGAGGTATGAAGCATTGGTCTCAAATGGGTAAAGACTCGTACTTATTGGAAATTCTATATTTACAGAAAAATTCGGGGTAAGAGTAAGTAAATTAGTAGTCAAAGGAATACCTATACCAACATCAAAATTCGTATCAAATTCCGGCAAGTCATTCTCTACCAAAACATTCGCATTAACTGAAGTAGTGGTAAAAAATGCTGAAAAATTAGAAGTTGAATTAAAAAGTATAACACTGAGGTATGAAGCGTTGGTCTCAAATGGGTAAAAACTCGTACTTATTGGAAAAAATATACTTACCTGAAAAGTCGGGGTAATGGTAGGTAAATCAGTATCTTGTAATACATTCGCTTGTGTTAAAAAAGTCGGAGTAAATGCTGGCAAATCGGTATCAGCTAATACATTTACATGTGTAAGTGTACTTGAATTAAATATTGGGAAATTTGAAGTAGAATACAAATTTGAAGTAGAATACGTTGTAGTAGAATGCGTTGTAGAAGGAAGAATAATTGAAGAAACAGATGGCATTTCTGAGACATAAGTACGTGCCCGCATCCAGTTTATATTTGTCTGCCACCATCGTGAACTGCCAATATCTCCAACACTTCCAACTAATCCTAAATACAGTGTAGAAGATGAACTTAAAGAATTGGTTGAAGCAATGCCGGAATAACCGCCGGATGTGGAATATA
>Ga0078972_1013267_pt1 | contig 13698 bp, 20 predicted proteins | sample YelNatPaOPGAMG01_FD_67568 | JGI IMG/M metagenome (GOLD analysis project Ga0078972, IMG submission 67568) | Hot spring thermophilic microbial communities from Obsidian Pool, Yellowstone National Park, USA - OP-RAMG-01 (SPADES assembly) (version 2) | ecosystem: Environmental > Aquatic > Thermal...
GTTCTAAAGCCATTCGCACTGAATGCCCTTAAAGAAGGAGTATTCTCTGAAACCACTGTCGATGCTATAACAGGAGTCTCCACCACTTTCATAATCTCAGAAATTATAAATTTTCCAAAACCATTTCTTCTTCTATCCTTTTTTACGCATACTCTACGTATTTCAGTCATATACCAGGCTATTTTATACAGCCCAACAACACCAACCAATTCTTCTCCATCGTAGCAACCAAAGCACAGCATTTTTTGTGGAATGCGCCCAACATATTCGTTCTCTTTTAAAAAAATAGCCATTTTTTCTTTATCAATGGCTTTAATTTTAAAATGGTTCATTATTCACCTCCATTTAAACTTTTAAAATTAATTCTATAATTTTGCTCATGCTGGAGTTCTTCTATCCTCCGTTCAATATCTATCTGCTCTTCTGCAGAAAGATTGTTGGTATAGTAAAAATCCTCCAGCATTGCAATCTCTTCTTCTATCTCTTCATCTGTCATTCCCTCAGGAGCCTTTTCAAATCCGAAATAATCTTCTTCTTCATCTTTCTTGCTATTTCCTTTCCCATAATTTCCATCAATCCCGCCAAAGAGAAAGGGATTGTATTTCAATTCAGGTTCAGATTGGGGTTTCTTTTTGTTACCATCTTTAAACAGGTTGTAGTAGTAGTCGTCGTAATAAGACCAGGAACTCTTTTTCTTTGGTTTTTCTACTACAATCCGCTCTTTCTTTGGCATATTCTCATCAATGCAGAATAATGCAGGTTTGTCATTCTGCATTTTTATCATGTATAAGCGATAAGGCTTAATTTCAGTATAGGTGATTTTTTCAAGCCTTACCCCTGCAAGCTCCAGTGCCTCTTTCCACATGTCCATAGTCGATGCGAAGAAGATGTTTCCCTTGTGGTAGAAAACCGATAGTGGCCTCTGTTCGTTTCTCCATAGATAAATGCCTTTCTTCGTAAGTAAGGCAAATGCAAAGTCTCCTATATCAGAGACTTCGTATGTTGCCTTTTTTATAGCATCTACCAGCGGAGTGCCTTGCCTTACCTGTGCTGTAATACAGCGTAAGAACAACTCCGAATCAACTTTGACATCGGAAAGTTTGTTTGCACCAAAACTTTTCGCAATCTCTCTCATACTGTCTCCAAGCACACCATTGTGAATAAGAAAATACCAATCATCCTTCACCTGGGATCCAAAAGGATGTGCATTCCTGTCTGACTGCTCACCAGAGGTTTTGTAACGAACATGTCCAATGAGATACTTAAACTTTGTATCCCAGAGGAAGTTGTTATAGCCTCTGGCTATAAAATGCAACCCCCTTAGCCCTTTCTTCTTTATGTGGAATACTCCACGATTATCAAAAAGAGCAAGCCCAGTTCCATGTGGATTGCTCTTTTCCTGGGCTAAAATTAAACCGTTTATGATTTTTACAATTTCAGGAGATGATTCTCCTGCAAATCCAAAAATTCTACACATATTTATTCCCTCCTTAAATTATTTTCTATAAATATAAGAAAGCAGGGAAGCAAAGCCTCCCTGCAAAGAAAATTAAAAATCAAGGTTATCTGTTTTATTTAATAATCTTTCCGCAACGATGTATCTAGCTACACTAATAGCATGATAGCACTTACCATGCGTTCTAAAACCTCTGCAGTTGCATTCAAGAGTCTCAGTCTCAGGATTATATTCAACTTTATAAGCTCTTCCATTTTCAGCCCCTGAAGGAATTTTAAAAGTGTTTCCACTCCTTGTCTCTGCTGTTCTTGCAAACGGAAGTAAATTTCTTGATTCGCTTCTTGCCAATTGAAAAAGATTTCCTTTGGAATTCCCTAAAACAGGGAAATCCTCTATAGAATCCATGCTTCTAATCATTGCCTTAAATTCCATCGTGGAAACCGCACTTTCAAAGTCTGGCAAGTCATGCTCCCCATCTCCATATTCACTTCTGAAATGTGCATATCTCTCAATTAAATACTTTCTTGCCTGTCTGATAATAGGAATAGCATTTTCAACTATTCCTACTTTCTCAAGAACTTCTTCAAGTGTAGGCTCTTCGCTGAAGTGATACCATTTTAGCCCGTTTTTGACCTTCTCAACCAGTTTCAGGCAGAATACTGTCCAGTATTTTATTTTATCTATATTCATTGTCCCATGATGAATACGGAATTCAACTGTTCTATATTTTTCAAATGCTACCCTGTTCAATGCATAGTATCTGTCTTCACGAGGGTTAAGCTCAATACCCAAGAAAATTCTCGCTGTCTCTCGGGAATTTTCTCTCCTCCACATCTTAGTAAATGCGTTGTTGCGTCTTCTTGATGGAGAAACCAAGAAGTATACAACTGGCTCAATCCTTGTCCAGACAAGAAGTAGTCTAAGGAGATCCTCTAATGTGTAATTCCATGCATCAACATGCACATGGAATCCACAATATTTGTTGAATGTCCCGCCGATACCAGCCCAAAAATCAAGTACTTTCTTGACATCCTTAAATCCATCCTCTCCAAAAAGTTTTGGAGAAGTAAGTTCCATAGAAGAATAGTTGCTTCTTTCAAAGTTGTTCATATTATTGTAAACTGACCCATCATCCCCGACTTTCCATAGCTTGTTTTCCATTTCGTGAGAGTAGCCTGTCTTTTTCACTTTAAATCCAGCTGATTTCATTTTTTCATACATCTCATCTCTACTTCTTATTAGGCCTTCAAGCTCTACTCCATAAGCGTATAGAGGAAGAAGTTCATATGTAGGATTCTCCCTCACTATCTTTACAAACTGGTAATACTCTACTCCCATCTTTGAGAGTAGATCACGAATTATCCAGTATCCCTGCTCCCTTGAAAGTTTTTCATGAGGGACAATTCCAAGTTTTTTGAATAAAACTTTTTGCCAATCAGTTAGTGGTTGTGTAGCAACATTCTGCTGAATATTTCTTTCTTCAACAAATTTCCTGATGTGTTTGCATGTTAATTGCCCATTCATTTCTTTTACTCCTTTTTGGAATAAAAAGGAAAAGCAATCGCAATACAAACTTCCATCAGGGAGAGAATAGATATGATAATCACCGTTCATATTTTCGCTTTCTATCACCTGAAGTAGTTCCCTTGTTGCAGCTGTTTTTCTTTTTGGTGCAATTTTAAGGACTACTCCACAACTTGGGCATTCATAGTCTGCATCTGTAATATCTGCACCACAATGTGGGCAAATTGCCTGTGCCTGATTCCCATTCCCACCTAACTCATTGAGGAGTGCATCAACTTCAAACTCCTCTAAAACATCATAATTAAAAATATTTGCTGACATTGGCATAACAAGCCTCCTATAAATTTAAATTTTTAAAATTTGAAATAGACACAATATCCCTGCAAGGCAGGAAATACTGTGCTTTTAAATAGAAAAATAAGATTAAGAATTAATTACTGGTAGGTTTAATCAGCTTCTGATTCTGATAGATACCTGTCAGAAGAGATGATAAACTTCTCCTCTGCATCAGGTTCTCCAAGACATAAAGGAAGGAAATCACACCAACTACAATGAAACCCTGGCACTCTGAAAAACTTCTCAGATTTAACTTGATCCCATACATTGAGAACAAGTTTTTCGAAGTTTTTCAGGTCATCAGCATTTCTTTCAGAAAATAAATACTGAATTTCAGGAACCTTTTTCTTGATAAGAACTCCAAATCCAACTCTTTCAGGGGTTCTTTCAAGTTCTGCAAGTACATAAGCATAGGCTGTAAGTTGCAGGTCAAGTTTTGCTTTATGTTCTGGATACTTGCTTACTGCAGTTTTCCAGTCTAAAAGCAACTTGCCATTTTCTCCTGTAAAATCAATTGTGGAGTAAAATGGCACCTGTCCTGCAATTTCAATGTATCGGGATTGTTCAACAGATGTAACATCCTCAAGCCGAACTGTCTCTGGGTGCTTTTCCCATTCCTTTAACAGAAATTCTCCCTGAATAAGCAGTGTCTCATGAGAATCTCCATTTGTAAATTCATACATTGTTTCATCTTCCATACTCCATACCTGCTTGAATGTTTCTGATGCTGGAATTTTTTCAATAAATCTTTTCGCAATCGCAAAATGAACTGTAGTCCCAAAAGCTAAAATTGCTTTCGGAACTTTCTTTCTAAACTTCAAAACATGCCCTAATTTAAATTTCTCAGGGCATGTAAGAAAATCCCTTAAACTTGATGCTGTTAAATACATTAAGAACCTCCTTTTTTTATTCTTTCCTCAACTTGCTTTTTGAATTTTTTCAAAATTTTCCCTGATTTTTCTAACGTGTTTCTATCTACAATAGCCTCACCGCATGTATCACATTCGTAAATTGTGTAATCTGGAATTGCAATGTGGGATCCTTTGTAAGTAAAAACTTCTTCTATCTCTTTCTTAATTAATTTGCCCTTTCCACAAATAGGGCATTCTTTTAAATGTGACATTTCAATACCCTCCTTTCATAAAATAAATTTATTTAATAAAAGAAATTGCTTTAATAATAAAACAATGCAGAGTAACCTAATGGGAGAAATTGAAAGAATTGAAAGCAAAAAGAAAAGAATTTATTTTGATTTTTTTGGCAGGTGCCATCCTGAGGTTCTGGGATATACATCCCAGAGAAAGGGGTGTAGTATCAAACTACTACATTATGATGATAACAAAAACGAAGTAACTGTTCAAGTGGTAAATTTTGATAGGCACATTTTTTTAAAATAAAAAAGCCCGCCGTTTGGCGGGCTTGAAAGGGAGGAGCAAAATAAAAACACTAAACCATTATGTCGTCTTCATCTCCGTCTTTACTGTAGGCAACTTCCATCTTTTTTTCAATTTTTGCATCCATTTCGCCCGCAGGATCTCCTACTTTCTTTGGCTGAAGCTCTCTTGGAGCAGTATAGGGAACTCCTGCTTTCTTACATATTTTTTCGGCAGCTTCATTTAGCTTTTTCACTATCTCAAAATACTCATTAAGAAGTGGAACTACTTCATCAGGAGTAAATCTTAAAAGAATTCCACTTCTTAAAATTCTGATACCTCTGTCTGCATCTCTTACAATACGAAGAATCATTCTGCTGTCAGGAGTCCTTGCACGAACTACCCATGCATCGGCTTCCTTTGCAAGTGTGACTTTTCTGTCAACAATCCTTTGCACCCTTTCTTGAAAGTTGTTTGCCATGTTCTAACCTCCTTTTTTGTTTAATTTTACAGGTTTTCTACCTGTTTTTTACGACGCTCTTTAATTATCATCGTAAGTATCTTAATCGATGGAATCGCAACTAAAAGCAACGATGTAAATACTACAAACCATGCAGCAGTTATAAAAGTTTTCCTAAATTCCATTATCCAGTAATATACTTTTTCAACATTATTGTAAGATAATCCCAAAAATTCTTTTTTTGTTAAAGGAATTAACCAACTTATAACATGCTCGGGAGTGAGAATGCTAAAGTAAATAAAATGAAACAGTATAAATATAAACGCTGCTTTTAACAATGCTCCAGTAGTAAGCCCAATCATAAGATTGTTTACCATAGATTTGGTTATAGAGTAGTCTTTTGAATAGCATTTCCCTACTCTTGCTATGAATACTCCATATCCAAGAGAAAAACCTATGGTAAGTAAAAATACATAGAACTGGTCTACTATGGTTGGATTATATGAACCAAATACAGGAATAAGCTTCTCAAATACTCCAACCATTATTGGAGAAAGTAATGCAGTTATTAATCCTGATATAAAAGCTGCCTTAAATCCAACTTCCATAAACTGAATTTTCTGTTTAATGGTAAAAAACTTACTTGTTATAGCTTCTCCTTCTTCCTCAGCTCCTGCATAAAACTCTATTTCGCTTATTGCATCAAAAAGATTCTTTACTTTTTCAGGAGTTTGGGGGAGATAAATTCCCCCATCTCCACCACTTTTCCCTGATGAATTTGTAGATGCAGATGCTTTCCCACTCATTTTGCCACCCCTATTAATCTAAATAAAACCCAACCATATCCCATAATAAATGCCATTATTAAAAATCCTATCCCTCTTGCCATTTGCTCTCTTCTTATCCAAAACCAATAAGCAAGAATCAAAAACAAAAAACCAAACACTCTCGCTAACCAACCATTAAAAAGCGTAGAAAAAAGCCATACGAAAAAATGTTCATAAGCATTGGCATTGAAATATTTAAAAGGATTAAAAAAGTCAAGAAAATTCATAGTTATACTCCTTTAAAAATTAAATAGTTCTTTCAACATTTTTACTTCCTGTGCAGACTTATCTGCATATCCTTGAGTTGCCCTTAAACAACCTTTAAGATATGCAATAAACATTGCATTCTCAATCTGTATTTGTAGCAATTCTTTGACTTTGCTATGCAAATGATTAGGAATATGGTCGCAAACTGATTTTACAAAATCAGCACAATCTTGCTCAAAAAATTTTTCTACTTCAGTAGACTCACCTTCTTTGCTGAAAACTTTCTTAATATCAAAATCTCTTATGGTCTCCATAAAACCCCCTAAAAGTTTGTTTACTATTAAAGAGAATGCATAGTAACCTTAAAAAATAAGAGTTTTAAACAGTTATCCCCAAAACCCCTGCATATCGCTTTTCAGTTTGGGCTTTGTTTTCTGCTCAAGTTCCTGCACTTTAGGTAAAACTTCTTCCTGCTTTATAAAAGCCTCCTTAGAGTTTGTTGGTTCTATATTCTGCCCTGTAAACATTTTTGCTCTTATAAGCTCTTTTACTCCGCTTTCTCCATCAGATAAAAAAGCATTCTGAAGTTCCACAACTTCAGTTTTTTCAAACAGAATCTCCAGCAGGCTTTCTATAACAACTCTCCCAAGCCTAAAAAGTAGTCTGTATTTTTTATATACTTCCTTATTCCTAAGCTTAACCGTTATTGCTTTGTATTCCAACGACATAGTATCCTCTTGCCTGTGAAAATTCAGGCTCTTCAGGGATTACTCCTTGCCCAAAGTATTTTTTGCCGACATAATAAGCTCCACCACCAGCTACAACCACAGTAGCCACATCCCTGAAAGAATCCTTCAGTTCCTGCTTCGTCTTTGTAAGAAGTATCTCTACATATCTCTGAATTGCCTCATTCTTGTAAGCACCTAAATCAATCTTTTCTCCATCAATTGAGACTGCTCCTCTTTCAAATGTCTCAAGCAGACAAGATGCAGACCAGTTTTTCAAAAGCCCATACTTTTCAGGCAACATTTCACGCATTATCTCTACTGCTTTCATAATGCCAAAGTTTTCAAGAGTTATTCCTCTCTTTTTCTTCCAAACATCTTCAGACTTTTCAACTGCTATACAGTCAACAGTGTTGTATCCTATGTCTATTATTACTGCATCATCTCCGATATCTGTGGTACTTGCTACATCATAAAGGATTCCTATGCCCTGTGGAATTATCAGGACTTCAGCATCTGTTACAGATTTAAGGTTTGAATTTAGGCTTGATACATGGCTTTTTGCATTTGGTGGAAGTCCTGTGACTACTAAGTCAAACTTTCCAAACTTATCAAGCACATACTTTAAAAACACTGGTGCATACTGAACAAGCTCTATCACAGTAGGAATCTCTATCCGATAGGAGCTTGCATATTTGGTGTCTCTTCCAACTACATACTCCCTGCCTCCAATATTCACCCTTTCAACTTCCATGTTGGGGTCATCAGGAGGATAAGCAAGCTGTGTTGGAAATTTAAACTTAATCCCCTCTGAATAACACTTGGTGTGACCAAAGCCTATGTCTAATCCTAATACTCTCATAAAGCCTCCTTGTCTATTTTTTGTTCTATAAAATATATGGAATGAATAGTAACCAAATTTATTAAGGATTATTTGGATGAGTTGGTGGATTTGGTGGAGTTGGATAAGTAGGTTAAGTAGGTAGTCTTGGTAGAGTAGGTTGAGTTGGTGGTCTTGGTGGTCTTGGTGGTCTTGGTTGACTATATGACTTTTATAACAGATCTAACACTTTACCAAAACTACCAAATCAACTAAGTCAGTTTTGATATGCAACATATAGTTTGATATACATCGTTAAGATTCCACTACTTCTATATACATCGTTAATTTTCCACGATTCTTATATACATCGTTAGAATTCCACACATTTTTAAAATTACATTACTTGTTGTTTTTTTTTCTTTGAAAATTTGCTGTTAATGGAAGTTTTTGCTCTTTGTGCAAAATCTTTTTTGGTCTCTTAATCTTTGGTTTACTTTTTTTATTTGTGTCTTGATATATTCAATTGTCTTTTTATCTTTTTTTAATTTGAATATACGAACAGCATCAGCAACTATTTGATTTGTGTATATCCTTTGCCCAAGCTCTTTTTTATTTTTTATCCTTGAAAATATCCATACATCTAATTTCGAATTGCATTCGGCAAGACATTGGCTAAGAATCTCAGATCTCCTTTTCCTGCCTAACCCTGAAAGATTCAATCTTATAAATTCATGAGTTTTCCATACTCTATGAAACAATTCAAGTATGTATAAGTCATTGACAGTTATGGGATAGCTGATTATTTTCTTTTTAATTAAGAAATCTATATCCTTCTTTTTAAACCTTTTAAACTTCTTCAATACTTCGTCTATTGGTAAATTGTTTTTTGTTTCAGAAGTTAAGTTGTTCTGAGTATTAGTTGGTAAATTATTTTGGTTCTCCATAGTTTTACTTTACTCCTTTCTTTTTTATTTAAATAAAACTAAATTTTCACACTCCTCAGGCTCTTCAGGCTCAGTCACGCTCTTCTGAGAATGATACCATGAATCCAACAACTGCTTTGCTGAATATACTCCTTGAGCTATAAACCAATCTCTCCTGCTATCATAATACTTTTTCACAGACCGTTCAAAAATATCATAAAGCTTTCTCCATCTCTTCATGTGCAGTTCCAATATCCCTGGTCTGCATATAAAAGGACATATCACACAGCCAATCCTGCTAAATCCTTCATCATAAAGGGAAGGATAGGGCAGGTTTTCTCTTTCAATGTATTCCCATACATCTGCCTCTGTCCAGAAAAAAATTGGGTAGTAGTCAGTGGTTCGGCATTCTTTGTTAAAGTTTATCATGTCTCTTCTTGCACGCTTATATGACTCTTCAGAGCGAACTCCAAGTATTACATGCTTTGAACTTCCCTTTGGAACATTATGTTTTAGCTTTGTGCAACACCACCTTTTGGTTTTCGTCGGTAATCCAACTTTTTCAAGCCATTGGAAGAAATTCCTTTTTGGGCGAAGCCATTTTACTTCAGGATAGTGCTTGAGAAGAAACCTTGTTACTTCAGGGGGGTCTATGGCAGTGTAGTTATAAAATGCCTGATACTTTACCCCCGCTTTCTTGACTAAATCAAACACAACAGTGCTGTCTTTGCCACCTGAGAATTTGACTACATAGCCTTCAGGAGGCTCGTGGGATTTTATGAAGTCTATGGCTTCACGAATTTTATCATCCAAAAATAATATGCTCATATAATATATGCAACTTGTGGTAACCATATTGGATAAGGAATTTTGGAGAGAGGGAAATTTTTTGAGAGATCTTTGACAATAAAAAAAGCCCGCCAAAGCGGGCTTTTTTGCTATTCATAATAACTTCTACCAAACTCAACTAACTTAACCCCATTCTTTTCTGCATCTTCGCATGTCCAACCTTTTGTTTTCTCTTCCCATATAGCCTCAAGAGTATCTATCAGGTCTTGCCTTAAATCCTCTCTTTTAATAAAAAAGTGCAACGGTCCTACTGCATATCGAACTCCTCTGATAAGATCTAAACTTTGTTTTTCTAATATTTCTTTAATGGTTGGTAAAATCATTTTACTCCCCCTTGTGTTTTAATTTTTCCTCCCACTTTACCGTCAAAGACGGTGATAGTGGGTAGGGTTATGTTAAGTTTTGTGAATTAATTAAATTTTTAATAACTTATTCTCCCTCATTTCTTCTTGTTCCATTTCACGCATAAAATAGTCAAACTCCAATAATCGGTAAACAATGTGTTCCTTAACTACCCCTATTACAAAATAAAGAAACCCTTTTAATTCATTTTCCAGAAAAACATCAAAACGCTTTTTTTCTTTTTTAACTTCATCCCAAGAAGAAGTGTTAAATAAGAAATAAGAAGTTACTGGATAAAATTCACAATAAGGACGATACCGAATAAAAGACATATCATTAAAATCGAATTCAGGAGTTTTTTCTGTCAATAAAATAAAAGCCACCGCATTTGCTACATCAAGATCAGTAGTTCCATCGCCATCATCAGGAATCATTCCATCAGGAATAAATTTACCAACAAACTCTCTATTCACATGTAAAATACCTTCTTCGTTTGTATTCTTCCAAATAGAAAAAACAAGCTTCTTACTAGAATCATCCATCTTTCCAGAGTTTAAAAAAGAATAGATAATCTCTCTAAATTCAGTGTTATTGTTTGTGAGATCAATTAACTTTTTAAAATTCATCTTTAACCCCCTAAATATTTTTTACTCCTACTTACCCGTTAAAAACGGAATAAGTAGGAGCTTGTGAAACTGTATAAAAATTTTTAAATTGATAAAGTCCACGCAAGGCAGGCTGATAAATTTAATTATCTAATCTCTGCTTCAATTGAATTTTTTGTTGGTTTGATTATTATTATTTTGTTTCGAAAATTCAAAATTTCTTCTCTGGTTCGTGGTTGTCCACAAATCCATCGTAAAGCTTTTCTGATGTTTTTTGTGAAAAAAGGTAATTCAATCATAGTGAAATTATGAGGGTCGTGTTCTGCTTTTATCCTGGCAATGTAATATCTGCTTCCATCTTCTATACTCCAGCCAGTTCTACGATAAGTTATCCACCCCCAATTTAATTTTTCCATTTTTATGCCTCCTTTACATTTAATTTAGTTTAACTTCATAAACAATTAATATCCCTGACTTTTTAGCGAACTGAATATCCACATTATAATTTTCCAAAACGTAGTTGTCTATAGCTTTTAAAAGTTTTTCTTTATTCTCTCCTGTAATTTCTTTCAAACTACCTTCTTCGTAGGCATTTAGGATCTTGCTACTTAACTCTTCCCCATATATCACTTTTAAATCCTCATTAGCCCCGTATTGCTGAATAAAAACAGTCCCAAATTCTACCGTATCTCCAACTATTTCCCATAAGCTGTCATCTGCTGAATCAAGCATGTTTCCAACTATAACAAACATAATTGCCCTCCCTATAGAGAGTCTTTTACAGAGTCAAAGACTCTGGTTTTTTTGATAATTAAATTTCACATCAAACCAAAGGTTCTGGTTTTTCTGGGATTTTTTTCGAAAAATAAAAAACTGAGAGCCTGTTTCTGTCGCTTAACATATCCAATATCTGCTGTTTTGTTCTTGTGGATAATGTGACTGCAATGCCAAGATTTTCTTTTTCAAAGTCCTGTAACTCGTTTTCCTGTACTTCGGTATAACGGAATACCAAGTATCCATCATTTACTTGAAAGACCAGCAAATCCCATGGGGCTAAAAATATCTGCCCCTCACTGTTTTTCCATATTTGTACTCTTACTTTTTCCATAAACCCCTCCTAAATTAATAGATTAAAAAGCTCCAAAGGAGCTTTTTTATTAAAAAAAATAGATTTCAATGAATAAAAAGAAATGATAAATAAAAAAATAAAATTGATGGTGTAATGTTGGATTTGATTTTTGGTAAGAACCATCCTGAATGTCTGGAACACAATGTTCCAGAGAAAGGGGTGTAGTATCAAACTACTACATCATAATTATAACTAATCCATAGTAACCTTTCAAGTGGTAATTTTTGATAGGCATAATTTTAAAAATAAAAAAAGCCCGCCAGAAGGCGGGCTAAGATTTTATTTTAAACGGTTTACGATAATCTCTTGTGGGATTTCCACAAGAATTTCCTTTTCAATTTCCTTGTCTGCTCTAAATGCAAAATAAATCTCTCCATCTCCATTTTTGCATATATACCCTTTACCGATTTTCGATTTCGATTTCGATTCCGATTTCAAAGCTTTTATTTTGACACTGACATAATCTGCTTTATATTTTAAGTCAGTGTCAAAAGTATTCGTGTCAATAAAAATTCCTGTTGTTGCCCCCCATTCTGCATTTCTGACAGTTCCTTGCTGTGCAGAACAGAATGTCTCCTCTAATAAACTCATATTATCTGGTGTAACTTCAGCCCTGTAGACAGTAACAGTAGTTCCACATTGAGCCTTAAAAGTTCCTATTTTTTTAAGACTGTCAATAGGAACTTTTAAAAAGAATCTGTTTTTTGCGTTTTCTATAAATCTTTTTAGATTTTTTAAATGTTCTACAGAGTAGAACCTAAACTCATTCCTTTGTTCTATTGAACAATTTGCAACTTTGATAAATGCGTAAAAATGGTCCTCCTCGAATTCGATGTCGTAGTTGGAATTTTCCCTTACCTCGTTAAGTTGGGTTTCAGGGATGTACCTGTCTGACAGCTCAACAGTGCTTACTAGAACATTGTAGTATCTTGCATAAAGAGATATTACATTACCCCTATTTGTAATAATAAAATCCCCTTCTATGGGGATTTTGAAGAAATCCTTACCTACATACCTAAAGTCTAGTGCCCTTTGTGAGGACACAAAAAACTCTCTTTCTTTAAAATCATTATGAGAACAATCATTTAGCAAAATGGGATTAATATAAATAAGCCTAGAGTGTAGAAATAAATTGCCCCTTTTGCTTTCAGAAAAAACATTCCTCTTTAAAACTCCTAAGACTGAATAATAATTATCTTGCTTTCTAATAATCATATAAAAACCTCCTAATAAATAAAGATTTAAAGCTCCAAAGGAGCTTTTATAAAAAAATAGATAAAAATTTTCTTTTATCCCCAAACCTCTTTTGTGAGGGTAATTTTCCCCCCACAACAACGAGCAATCTCTTGCATCAGCATCAATACCTCCCCCACTTGTGTGGAGGTGGTAAGGATTTTTTCTTCTCCCAACTGCCATCGACTTGACCACGGGTACTTGCACAGTCTATATTTCAGCTTTGCATCAAGCTCAAAACTTTCCCCCTTATATTTATACCGTGGGGTAAGTTCAAAGAAAAATGGCAGGCAGGAGTATGTGAAGCAATAGGTAAAACTCCCCCCCCTATTCCAATTAAGACTTTCCTCCATAATCCTTCCGAGGAAGGTAGATAGTTCTACCTCTTCCCCGTCTGTGAACAGTAGGTGGTATGTATCCCACGCTGCATCTCCATGTCTACTGCAATGACTGCGTGTAGTGATTTTTTCTACGTATTTTTCATTTTTTTCATGCATATAAAACCCCCCTAAAAAATAAAATTATTAAAGCTCCAAAGGAGCTTTTTATTTAAAAAAAATAAATAAATTTCAATGAATAGAAATTACTGGAAAAACAAAAAGGAATTAATAAATAGATTTTTTGGCAGGTCCATCCCCTACGGCAGGTCTGAGACAAAATGTCTCAGAAAAAAACAATCAAACTATACGATATAATTATAACTAACATTTAGTAACTGTTCAAGTGGTAAATTTTGATAGGCATATAATGAAATTGAGGAGGCAAGATTCGAACCTGCGAATGGTGGATCCAAAATCCACTGCCTTGCCACTTGGCGACTCCTCAGTTACTTAATTTATCCACACTTATTGTAACCACAAGCCAGACACTTCAGGCACCCTTCCTC
>Ga0078972_1013268_pt1 | contig 13694 bp, 5 predicted proteins | sample YelNatPaOPGAMG01_FD_67568 | JGI IMG/M metagenome (GOLD analysis project Ga0078972, IMG submission 67568) | Hot spring thermophilic microbial communities from Obsidian Pool, Yellowstone National Park, USA - OP-RAMG-01 (SPADES assembly) (version 2) | ecosystem: Environmental > Aquatic > Thermal...
TCTCCTGGTTTTAATCCAATCAAGCCCCCTGGTTTTAATGAAACGTCTGTGAAATAAAATGAGCCGCCTGCTGCAAGTCCCATATTGCTAAAATTTATACGCGCATTTGTATCTGATGTATTTGGCGTAAAAGTGAATGCAAATACTTGCCACGTTGTTGTTAAATTTATATCAGCTGAAAATCCAAGGTTTGACCAGGGATCATGTGCCATCATTAATGAAACATTTACAGTTCTATTTGTATCTGCTTTTGCATAAAATGTTATTGTATATGGTGCTCCTGCTATAACAGAAAGCCCCCCTTGATTAAATTGAACATGCCAGCCAGCAGACCCTGCTGTTGCAACATTTATCCTTGCGCAATTTAAACCACCAGGTCCCGTGCCTGTTTCAACAACTGCATTTCCTGTTGCTGTATCATGAAATTCCACATTCCACGGTGTAATCAACCCTGTTGCAAATCTTCCGTTCGTAAGCATTTCAGAACCAAGTGGCTGATTTACAACTCCCCATGCAGTTTCTAACTGTGCCTGTGTTGCATATTTATTTTTTAACCAGTTATTCCACTGCGTATTTAATAAATTATAATAATAAGGAGGCAATGAATCTAATTGATTGCTCAAATATGCCTGAGTTAAACCATTTTCATTATTTATTTCTATGAAGGCAACTGCTGGTTCATTTATATATGCATTTCCTGTGTAAGGATTTGTGTGTGTCAATAAATCGTGTGCATAATTCTTTTGCAATTGTCTTGTCTGCGGGTCAAAAAAGCCAAGTGCATCTCTTACTTTCCAATCAGTTATTAAATCAATATCCGCTGGCAAATCACTGCCTCTATTAAATGGACGTGATACAAGTAAATTCAAATCCACATAAATACCTTTTTGTTTTAATTGATAAATAAAATAATCCATTAAATCAAGTTTTGCCGGACTTAAAACTCTGTCCGGGTTTGTTGTTGTCCAAATGTCAAACATATCCATATGATGAAACCTGATTATATTTATTCCGTATTTTGCAAGCCGGGCAGCAACCTGCGGCGCATTTGTTTTTGATGGAAAATTTGCCCCAAAAGTCGTATTTGTTCCCCAGAATTTTATCCTGCCCGAGTTTACTGCAAAATGTCCATCTGCACTTACGTGCACATATCCTTGCGCATCAATGTTTCTATAAATTACAGAACTTAAATCAATAACTGTATTTGATGCATCATTCCACGGCAGCACAAACGGGAACGGTGGAGCAAATAAGTTTTGTATATATAAAACAACTGCTAAAATAAAAAATAGTTTTTTAAATTTCATATGTATCCCTCCATTTATTTTATGCACTATTCCTAATTATTAATTCTGGTTTTAATTGTATATGTTTTTGTCCCATATTTTTGTTTTTTATTGAATTAATAATAAGTTTAAATGCCTCCTGTCCCATTTCTATTATTGGTTGTTTAACCGTTGTTAATCCAAAGTTTTCTGCAAAATCAAGGTCATCATATCCAATCATTGCAATATCATCAGGTATTCTTATACCTTTTTCCTTTGCTATTTTCATCACTCCTGTTGCAAACCAATCACCAGCAGCAAATATTATACCATTAACTTTCTGATTTTGCATATAATTTAAAATTCTATAAAACTCTTCTTTTTCATGGCTTGTTATTTGATAAAATAATTTTTTGTCAAATTCTTTCCCATATTCCTGTAATGCTTTTTTATACCCTTCCAATCTTTCTTTTTGTGATTCTATAAGTTCTATTCTACCTGTTATAATGCCTATTCTATTTCTTCCCTTTTCCAGTAAATATTTTGTTGCTTGATATGTTCCTTCTATATTATCCACTGTTACTCTATGTCCCCAACTTTCTTTACCCTCTATAAAAACTATAGGGAATTTATTTTTTTTATAAAAATCAACAACTTTTTGATTATAAATATTTATGCTCACTGATATAACACCATCTGCTTTTCTTTCTAATATAATTTTTTTAAAAATTTCAGAAACATGTTCAAATTTGCTTTTTTCTTTTATAGGAAATTTTTCCAGAGTAAATTTACTTGTTGTATATATTAAAAAATCATAATTCGTTTTTATTAACTCTGTTTCAATACCTCTCATTGCCATAACTGCAAAATGAGCAAATATGGAAGGTGTAATAACTGCAATTGTATTTGTCTTTCCGCCAGCAAGTATCCGTGCTACTGAATTTGGTGTAAATTTGTATTTTTTTACTATTTTATTTACTTTTTCCTTTGTTTCTTCGCTTATACGTGGGTCATTATTTATAACTCTTGAAACCGTTGCTGGATTAACCTTTGCTATTCTTGCAATATCTTTTATAGTTATTTTTTTCACATCTCGCCTTTTTTTTAAATAAAAATTTCCTATATTATATAATAATTTTTTTTATTTTAATACAATTATCTCAAATGGTTTACTTATAATTTTTTTATTCTCTTTATCTTTTCCTATCACAATTACATAATAAATACCATTTGCTAAATTTTTTAAATATTTACTCTCCACTCTTATAACATTCTCTCCCACTTTATATCCCCCTTCCTCTATTATCCCCTTTATCATCCTATACCCTACTGTGTATATCCTTACTTCTATCTCCTTTATCTCCTTTCTCACCTTAAATTTTATCTTTATTTCTCCCTTCCCTATATCCCACGGATTCGGATATACCTCTATGTTTTCTATTCCTCCTGTTTCTGTTATTACCATTGTTGGACTTTGCGTTTGTGTAAATGTTGGTGTTGTTGTATATACTTGCTGGCTGCTCGTCGCTGTTTGCGTAAAGGTAAATGTGGCTGTTCCTGTCGGTGTGTTTGTCCTTGTATTACTCTGCGTTTGTGTGATTGTATTCGTCGCTGTATTACTTGGCGTTACTGTCGGTGTATTTGTGTATGTTTGTGTATTCGTACTTGTCATTGTCCCTGTTTCTGTTATCGTCATTGTATTTGTAAATGTTGGCGAAAATGTAGAACTTCCTGTTAAAGTTATTGTGGCTGAATTTGTTTGTGTTGATGTTGGTATATTCGTGTATGTGTTTGTGGATGTGCTCGTCGGTGTTGATGTTAGGGTTGATGTGTTTGTATTTGTTGGTGTCCAAGTTAATGTAAAAGTATTTATTGCCGTTGCTGTCTCTGTTGCCGTGTTTGTATATGTTCCTGTTGTTGTTAATGTATTTGTCGCTGTATTTGTTAATGTATATGTTGATGTTGGCATTGATGTTTGAGTTGATGTATTTGTTGCTGTATTTGTTACGGTATACGTTGATGTTGGCGTTGATGTTCGGGTTGATGTTGGAGTTGATGTTGGAGTAAAAGTTGATGATGATGTTAAAGTTGTAGTAAAAGTATTTGTATTAGTATTTGTTGGACTTGATGTTGATGTAAATGTTCGGGTTGATGTCGGAGTTGAGGTTCTTGAATTAGTTGGAGTTAAAGTGAATGTAAAAGTGCTTGTCGTTGTATTTGTTGCTGTTGCTATTGCTCCACCTAATTTTACATCCCCAAAATTACTCGTATCCTGCCAGTTATTTTCTGTGCCGTTCCACATCAATTGTCCATCTCTTGTTCCACCATTATCATCTATGTTTATTCCAATATCAAATCCATATATACTGCCTTCTGTTGGTGTTTTTCCTAATAAAGTCCACGGGATTCCAGCTTCTATTGTATATCCTCCTGATTTAATCCCTGTACTAAATAAAACACCTCCTGTTCTATTATTTTTTTCAAATACACTGCTATAGTTGTATCCAAATATAAATTGAAAATCATCACTTTGATATGTTGTTGACCTGTTTCTATTCATATCTAAATATATTTCCACTGCGTCATCATCCCATGAATTTGGTTGTGAATCATTAAATAAATTATTATCATTTATCTCAACTCCAATATAAAAATAATCGTTATCCCATGCCAATTTGAATTTACCTGTGACATTATTATGGTTTACTCCTAAAACAAGTTTTGTAATATCATTCCAATTTCCGTATCCCCATATCATATCATTCAATACTCCATCTATATTTATTGTGGATTGGGGAGCAACTATTAGTTTGGGTGTTGATGTAGGCGAAGGCGTCAAAGTTTTTGTATTTGTGGGTGTCGATGTTAAAGTTATTGTGGGTAATAATATGCTCGTAGATGTTTTTGTTGGAGAGAAACTTGGTGTTAATTCAATACAATTTCCTGTTGGGCACCAACGATACATTAATACTTTTGCACACAAATCGTCTTCTAAAAATATTATATACTCACCATTTTTTCGTTGATGTACACTAATGCAATGTTGTATATCTAATGCCCCTATTTCTCCAACATCACTACTTGGTTCTATAAAATCAACATAATTTCCTGTATTAACATCATACACATTTATATGTCCAGTCTTATAATTTAATTTAGTACCTTGTCTTACATAAGGCACAAAAATATAATTCCCTTTTTTAATTATATTTATAGGTTCACACGGCCAAGAGCCTGTTTCATATGGAACTACAATGCTCCATTTTAACACACGATTATTACTCCAATTATCATATCTTGCTATTACCGGTCCACTTGCTTTCCAATGTTGATTTTTATCATTTCCTTTATTACCTACAATATACATTACATCATTAACTTCATCATAATATATTCTTTTTATTGCATCAAATTCTCCCGGCTTTGAATACACTATCATTGAATTATAATTCCAAACTGGGTTACCAATACTATCAAAACCCTGAAATATAAATTTCCTTATTCCACTTGTCTCTGTGGCATGCCAAATATTTCCTATATCATCTATAAACAAATATGTTCCAAATGGGGCATTATTTCCGTCTCTTGTAAAATATTCCCCATTATCAATTTTTCCATTCCCATTTTGATCTCGCCATAACCATTCGCCTTGTGATGGTTGATATTTAGGCCAACCACTTGCATCTTCATTATAATGTCTTCCAGCAAATAAAACCGAAGGTATTGCTATCTCTCCATCTGTTATTGGTGAAAATCTGTATACTTGCAACCAATCCATTTCTAACCCTGCCATTGTATTCACAAAAAGTAATTTATGTCCATTTATTACTTTTATTTCTCCACCGGCTGACCATAAATGAAGTCTTGGGTCATCAGGATATTTATATTTATTAACTGTATAACCTTTAAAAATACATTCTTGTCCTCTGGGTTTGGAATAATCTAATATAAAATGTTCCTCTTTTGTGTATACATCAACTTCTGTAATTTCATCAAGTGAGGCACAATCAACAAACTCTAATCCATAAACACGCCAATTTAAATTCCCATTTGGCTCATAACTTTCAATTATTACACCACCACCACCGCCTGTCTCATTTGCACTACTTGAACTATTTGCAACGTAAATATTTCCATTATTATCAACCCCAACACCCATAACACTCATAAATTTTAAGTTACTAAATTCTCCAGAATTACCTGAGTATATTCCACCTTTTACTCCAAATGTACTCGATAAAACAGGAGTGGTGTCAATGCTGGTATAGATTAATATTTGCTCATTTATTCCAGCATCACTTATTAATATTCTATTTTGGGTATCTATACATATATCAGTAGGTACACAATCAAATGGTAAATCTATTTGAGTTAACAATGTGCCTGTTTGAGTATATCGATTTAGCTTTAATTGACCAGAATTTTTACCAATAACTCTGCCACTATTATATTTTAATATATCACAATTAGTAATAACCCATAAATTTTGTTGTTTATCCATATACATTTTACCGGGTTTATTCACAGTCCAAGATGTTATATAATTCATTGTTTCTGTATCATAAACTTTTATTGTATTATCATATGGGCAACTTAAAAATAATTTACTATCTGTTGCCCAAATTCCTCTAATATGTAAACTTAAACTAGTACCTGTTGGAACTTGATGAACTACTAAAAAAGATTTATAAAGTGTATCCCCCTGTCCACCATGACCACTTTCAAATGGTGCACCTTTACTTATATCACTTAATAGCCTACGCTCAACTCCAAACCAATCATAACCTTTTGGTGGCCATGAATCTCCCGTTAAACCTCCACCTTCATTATCTGCTGTTGCTCCAAAATATGCGTATTTTGAATTTACACAAACTGCAAACCCGCCTTGTCTCCCCCATCCATGACTATGATAACCAATTTTGATTAGATCGCCATTTTGATATTGCGAATATTGTGCTCCACCTTCATCCCAAAATGTATTTGTAAATAATACACCTTCTGCTGTTACATAAATATCATCAATATCTTGCAATACCCATTTATTAATCCCTTTACCAGCAAAACTATTCCCAACCAAAGATGATATAGTATTTAATTGACCAAAAATTGAAATACTTATTAAAATAAATAGTACTATAAAAAACGTTTTTTTATATTTTATTGTATCTATATTCAACTGCATCCTCCACCTCCGAGCCTGTGCAAAAAATATAAAATTTGATATTTTAATTTTTTCTATTTTTATTTTTCCATTATTTTTTAATCATTTTTGTATGCCAGTTTTTCGTTTTTTATATTTTTTCCTATTTTTTGCACAAGCTCCTCCATGTATGTTTATTTTTGGGTTTATTTATAATTTCTATTTTATTAATTTTCCCACATTCAAACTATCAATATTAAAAATATTTGTAATCTGTTTTTTTCACTCCTACATTATATATTACAATCATTTGCATAAATTACACCAAACAAATAAAATTTTTATATTAAATTATTTAAGTATTATTAAATTAACTGGTTTACTATTAATAATTGTCTCATCTTTATTTATACCTGTTATTAATATATAACAAATTCCATTTGCAAGGTTATTTAAATATCTTTTATCTATTGTTAATGTCTCTTCTCCTGCATAGTCCCCTTCATACGTTATCTGCTTTATTAATCTAAATCCGGTTGTGTATATTTTTACTTTTATTAATTTTAACTGTCCTGTTATTAAAATATTTATTCTTAAATCTCCTTTTGTGGGATTGTATGGGTTGGGATACAAAACTAAATTTTCGATTTTCAATTGTCGATTTTCGATTTGTGTTCTTGTTGATGTTGGTGTATATGTATTTGTTGGTTGTTGACTGCTGGTTGCTGTTTGAGTAAAACTTGGTGTCATAGTTCTTGTTGATGTCCCTGTCCCTGTTGGCGTTCCTGTCCATGCATTTGTTATAACCTGCGTATTTGTCATTGTTAATGTCCTTGTTGCTGTGCTTGTATATATAGGTGTTGCTGTATTTGTAGATGTCTGTGTCGCTGTCCGTGTCAGCGTCCCTGTCCATGTATTTGTTATAACCTGCGTATTTGTCATTGTTGGTGTTGGTGAACTCGTAGGAGTTCTTGTATAAGTTGTAGTGTTTGTCCCTGTAGAACTTACTGAAGCAGTTAAAGTAAATGTATTCGTTGGTGTTCCTGTTCTTGTATATGTATATGTTACAGTAATTGTCCACGACGGTGTTCTTGTTGGCGAGTTCGTAGGTGATGGTGGTGTGCCTGTTGATGTCTGCGTTATTGTTGGCGACACTGAATGCGTCTGCGTTATTGTCCTTGTAAATGTTGGTGTTATACTTGGCGTTTGTGTCCTTGTTGATATGCTTGTCGGTGTTCTTGTTCCTGTGCCTGTCAGTGTAGGTGTTGCTGTCCGTGTCGATGTGCAAGTATTTGTTGGTTGCTGGCTGCTGGTTGAGGTTTGAGAAAACGTAGGTATTGATGTGCTCGTTCTTGTTAATGTGCTTGTTGGTGTGATTATTGATGTACTTGTTCTTGAATATGTTAATGTCTGCGTCATCGTCATTGTCGATGTTCTTGTTGCACTTTCAACCTGTGTGCTTGTCATTGTCGATGTTCTTGTTGAACTTACAACTTGTGAACTTGTTACTGTCATTGTTGGCGTTACGGTAAATGTATTTGTTATTACCCGTGTGTTTGTTTGTGTAATTGTCTGTGTGGCAACCGGGGTCATTGTATTTGTTCTTGTAGATGTAAAAGTATTTGTCCGTGTGAAACTAGAAGTAAAAACAAATGTAGCCGCGGTCGTATTGGTCCTTGTAGGAGTATTGGTTGGACTGGCTGTTGTCTGTATACCTGGACCACAAATCATATTTGTGCCACCTGTTGTATAAGCTGCAAAATTATTCAATTTTGTCACACCTGCCTGTTCGGTTCTAAATGCATAATTTAAACCAATAGTTATCTCATTACCGCCGTCGGGCAGGACATATGCAGAATATGTTTTTGATGCCACATTAACAATCATTCTAAAATAATATTTTTTTCCTGCCTGATAATTTATAGTTGAGGCAGCCTGATATGCACTACCATTTCTCATGTCAATTGTTCCTGTTGTATTAAATCTTACAGCGGCCGCAATAGAAGTATAACCAGCAGCCTGCCCATCACTTAACCCCATAACTGAATCAATAATTGTAGCTGATGGTACACCGCTGAAAACAAATGTAAAAGTACCTGTTTGCTGGGTAAAACTAATATTTTCCCATGATTGTCCTGAGATAAAACACGCGGGATCAATAGTAGGAGTTGGTGTGAATGTTGATGTAGGTGACCATAAAGGATTAATAGTTACAGTCCTCGTTGGTGTCCCTTCCATATATGGTCCTATATATGATCGCGAAAGAACAAAATTATCAAAATTAGCATATTCGTCTTTTTTTGGCGCCCATTGAGAACCTGCTCCACCAAAAAATGTAGAGAAATATAATTTGTCAATTTTAATATTGTCATAACCTGTGTCCCTGAACCTTATATTTGTTCTGTTCAAAGAAAGTTGTCCATCAAACCAAGACCTTACAATACCGTTTTTTACTCCCGGTGTATTCATTTGTATATATGTCTCAAGACAGTGCCATTGTCCCGGTATTAAATATCTTTGCCCTCCAACACCTTCATTCCATGGAAAATCATCACCATAATAACTTGCCTGATCCATATAATACATATACTGAACTATTTTACCATTTTCCCTCCACATAATTCTAGCGCTCCACCCATCTCTACCTGTAGGTATGCCCCCGCCGGTATTACAGCCAGCACCACATAAACCCGGAAGTTTTCCACCAAGGACAAAATCAAAATTTGGATCAAAACGAACATAATATCTTATATACATTGCTTCAGCAGCAGGTATAGATATAGGTGTCATATTTGCCAGTATGCATTGATATTGTGAGCCAGAACCAGATGTAGATTCAAGCCCCTGGGGATATTTAACCCTAGCTGCATAATTACCTTTAAAAACATTTACTGTTGTTATAGAAAAATTTCCTGCTGGCGTAGGTCCCCACTGTATCCCCCAAGGTGGTTGCCAATTAGGCGCTGTTTCATAACCTGCAAACCATAATATATCAGGATTTCCTACAAGGCCAGGTTCAAGAAATGCAGCTTCTCCGGAAACTGCAGAATATACCGATGCATACATTGAAATAATTACAACTAATAAAAGCAAAAATATTTTTTTTATCATATAAACTCCTTTTATGCCATCGGTCGCAATTATTGTTTCAAATAAATCTATTTATATAAATTAAATAAAAATATTTTTAATATAATTTTATTTTACTTTTTTATTTCATCATCAATATCACAAAACTCTTACTGCTTACCTCACCTCTTGATTTTAATTCTACTTTCAATATATATGTGCCTGCTGCTATCTCTCGCCCTCCACTTGTCTTTCCGTCCCAGTATATCGCATGCTTGCCTGTTGATACATTACTTACTCCTCTTAATTCCTTACTCCATATCAGTCTTCCGCTTATTGTATATATCCTTAATATCACTTCTGCATCAGGATCTGGTATACTAAAATTTAAATCCCCTTCTGTTATTCCATTGCTTCCTATACTATATACTATTGTTGTTCCACTTCCATTTGTTGCAGGGTTTGGATAACTTAATACATCTACCACTTGAGCACTCTGACTCGTTGTCACTGATGTGGGCTCTTCGCCCCATACTTTTACTCCATTTATATATCCTGTTATCCTGCTCCAGTTTGTAAAATCATTGTATGCTGCATAACTCCAGTCATTACTCTGAAGCATATTACTCCAATCACTCTTGTTAAATCTCATCTGCACTTCTGCATATTCATTTGGCTGCAATATTATCCCACCTGTGAATTTTACACTTATGTAATGTGTTTGTGTCCCCTGTGTCTTTGCTATTACTGTTAACTGCACATTATTATTTATACTTGTGCCTTGTGGCATTTTTCCTGCCCAGTTAAGCCATGTCTGAATACTCTGTCCTGTGCAATCACAATTTATCCAGTATCTTACTTCTACTGTGTTTAAATTTATTGCGCTTGTTCCTGTGTTTACTATTCTTATCTGTGGATGTGGACTATTTGTTGAGTCACTTGTTACACCACTTTTTAATTTCAATGTAATATTTCCTGCTGCTGTTACAACAGGTGTCGGTGTTGGTGGCACAGGTGTAAATGTCTTTGTAGGCGTATTTGTAGGTAGCACTGGTGTGTTTGTTCTTGTGTATGTATTTGTTGGCGGCACTGGTGTATTTGTGCGTGTGTTTGTGTTTGTTGGGCTTGGTATTGTTGGCGTTGATGTTGATGGTATTTGTGTTGCTGTTCTTGTTGCTGTATTTGTCGGTGGAACAGGTGTATTTGTCCTCGTTGATGTGTTCGTTATTGACACTATAATATTTGTCTGCGTTGATGTATTTGTTGGTATCTGCACTGTTGGTGTTGATGTTGATGGTATTTGTGTTGCTGTTCTTGTTGCTGTGTTTGTCGGTGGAACAGGTGTATTTGTCCTCGTTGATGTGTTCGTTATTGGCACTATAGTATTTGTCTGCGTTGATGTATTTGTTGGTATCTGCACTGTTGGCGTTGATGTTGATGGTATTTGTGTTGCTGTTCTTGTTGCTGTATTTGTCGGTGGAACAGGTGTATTTGTCCTCGTTGATGTGTTCGTTGGTATCTGCACTGTTGGCGTTGATGTTGATGGTATTTGTGTTGCTGTTCTTGTTGCTGTGTTTGTCGGTGGAACAGGTGTATTTGTCCTCGTTGATGTGTTCGTTGGTATCTGCACTGTTGGCGTTGGCGGTTGTGGTATGACCTGTATACTACAAATTTTTGCATTCTCTACGACCCCTGTAAATACTATCGTTATTAATCCATTACTTGCTGTTATATTATTTATTACCATATCTATTGCTCTGTTTGCCCCTGCTGTTGCGTATATATCAAAATTATTTATTACTTCGCTACCATTTATATTTACATTAAATACCCTCTTCCCTGAACTCGTAAACAATGTTTCTGCAAACTTTAATGTTATCTGGTATGTTCCTACCGGCACATTAAACACGTATGTAAATGAACTTCCATATCTTTCTGTCTGGTATAATGCCTGGTCGGTTGCTGATGGCAATGCATCTACTATTGCTTTTGTGGTACTATATGTTAATCCTCCATTATAATTTGTGTCTGCTGACCAGACATTACCCTGTGAATCTGTATACGAAGCAGATACCCCTGATCTTACTCGCCATATTGATAATATAACTGGTGTTGCTGTCCTTGTTAATGTTGGAGAAATTCCGAGAGTTGATGTTCGGGTGGGTGTGTTTGTCGGTGGAACAGGTGTATTTGTTCTTGTAAACGTAATTGTAAACGTTCTTGTCATTGTTTGTGGCGTAGATGTTGTTGATGTGCTTGTATTTATAGGGGTGCCAGAAGAGTTATATTCATATGCACCACGATCATACCCTGCCCCAATAGGCCTTGTATTTCCTTCAAAGTCATCTGGTCTACTCATTGAACCAAGTGCACTGTCAATAGCTGGACTGCCTGCCCTCAAATGAAAATCTGCTGTGTTATCTAATGCCAATCTAACAAATAACGGATCTGCGATAATATCATTTGGGCCTTTTACCGCAATTTTTGATGAATTATAATAAACATTATAATTATATGTTACATTTGTATTTTGGTAATTTGAATTTATAGATCCATCTGTTCTTGCATAGCAAATATTATTAATAATGCGCACATTATTTGATTGATTTGCAAAAATTTCTGCATATCCAACAACAGTTCCATTATGATAACTTGTATTGTTTATTATATCTACATTTTCACTTAAAAATGAGTGTATACCTGAACCGCCATTATTATAACTTATGTTATTTGCAACAAGAAATCTACCTCTGTAAGGGGTCCCTGTAGATCCCGATTGAGTATTCTTAGAATCATCAATTATTATTCCATTTCCATCAGAAAGTTTTCCTGTAGCAACCCATGGGACCTGAGTTTTATTATTATAAACTTTATTGTTTGTAATAATTATTTTATAATCCGTTGTATTATTGTCATAATTCCAAGCCTGCCAGAAAGATATTCCACTGGTTGCATATATTGTATACCAAGAATTATTATAAACCTCATTTCCGCTAACTGTTACATAATCAGTATGAATTCCGCCTATCCCACCTCCACCACAATTATATACTTTATTATTTATTATTCTTATATGATGTGGTTTATTAGTTGTATTTCTTCCATCAATTCCTATACCACCACCATTAAATCTTGGGTCAGGATTTGTTGTTGATTGTGCTAATGCCTCTTCCAAAGTAACACTTGTATTATTTCCTTCTATTTCAAATCCACTTATCTCTATATAAGCTGCAGGACCTTTAATCTGAAAACCATTCCAACCATTAAATCTTAATTTTGGTTTATGCCCGGGATAAGTTGTAAATGTAATCCATGCATTTGGTGTCCCTGCTCTTGTTATTGTCACAACATTACATGTGGCGCAAGAATTTGTATATGTTCCATTCATTACATAAACTGTATCACCAGGATTTACAATATCAGCTGCTTTTTGAATTGTTTTAAAAGGTGTGCTTGGACTTGTTCCATTATTTGAATCAGAACCAGACGTAGAAACATAATAATTTTGAGCATTTATTTGTAATGCAAAAAACAAACAAATTGAAATATAGAAAATATTTTTTATATTTTTTTTCCTTTCCATTTTATCCGCCTCCTTTTTAAAACAAATTAATAAATATTTAATTTATGTTATATTTGAATGTGGGCTCCCTCACCCTTAAATTTTAGATAATCAATAAATATCTTTTTCCATTGTTTAATTTCTCCTTTTATGCAATCGGTTGCATATAATATAGCAAAAAAAACATTTTTTGTCAAATAAATTTTTACTTTCGGGTGCATCCCCGTATTTGCAAACTCCCTATTGACAAAATGTATGTTTTTTGATATAATTGCATACATATGAACAACTTTAAATCTGATGTCAGCTTTTATAGAAGACAAATTTTGAACCTTTTAAATCAAATTAAGGATTTAATATCTATTATCCTATCCAAAAATTCCCTTATTAAAGGAACTATATATAATCAAAAGAAAAAATGTGGTAACCCTAATTGTAAATGTGCCAGAGGCGAACTACATATAACAAAGTTATTAAGTTTTAGTGATAAAGGAAAAACCAAATTAATCCCTCTAACTAAATATTCCTATGATGAACTATTAAAAATAAGACAAAAAGTAAAGAGTTATCAACAATTTCGTAAAAGCAGGGCGGAAATTGTTAAAAAATTTAAATTATTAATAAGATATATAAACGAATTAGAAACAAATTTAAAGAC
>Ga0078972_1013269_pt1 | contig 13694 bp, 9 predicted proteins | sample YelNatPaOPGAMG01_FD_67568 | JGI IMG/M metagenome (GOLD analysis project Ga0078972, IMG submission 67568) | Hot spring thermophilic microbial communities from Obsidian Pool, Yellowstone National Park, USA - OP-RAMG-01 (SPADES assembly) (version 2) | ecosystem: Environmental > Aquatic > Thermal...
CCAGATTTTGCAAAAGCAATAGACCAATCCCCGCCCTTCTGGTTCCTGAAAACCAATCCGTTCGTTGAATCATAAAAGACAAAATGGTATCCAGCGTCAAGCGTAAATTCAGAACGATGCAAATTGGCAGCATATGTAGTATAAAGAGGCGAATCCTTTGTGGCATTTAAATGAGAAAGATAATTTTGTTGCGATCGTGTCATCGCAGGGATGAAACCAATTGATAACGCTATGAGGAGAAACTTAAATATTTTCATACGCCAGTCTCTTGAAAATTAAGTCTAGTCGCAAAAAATTTCCGTCGGAATGTCCAATTTCCATGCTGCCTTCTTGTGGGCTGTGCAGAAAACTAGCACTATCTTTTGTTGCGACCATTACAATATGGTATCCAAACTTGAAAACTCCGAGCAACACTATCCATGCCTGAACCACAACAATATTGAAAAAAGTATGATCGATGCAATAAACGACAATGGCAATCTCGCACATTTTGCTCACCTCCCTGTTCAAATGCAGATGAGATGGTCGGGTCAGCATCAAATAGATACCTGCAAGATTTCAAAAAAGGTCTCCTTGTTACGCGGTACTATTTTAGAATCACAAGTTTCCTAGTTTCCAAAAGACTCCCTACCTGCAGACGATAGAAGTACACACCGCTGGAAACGTTGTTCGCAACCCACTTCACAATGTGGACTCCTGGACTCAAATTTTGGTTCACCAAAGTTGCGACTTCCCTTCCCAGAACATCGTACACCTTCAGTGACACAAAGCCTGGATGAGCAATCGTGAATTCAATATTAGTCGTTGGGTTAAACGGATTGGGATAGTTTTGCTCCAACGTGGCCAGACGGGGTACACAGTTTCCCGATTCATTTACTCCAAGAACAGGGGTCTTTTTCGCTAGCTCGAGTGCACCCTCATAATCAACTGCATAGTGCCACCAATTATTCAGAACCCCATCCGTTGCTCCAACATATCTAGGTAAATGATCGTACCACCAACGGAGATAACCCAATTGATCCTGTCCTTCTGCAAGTGGATCGCCATTGGGATATTCCGGCGTTTTATAAATCCAGGTATTGACATTTACCTGAGCGCTTTGATCAAAGAGGTAGGGATAACGATACCAGTTCTCCGCATAAGACATCACATATGTAGGATTGCCATAGTCATAGTCATGAGTGCCATTCGGTGGGAAATGGATATTTCCAACTTGTGCCTGCCCGGGCAAATCTTTGTCTATCCTCGTGAACAAGTCCCATGGTGTAGGATTAGCTGATTTAGGATTCCAGCTCCGACCCTGGGTTTGTAAATAAGCCTGTGTAATTGCACTCTCTACTCGATGCCCAAAACTATGAAATGCCAAATCAACACCACGCTCATAGTTGAGCCCCATCACTGAAAGGAGCCTCTTTAACGCTGTACCATCCTTGATTGGAGGGGAGTTCCACCAAAAAGCCCCTGGACCCATCAATTGAGATTCATACATCGCAAGGTAGGGCCCCGCGTAAACCCACACCTCGTCAATTTGACCATCGTTCCTCTTTTGGTCAAACTGATAATATTTCACCATCTCCCGATAGTCAAACCAGAGCTTACCAGAGTCTGCGGCTGTCTTCAGCGATGTCCAACCTGGTTCGCTCAATAGTTGATAGTACCGATTTGCGGTAAGGACCGTGTCCCAATAATGCGTAAATAGTTTGTTGTCATTTTGTGTCTCGACTATCTGGAAATTCACTACACTATCACTCGCCTCGAGAAAATGGAAAACCAGGTCTTTTATTAACAAGACGGGATCCCTCCAGTGAAATATCTCATGGATTCGCTGGTATCCCTGAACTGGTATCACGGGATCTTCAATTACCAATGCAACCTTGACGTTCAATGGCGGTGCCTTCTGCGGACGAAAGTCTGACACAACATTCACAGTGGCTGTACCCGATATTGTCTTAGAAGCAGTTGATACGGTGAGCATGGTCGAACCAGATCTTATGCCTGTCAGTTTACCATACTCGTCGACAATGGCAACAGACGGATCGCTGGTAACCCACTGCAGGGGTTCTGATAGTAGGTAAGGATAGATGTTGTTCTGCTCATCGAGCATCTTGACATTAAGATGAAGAGACCTCCCGGGAATTACAAAAATCGGATATGGCAGCATTACAAGCCTGTTAAAGGTAAGAGCACCTTTGAGCGTCCACTCGCCTAGGATAACGAGCGAGCTTGAAGGATTCTTCACACTTAGACGTATCACCTTGATCAATTTCTGCTGAAAGCTGGCAGAGTCCCACATAAACGCTGAAAATGGCTTACCTTCGACTATTTTAGAATAAGTGCCAGTCTTCCCCTCCATATCAGATAATGAGTCAGCAACTTCAAGAGTCCAGTTTCCCGACATCCAGAAAAAGACTACACTTCTCTCAATTTGAACCAAAGAATCAAACTGAACTGTCACTACAAGACTATCGCTGCCTGGCATTTCCAATGCGTTGAACTGATCTCCGTCAAATGGTTTAAGTGTATCTCCAGAATAGGTCGGACTAATCTGTATGTGAACAGTTCCACTCTTGAATCTACTTGCAATATCTATTGGGCGAACTATCGAGACCTGCGCAGAAGTCTCAATCGGCATCAGTATCGAGAGTACAACCATCAATATGCTAAAACTGTCAAAAATAATAAATTTCCTCATTATGTCATTGCTATTGTTATTATCGATACACTGATATGTCTATTGGATGGTCTCATTAAAATGACAAACCCAACCCAAACCGATGCGCAGCTCCAAGTAAAGTAAATTTGCTATAAGAATAATCGAACCTGAACTTGTATCCATCGATAATCTGCGCCTGCGCTCCAGCACCAAATGAATAGGTTGCAACAGTGTAATTGAAGTGGTATCCTCCCCGCACAAAAAACATGTCGCGAAAGTTCCATTCCATTCCGAGCTGTGCCACTGGTTGACTCTCATTCGGTTTGTTTGCGGTGACACTAACGAGAAGCTTTTGTTGCTTAGCATCTACTGCATTCATCGCAAGACCAAATGTGAAGCTTGTGGGAAGTGGATAAGACTCATTTATATACTGCACGTTTGATCCCAGGTTGACGATTTCCATCGCAAACCTGAAACCGCGAAAATCTGACACATACATTGTGGCAATATCCACCGAGATCGCCTTTGCTGAAAATCCACGATACAGCGACATAGTAATATAGCTGAGTGTTGAACCAAGCGTGAGATGATCAGTCAGGAAGCGCGAATAAGTGATGGCAGCTCTGTAATTACCCGCATAAAACGTTTCTCCTGTTCCATCTGGCTGGAGCGGGGTGCGGACCTGCATTTGGTCGGTGTAAAGTGCTGTTACCGAAAGGCCAAAAGCTCCAACACTTCCAAAACTCCTCGCAATAGCAAAATACTCATGATTGATACCGGCAAACCAGCTGTTGTGATTGAACACGATATCTGTTCCACTTATCCATGGCAATGCTGCAGAGTTATAATACGTTCCTTCTGCCCCATTGACAACTGCAATATAAGAATCCGCCATTCCTGTACCACGCGGGCTCACACCTATTTTTAAGAACTGGGCGTCGGCGCTACCAGGGCGATTGTATTGTGATAGGGTTATCGATGGCAAAAAGATCAAAAGAAGAATGATCTTCAGCACCAATGAATAGCTCCTAATTTTTCTCATTACAACTCCCGAACCAATTTTCGCTCTGTTCATTTAATAATTACAAACTTCCCTACCTGGACGTTTCCATTGCTCTTGTCCTCGACCGTGAACAAATAAATCCCGCTGGAAACAGCCTGTCCTACAGACGAAGTCAAATTCCAGTCTTCGTACCCTTTGTTCGGATCGTCATGGCGGATCGTGTTGACAAGATCGCCAGCAAGGGTGTAAATTCTGATCTCGCAACGCCTTGGAAGGTTGATGAATTGTATACGGCGATCTTGCTCCATCCACCATGGCCGATCCCCCTGAGGTTTCTCCCAGGGTGGATTGTACGAGCTATAAGCAATATCTCCTCGATAAGGATTTGGAACAACAGCAACACCCCCAACGCTTTGAGCTGGCGCTGTTCCAGGAATGACCAAACGGGCATTGGCAGACAAGCTCGTTTCTTGCGATGGAAAATTCAGCACTCTATCGGGTTTAGAATAAGCGGTTAGTGTGTAATAGTACTCAACGTTGTTGAGCAAACCTACATCAGTATATTCGTATTGGAGGCCTGTGTCGTATCCAATGCTATCGTTAGGGATGTCGTACTCTGCCAGCAAAGACCACGGACCGTCTTTGCCCTTGGTGCTCCTGTACAGGCGGTATCCTTCAAACGGAAAGCTAATTGTATCGCCACGCGCTGGATCATGGTACAATTCAGGATTGGTTTCAGGCGTGAGCGGGCGCCAATCCAGATGTACCTGCCTGCTCTTCGTTGTAATCCTCAACGGCGGGACTGGAGGAGGAGAAGGGAGTCGAAAGTTTTTACTCTTCAGGAAGTTAAGATAATCTGCGTTCTTTAGAAGTCCTTTCATCCCGAAGCCAAAGACCTCAGCCCACTGAACTCTGAGAGTATCGTTCACATTTAACTGAAATGGTCCAAACGCAAAAATGATATGATCACGCGAAGGATCGAGTTTATTCGGCATTATGTTTCCGCTAGCCATGGCTCTGTATTCATCTGGATCTCTAGTGGGCAGGTTTTCGTGCTCATAATAATTGAACGACCATTTTAATTCAGAATTATTTGGACTAATTACTTCGAAACCAATAGGACTAATAGCAGTCCCGTCGCTTCCATACTTTGCATCCTCGCCTACCGCCATGTGGTAATTTGGGTAGTAATACGCTAAATCGTCAATGAAGTTATCGCTTGCAAATATGGTCCCAATCGAACTGTGGAACCAGATTCCAATGTACACATTCTTCAAAGGGAATTTCTTTGGAACAATGTAATAGTTGAAAAGTATAAATTCGTCAACGGGGGGCGAGCCCCAAGCATAACTTGTTTGAACAACATCAAGATACAACGGCGTGTGATTACTAATGTTCAAGATATTGTAATCGCTGTAGCGGCAAACAAAGTCCTGGTCAGAAACTCCCACGTAATTTGGCCAATATGGAATGTTCAACGTATCTCCTTTCCTGGCGACCCAAACAGTATCCCATGGCTGGTCTGTTGGATAGAATTCATGGGGGCCGAAATGAGATTGCGTTTCAGAAACAAGCGTATCACCTGTCGGAGTGATAGCGCCGACCCACAATCCGCCCTGGTAGATGTGCTCCTCGAAACTACCAGGAGGGAATTCTGAATTGATCAACCCTGGGTATTTCGTATCTGCCCCATTCAAGGTTCCCTGATTAGTAATAACCTGACGCACTTTCCCGACGTTATGAAGCTTCCAATCGAGCTTTGTGAATTGCCCAAGAACAAGGTTCGTATCGAGAAGGACGAGTATGCAGACAATAATACTCTTCTTAATTTCAGTAATCATGTATACCTTTCTAAATCTAGCATTAAAACTAATCTTAAATTTAGAAGTCCACTCGGATTCCAAGTTTTGTTGTTCTCCCGCTTGAAAATTGCCGCGGGTCCATCAGACTAAGCATCGTGTAATAATCATAAAAATTAGGCTGCGGCTTCTGGATATCCCCATATCGAAAAGGCTTGCCTGTCCATGTGTTGAATCCATAAGCCATTTGCACGTTTTTCTGATCAAAGAGATTAAAAACATCAGCCACCAATGCAAACCTTACACCGGAGATGTTAAACCCTTTTTCAATTTTCAGATCTGTAGATGAGAATGGCGGTCCCGTTGCAGTGTTTTCACGCTTCTGCTGCTCTACAGGATTGATAGTGGCATCACCTGGTGTATATGGAGTACCTGTTGAAAATCTGTAGAGGACGGTAATCATCCAGTTGTCAGGAAGTTTAAGACCAAACAAACCTGGATGTTCATCCGGACCTGCAGCGATCATGCCCTGAAAAACTAGTTGGTGACGCACATCCCATTCCAGAGGCCTTTCTCTTATCGGATAAGGAAAGTTCGTAATCGAACGGATATAATCGTCAAAGGCAGACGATGAATATCCACTTGCCCACTGAAGTGTGTATGTAAGCTTTCCCGAAATGTAGTTGGATTGGCTTTTAGTTAACGAAAACTCCAGTCCGCGCGCACGGCCATAACCTCTGTTATCAAACAGATCAACAGGGATGCCTTCGGTGCCATAAACTCTTGTGGTTCCAACAAGCTTAGATATGTCCTTCGCATAGCTCTTAATGTCAAACACCCAGTTCTCCGAGAGCTGATGAGTAAACCCGAATTCATACAATATGGTCTGTTCAAAGTCAAGCTTCGGATTTCCAACAATACCACCAGTATAAGGGTCGCGGTAATAATACTGCAACTCAGGCAGCTGGTTGAAATGTCCATAGGAAAAGAAGACCGTAGTCATATCTGAAATTGGAAACGATACACCGAACCGAGGGCTCACCTTATAAATTGTGGGTTTCCAATCGGCTTTCAATCCTGTTGCTCTTTCCCAGACCATTTTCCACTCATTTTGCATTACGGTTTGACCTATCGAGAACCAATCCACTCGAACACCCGCATTCATTGTCAAGAACTCAAGCTCAAATTTGTCCTGAATGTACGCCCCACCTATGATTGGTTTGACGTGGAAAACCCACCTATTCTGCCCAAATTCTGGAAACGGTCCAGGTGGAGGAATAGAGTCTATCTTCTGTCCATATTTGGACAACTTCACCCCGCCATCCTCGATGTCGATGTAGCTGATGTCATTGTATCTAACTTCAATCCCTGTTTTCATAAGATGTGCAGGATGAACTTGCGAGGTTAAATCTCCCTTGAACGTCCAGGTCCCTGTATGGTCATCCCTCCATATGTTCTCAAATCCGCGACTGTCATAGAATCCAGTAGACGGATCAATTTGTGGGGATAATATCGTTGAAACGTAGCGACCCAGGCTGTCAACTGTCCAAAAGTCGCTTGGCCTTTTGCCATTCCATGACACTTGATATCCCACCCCCATGTACTCGAAGTTCAAGTTGTAGTAAGTGGACTTGGATAGTACTTGATTGAACATTGCATCGACAATATAACTTGGCCTTCTGAACCCAGGGATTCTGTTCGGATAATTTTTCCAAAGCCACACGAAATCTGTCCACTGTTTCCAACTGCCATGATAACTTAGCGCAAATCGTCGTTCCGATGTCAAGTCCCAGCTGAGCTTTAGATCGAGATTTTGGGAGTTATCCTGTTCCTCGGTAACATTAAACCCAAATAAAGAAAATTGCCCACGATCCTTTTGATTATTATACGGGGTGTTAGTGAGCGTAAAATTCCCCGATATGAAATAACTTAGTTTTCCTGGAACCGTTATCCCCACTAAAGGTAGCAGTTTTCCGCTAATGGGCTCTGGTCCCCCTATATAAAAGGAGCCATACTTTGTATTATATGACTCTCCAAGAGCCTGCCACTCATCAGTTTTTAATTCGATCCCCGCACGGAAGTGTTGTCCTCCACTCCGGGTGATTATATTAACCACTCCAGACTGAGCCTGACCGTACTCTGCATTAAATGCTCCAGTCAACAAATCTACACTCTCTACATCAACTAGATTCAGATCAATCACGCTTCTCCCACCGTAAATTGGATGAGTGACAGGCATGCCATCAACCATGTACAATATCTCACCACCTCGTCCGCCACGGATATGGATATCCTTCAGGCTTTCATCTCGCACCTGAAGCGAAGTTCCATCAGCCATAGTAATGCTCTGTGGCCCTGTCGAAATAATCGCTCCAGGCTGATAGCGAAAAATGTCTCCAGTTGAATACATTCCAGGAGTTTCCCTGATGTTTTCTCTTGTTATCGTTCTGCGAGTGTAAGTCAGATCCTTCTGGATTAGTTTATGCTCCGCTGTAACGACGACCTCGTTTAATTGCATCGCAGACTGCTGAAGATCGACGTTTATTTCAGTAGTCAAATCGGACTGGACCCGGACAGACTTAACCGTTACTGTGTTATAACCAAGGTAGGATACCTGCACCTGGTACTCCCCTGGTGGTACCCGTAAAATATAGTAGAACCCTTTCTCGTCTGTGACTGCACCCAAGGTTGTTCCTTTTACCAGCACATTTGCTCCCACAAGTGGCTCTTGAGTTTGTTTATCACGGATTGTTCCAGCGATCTTTCCCGTGCTTTGAGCAAGAATTGGATCTTCATGAATAAGCAAGCTAGCAAAAAGAAACGTTGCTATAATGAAGTTATGCTGCATGATCGAAATCCTGTTCAATTTGAGACTCATTTGATATGGAGACTCCTGAGAATTTCTCCAGCCATTGTGATTGCATCACCCTTTTGTATAAAATACATAGGAAACCCGAGCACAATTGCATTATAGCTTGTGCCATAATATTGTAAAGCAATCGCCCTGCCCCTGTAGCTGACATTCGGACTGCTTGGTAAATTCATGTAGGAGTAGAGAATATCTGTAAATCCTGCCATCTGTGTAATTAAATTCACTTGTGCCAGTTTTCCGCCGTATGGAAAGAAAGCAAGCTTTGTTGAGTCCACATGAATATCGCTGAATATTCCAGGCAAGCCCTTTCCACCAATGCAGTCACCTATAATGCCTGTTTCGTCCACTGTATGAATGTGTAAATAATCGAACACAAAGGTACCAGGGGAGAATGTGAATGGGAAATTTTTATAATACGCAAATGATTTCAGAATTCCCCATCCACTCATTAGAAACTTCCCACCTACATTCAAGTAATCTGTCAGAACCGAAATATTGTTTGGATCTGATATCTTGTGTGGATATGAGGCGGGTATATCATCTGCGTGCCATACAACAAGTTCATAATGTGCAAGTACTGAACGGGGCGGCATGCCTTTTTGCTTAAAATCCCACTCGTCTGAGCCAGGAAAGACATCCGCATAGAATCGATCGACAGATGAGTCCGAAATTCCTCTTGTGATAAAAGGATTGTTTAGCTCATCAGTCTCATCAATGATTAGAACTTTTCGGTCGAGCGGTGGAATAACCAGTTTCACGATGACGGAATCACCATTTGGGTCAACCAAATTTGTATTGTTACGAGATGTCACTCTAATCGTGTGTATCCCATCCAGCGGTTGCTTGAATACAGCTGGAGTGAGATATATCGAGGTGTCCGACCCCCAATTCCATGATCCCCCATCCACTGACCATGCAAAGGCAACCACTTTGCCTCCTCTTGTTAAATCCACAGCTTTAAAGATCAGCGGGACGCCAGGCCACCAGTCAGTGACGTGATCCAAAACTAGTAATGTATCATTCTTTTTTGGAGTCTCGATACTCGTAATTGGAGGTGTTGCGCGCGTAGTGTACAGAATCTTTTCGGCAGGATTCGGGTCAACTGCACCGCCGTTATCAATCGCCCTCACAATGAAGCGCTGGAGATTCAAGCTGTCCGTTGAATTGAAAGCAATAGTGTCACTTGAAGCGGTCGTGTTAATCCACTCGGTAGAATCGTACAATATCCATGTGCTACTGGTGCCCTGAAGAAGATGGTAGGTGAAATATCTGTATTGATAACCCACAACATATCCATCGTTGTCACCACCGCTCCAATTGAGCACTACAAGCGGGAAGACGACACTGCTGTCCCTGGGAATGTTGGCAAGTCTGGTAATTGGAGGACTATTTGGAAGAGGTGGGGAGGTTGGCCTCTCACATGACACGAGAGCAATGCACATCACAGCTAACAGAGGAATATGAAATTTCATCTGTAAAGTCATATTAGCCTCAGAAACTGAATGCTGATCAAATACTCTAATTTGATGATCGAGAACGATAAGCTCTGCAAAAGCTCTGTAAACATACAGTTCGTTGAAAATCTGAGCACCGTTTCCTCACATATTGTTAATACTGACAATGCTAACCTTCCGTTTAAAAAAGTATGAATCACGGTAGCGATAAAGAGAGCTGAATGGCAAAATTTCTAGATTCACTTCAGTCACACGACCCTCTTTCACAGTGATATGGGCTGGAATTTGCATCTGCGGATTCTCATCGGGTGGAAGTTGAACAGGGTTTGTGTAGACTTTCGGAACAAAAATTGAGAGTTGATTTGCTGTAAGAGCAAATGAAAGAGAATCATAATTTCCTGGAGGGACGTACGACTCAAAAATCACATATTTTACGTACCGACTGTTCTTCGTGTTGATATCGTCGTAGTCTGTCGGAGTAATAGGGTTACCGTTCAGTCTCTCACGTTTGAGAATATTTATGGTATCCGCTGCAATTCGATCAATGCTTCTATCTCTGTACAAATACGCATAGTTGATCCCGCGATATACTTTACCACCATACACGAAGAGGTTAAATTCATCCCATCTGGAGAACCTGGATGTATCATTTTGGATAATAATTGTGGTATCCAACTCGTTTGATTTAAGTGTGACCCTCAAAATGCCTGGATCAGGGGATGGTTCCACCCCCGTTTGACACCCGGATAGAATTATAACAACGATAAGTCCGCATATTCCAGAGTATGCTCTGTGCTTAAATGTGACCATTTCTATGCTAAATTAGTTTTACAGATGTATTTCGCAGGGCTGGCATTGTGCCAGCCCTGCTCTATATCAAACTTCATCGGACTAATAGCATTTTTAGAGTCTTTGTTGCGTCACCTGCTTTGAGTTTGTAGAAATAAACTCCTGAGGCTACGGCAACATTGGCATCGTTGGTACCGTTCCATGTAGCACGATGTTCTCCCGCATGCATTTGCTCATCAATCAGAGTCTTCACCCTTCTGCCAAGCACATCATAAACAACAAGAGAGACGTGTTCGAACTTTGGAATGGTAAATCTGATTTCGGTCGACGGGTTGAACGGGTTCGGGTAATTTTGTTCAAGCGTGAACTGCCATGGAATCGTTTTTGGGGTTTCACTTCGAACATCGGTAATACCAACTGCAGGATAATTGTACACCTTTACATTGTCTATCCTGCCACGAAATGGCGGTATGTACCAGTTGTCGGTTGGAATAAAATGAGCGCGTCCTATTCGAAGTGGGGCGGCTGCCATCAATGGCGTTGCAGGGTTTACAGTCGATTTTTTGTATAGTAACGCATCGTTCTCGTCCCTTATCGCCATTGCAAACACTCCAGTGGATTTGTCTCGCTCAATGATAATGTGCCGCCACTTACCAACATGCTGGGTAGCAGCCACAGTATCCTGCAGCACAACTGCTCCCGCCGAATGCCAGTAGCGTGAAGTGAGGGCAACTTGACCATTTGCGTTTGGACGGAGTTCCAACCCAAAGTTTGCATTGTTCCAATCATCAGCTTTAGTTGGGTTGAAAATAATCCGCACATATGGTAAGTCTGCCGAATCTAACTTAATCCATGTATCAAGAGTGAACTCCTCAGCAGCAAGGAATGGGGACTCCGCCTCAACCCAGTTTGAATCGACAATCACACCTTGGTGTGCCTGGAGGAGAAGCGAATACTTTCCGCCTCCCATTGGGACATCAGTGGAGTATTCAAGAATCTTGTGTGTGATGATCTTAGCTTGATTCGTAGAATGATCAATCGGTGGATTTGTGGGTCCTTCTTCGAACGTAACGTCAAGTGTTTTAACGTTTGGTTGGAAAATCAGGAACGAGTAATACACAGGGGCTGTACTGGATTCGGCATCGATTGGGCTCAGGGATACCTGACCATTGTTATCAGTGCACTTTACATAGTATTGAACCCTCGTCTTGAACGGCTGCTGTGGAATCGAAGCCATATATTCATTCGGATTCCCCGTGGGTGTCATGGCAATAGTGCTAAACGTCCCGGTCGTGTCAGTTCTGTATTTCAGCACCACGCTGCTCATAGTTCCACCTGTGTTCAGAGGGAACACGGTGACTTTAACTGGATATGATGTCAGCGTAGACGGCTGGTTTGCCAGCACCGTGACGTTCTGGATCACTGGTGGGCCTGCAAAGTTCCGAACAACGTTGCTGATACGAACCTCATCGATAAAGCCATCAAGGTATGAATCAGTACTCGGATTTGTTGGGGTTCCAGCCCACCCCATGTAAAGCTTCTGACTATTTGCCTTTGGAATGTCAGTCGCCTTGTTGAATCCGCGGGTGAGAAAACCTCTCAGATTTTTGTTTGCATCATGAATCATGACAGCGATAAAAGCACGTGCTGTATCTCGTATAAATGTCAGGTGAACCCATTCGCCTGGCACAAACATGTTGTTGGGAGATGTTACGCTGATAAAAGCGTCGCTAGGCGTATAATAACCTGCGTGGAAAAGACGGTTATCACCCCACATTTCAAGCCAATAGTTAGGATGCCAGAACACATCGTCACCAGGCTTCATCACCACACGCGGGACCCAGCGATAATCGTTCGAATTAGCTCCAAATGTGAATATGTTCACCCAAGCTTCAATTGTCCAACTCCCCGTCATATCCAGGGACGCAGTATCTTCCATTGTAATGTAACTCGAATCATTGATAGAGGAGTTGTCTATCCGCACGCATTGCCCCAAACCTGTTACCCCACTATTTGGAAGGAAGTAAATCTTCGCTGGGTTCGTACTGTGCGGTACAGCTAAAGGTGCGGTTTTGCCCACTGCGGCTGCAGAGTTGGTAAAGTCGCCATCGAAGTGGAGGAGCACTACGGTGGCTGAATCCGGGGTGTATGGGCCGCCTATCGGCTCCAAAGTTTGGGAGAAGACCAAACTACCAGAGACCATAACCGCAAAAGCGGCTATAAGTGCGTAGTAGAGGAATGATTTCATTCTTGCCTCCTTATTATTTTGTTATGACAATGAACATTTTGCCCTGCCAGCGTAACAAGGTCTTATCCCGTTTTTGAGCAGGCAAGGAAATGTTAATCTTGATGTTAACGTTAACATCAGCATCAACGATAATATAACCAGCACCAAAACGATTGTCAAGTGGTACGCTTGAAAAAATTTTCATATGGTAATTATTGCACTCGAAATTCAAAGGTAATGCTGACTAATAGAAGAGGACTATGCGGTTCGATTGTAATTAAAGTCGAGCGGTGACAAGCATTGCCCTGGAAAAAGAAGAGATGACTTAAGCTATAGACATAAGTAGTTTCTTAATTCTTTCACTTAAATTGATTCAGAGGATTAACTACTTCAGCTAATACATCTAATGAGCTAAATTATCGTTTAGAGAAATGAACAAAGTAACAAACACTTCCTGTACCACTTGACTAAATTGGCTTGTCCACTATAAAGAGATAGAGTTTGATCTTAGCTTTGAGCGTTCTGGTTTCTACCTACACCCTGGCAAATTACTACACCCCTCGTGAGGAAAGCTCAACCTCACCATCATCGGGCTCATTAATTGTTTTGTTTCACTTTACTTTCTTTCGAATTGAGTTTAAGAGAAAGTGTTCAAGTGCACTCGCTGCATTATACTTTTCCTCACGTGAGGCATAGAGAAGCGTCACATTCCCAGTTTTGAGAACGTCATATATTGGCTGAAGAAGTCCAAATTTATCTTTTATCTCTGATGAGTATCTCTTTTTGAACTCGTCCCACTTAGAAGGATCGTGGTTGAACCACTTTCGCAACTCTGTACTTGGAGCTATATCTTTTAACCAGATGTCTATTGCCGCTCTCTCCTTTGCAATGCCTCTT
>Ga0078972_1013270_pt1 | contig 13693 bp, 14 predicted proteins | sample YelNatPaOPGAMG01_FD_67568 | JGI IMG/M metagenome (GOLD analysis project Ga0078972, IMG submission 67568) | Hot spring thermophilic microbial communities from Obsidian Pool, Yellowstone National Park, USA - OP-RAMG-01 (SPADES assembly) (version 2) | ecosystem: Environmental > Aquatic > Thermal...
TGGTGTATCCAGAGCAACAATATTTAGATGGAGGAGGTGTTTAAAAGAATCAGGTGGTAAACTTGATAGTCTTATTCCTGAATCAAGAAGACCGAAAAGACTAAGATCAATGAAAGTAAATAGCGATATTATCCTTTTCATAAGAGACATTAGAGAAAAACATCCTGGTATGGGGAAGGAATGATTTAGCTACTGTTATACACACTTCTCTATGATTCCGTTTAGTCTTCTTTGAATTCCCTATTAATGGCGAAAGCTTGATTTTGTCCGTCTGACCACCAGTGTAAGAGCACATAGTATAAGAGTTTCTCCAAGAGCAAATAGGTACCAGTTATAGTGAGTTGGTTTATATTGTGAAATTATTTGCCGCAAATGTTCATTTTTTGTTAGGGTTAGGAAATTTGAACGAAAACCTTCCTCGATAATAATTTTGGAATAATCCCATATGAAAGTTAAAAAAATTATAAAAGCACCTACGATGGCTAACATATACTCGGATAGTTTTATTGTTAATGTGTAGCCTTTTTGTTGTAAACCAACTATGCTAAAAGCTATGAGTATCATTGTTAAAGAACAGAGGATTGGAGCAAGTACCGGACCTACCCAGGGTACAGGAATGAGAAAAAGGATATCCCATGTTAATAAAGAAGGTGGCCAATTTAAAAATATCTTTAACCATGCATAATAAGAAATGTCCCAAACAGCAAAGGCATAGAGAAAGTAAGAAAACCTCTCATAAAAATTTTCACCTGCAATTATCCCTATACAAACGAGCATTAAAATTGTGGAAGCTTCTCTTATCTGTTCTATAAAAAACATGCGTGGTGGAAAAAGGACTAAAGGAAAATCAAATCCCTTAGGGTAGTAAATCTGTCTGAGATAAATGACAACTATTCCCTCAAGAGCTCCCATTGCTATACTAAAAACGGTAAGTAAGATAAAATTCCTATGGATCTTTGCAAACGACTTGCTCATAACCTTCCTCATTCTACATAAATAACGCAGTATCTTCCAAATTTTTTAAAAAAGCTTTTTGTTTTCATTTTTACATTCATTTCAAATAAGGGCACCGATTAAGCGATTTTTATCACCCAATAAAAGTTTAGTACTTTTCTGAAAAAATTGAAAATTTATTGTTTCCCTGAGTTTGTCAGTTTCCCTTTCACCCCGCATAAATCCTGTGATTTAATTTTTAGAAAATGACATTTTGTCACTACAAAGAAAATTTTCTGAAAGTAGTTTTTAGTCTTTAGAGTTTTAGTTCTTCGTAAAGCCCCATATTCTTTAGTGGATTGTTATGTTGCAATCTGAGAATTCTATTTCCTAAATCTGTCCCTTTTATCTTGAGGTAATATTTCTTTTTGTCTATTTCAAAGAGTGCAATGTTGAGTGAATTTAGTGCTTCCTTTATTCTTTCAGGTGATGCATTGATGTTATTCTCCTTTAGCATAAGTTCAAGTGTTCTCTCAAGAAGGAAGGATAAGAAACAAACAACAAAGTGTCCTTTGATTCTCTTCTCAGTCCAGTGGAATACTGGTCTTACCTCTAATGTGCTCTTCATTATCCTGAATGATTCTTCTATCTTCCATAGATTATGGTATGCAGAAAGGATATCTTCTACATTCATATCAGTTCTGCTTACTTCAATTGCATAGTATCCATCAAACATCTCATCTTTAGATATTGCATCATTATCAAGTTCCCAGTTCATCTTGTTTGTCTCTTTGAGGTATTTCCTTCCTCCTCTTTTTAAACTTCCATTGATAGTAGAGGGATTAGAGAGAAGTTTTAATCCTTTATCAATCAATCTAAGCCTATCCTCTCTATCCTTTTCTGCCCTTTCTCTTGAGTATGTTACAAGGAGTTTCTCTTTAAGATTAACGGGTTTGTTATTCTCATCTCTTACTGTATTCATATAGTCGATGAGTTTGTATTTGAAGGAGTATTCTTCTAAAAGAGAATGAGTATTTAAATTGCTCTCTTTATGAGCTAATATATCTTCTTTGCTGGATAAATCTTCTCCATCTACTGTTATGTATCTTCATCATTGAGAATAGCCTCTTGAATTTCCTTCCTCATACTCTTTATTCTTGATGAGACAATGTAATCATAACCTTTTTCTTTTATCCTCTTTAGATTTAGTTTTGAGTTCAATCCTCTGTCTAAAACAATGATTACCCTCCGTATACCAAATCTTTCACTGAGTTTATCAAGGGATGCCTCGAGTGTTTTACCTTCAAAGGTATTCCCAGGGAAGAGTTCGTATCCTATGGGTCTACCTGTTCTATCAATGAGTAATCCCAATACAACCTGTACTTCATTAACTCTGTTTTCCTTGCTAAAGCCAAAATCTCTCAATGTATCCTTCTTTACACTTTCAAATCTGAATGTTGTTACATCATAGAATACAACATCAACATTCATGTTGAAGAGGGACTTCTCTTTATTGAAGAGATAGTCTTCAATGGACTCTTTATGTTCCGATAGGATATCAAGAGAACGATAGAGGTGATTCAAGTCTGAATGTGGGAGATTGAGATATCTCTTTTGCTTACCATATGTGCCCAATTTGCTATCAGGTCTTAGAAGATGCTCTACTACCATAAGGAAGGTAGATGTGTTTAAATCAAACTGAATGTGCGTGTTATCTTTTATGCTCTGTAGAAGTTCTGTGAGAGCCAATCTCTCCCATAACTTCCTGTATACAACATATCCGTAATTGAAGAGATTGCCTTCTTCTATACCATCCAGATTTGCCCTGTTCTTTATTCCTGATAGTGTTTCAAGATCTATCAATAACTTCTGAAAAGAGGAATTATCCTTTATCTTATCCAATCTACCAAGGTTAAACAGGACTCTATGCTTTGTAGTCCCTAACTCCTTATCTCTGTATGCCTCTACAACAGAGACATATTCATACTTACCAGATTTTGTAATCTTTATGAACATACACGAATACCATAAAAATTCTAAAAATGCGATAGAAAATACAGAGAATTTTGAAAAAAAATACAGAAATATTGCTACTACAAATTTTGAAAACAAAAAATCATTTTTGCATAAATACTTACTTCTTTAGACATAAAATCCTAAAATTGGGCTCAAACTGACAAAGTCGGGAAAATTTATTGTTTTCATACAGTTTGTGTTTGATATCTCATTAGCCTGGTACTTGGACAAAAATATCCTCTGAAACGCCCCAAAATACCTCTAGGACACGAGGTAGAGGTCGGAATGGTATATTATTTATACCTTTGAGGTCCTTTTCATTGAAATTTGAACATTTTTATGCAAAATAGAGAGTAATGAGAGGAGAAATAGCCAACAGCCGCTTCTTATGTCTTTTAAATTCAATAAGACTAAAAGGCAGAAAAACAGAAATCTCCAACTTTATTACAGTTAAAATGGAAAGATTTGTAGTCACCCTGACTCAGGAGACGCTATACATCACTCAATTTTAATGATTTTACCAACCCCGTTCTCAATAAAATTCTCCTTGTATTCTTTTTTAAACAATTCCCGGCATTTATCACCTGAGCAATGACAGGGGACTACTCTCTGAACACCTAACTTTTTGAAATCATCGATAATTGTTTTTAATTCAGAGTCTGAAGCACCAAACAGATAAAAACCACCTAAAACTAAATATACATTTTCATCTGGAAACATTTCCTTTGCTTTCTTAAGGATATTCACTATTCCAGGATGCGAACAACCGGTGATTATTATCGATCCCTTCGTTGATTTTATTATTAGAGATTGCTCTTTGATACCACTTACCTAAAGGACCGATAGTCCAGACGCCGTTCATAATTTGGGCAGGAGAAGAAAAAGATTCAGGCTTATAGACCTTTAAATCTGGCTTTATTTTCAAAATTCCAGGAAGGCCACCAGTGTGATCTCCATTCAAGTGAGAAATAAAAATAAAATCAATCTCTTTGGGATCTATTTTCATCTTTTCCATGTTTGAAAGTAAGATTTTGCTATCTGCACCGGTATCAAATAAAATGCTTTTGCCTTCTCCTCTTACAACACAAGAAAAGCCCCAGCCAATCCTTAAGGAAGGATTTGATTTGTAGTTATCATAAACGGTGATTAAGGTTATTTTTGCTTTTCCCATAGCTTCAGATGAGAATATTTCTAATCATTTTTTGCAAAGTTTCTCCACTGAATTACTCCAATCTTCTTGAGTAAAAATGAAAAATCCTAGAACAATAAACAATGCCAATACTGTAGTGTTCCCTAAATTGGGTAACTATACACTCTTTCATCTTTAATTGCACCTCTTACATTTTTAAGTATACCTAAATTAGAAACTTTATGAAGAGGCAAAATATTAGAGACTTAAAAAGATTTTATTAAGAGGAATCACCCAATTATGGGATTAGCACACTATTTAAATATTACCTTTAGGACTTTTTGGGCTTAAAAAACACAGATTGGAGAAAAAGTAAAAGGATTAAAAAGAAGATTTTAATTTTGCCCAAAGAACGCAAACATATACAAAAAATAGAGGCGAAATTCAAGCTTATCCCGAAAGGAATAAAAGTTCTGAAGACGGAAAAGTATTTCCCTTTGTAATTTTATTCATAGATTTTCTGGATTTGTAAATAGATCTATCCAGGGTAGTTTAAAAGTGAACCATACAAAAAGGAATGCCGAAACAAACAATAAAAGTAACACAATATATTTTGTTTTCAGACTGAACTCTACCTTCTCTATATCTTTTTCTATGTATCCCATAAAAAGAGGGGAGAAATAAGTTACTGCAAGTGCCCAGACCAAATCAACCAATAGAGATTTTGCTTTTCCATATATTGCTGGTAGCAAATACCAAACAATGGTTACAATCCAGGGCAATTCTATTGCAGAGAGAATACGAGAATACCAGAAGTTAGCAAGTCTAATCTGGTCGGACTTTTTTCTTATGAAAGGATACTCAATCAATATAGTAAGTAAAAGATATGCCCAGAATGCCATTTTCAAATGCTGAAAAACGGACTCATTTACTCCGCAGAAAGGAGTTAAAAAATTCCAGCCTGTAATCTCATACCCAAAATGGAGTATTGAAAAAATGAGCAAAAATATGAACGACTTTAACCAAACATTCATAGTTCACCTCCTCATTAGTGTATACGATAACACCTTTAATTTTAGTAGCCCACCCGCCACATTCTCATAGCGGGTGGTAAAAATGATGGCTACATATGTGCATAATAGCGAAATATAAAGTGTAATATCACATAAATAACAACCCAATTTGATAGAAGTATACAGCAAACACCCACCCTACAAGAATGCTGTAAATAATGGAAAAGGTGGTCCATTTCCAGCTATTTGTTTCTTTATATATTACGCCAATCGTTGCAATACAAGGGATGTAGAGGAGACTCATTACCATAAAAGCATAAGAAGAAAGCGGAGTAAAGAATTGTGGAAGTACCTCCGCAAGTTTTTCTTCCCCACCAAACAATGTCCCCAATGTTCCCACAACTGTTTCTTTTGCAATAATGCCAAAGAACAGCGCAACTGCTGCTTGCCAGAAACCAAATCCCGCAGGTTTTAGTAATGGTGCAAAAAAGTTACCTAAATACGATATATAAGTACCCTCGCTTGCATACTCATAAGAAGTTGGAAAAGTTGAAAGTAACCAGATTAAAACAACGCCTGCTGTAATAATTGTTCCTGCCTTTTTTATGAACGAACTTGCCCTCTCCCACATATGAATGGATATACTTTTTACCGTAGGCCATCTATAAGGTGGAAGTTCCATAACAAGAGGCGAAATAGGTCCTCTAAGTGATGGAATGGTGGACTTAAGGAGTTTTGCAGAGAGCACTGCAACTAAAATGCCCAATGCATAAAGGGAGAATACGACAAGCCCTTGATTCGTTTTGAAAAATATACTTGCAAAGAGCACATATATGGGCAATCTTGCTGAGCAGGATATAAAAGGATTGATTAGGATTGTAAGCAACCTATCCCTTTCAGAGCTTATTGTCCTTGTGGACATAATTGCTGGCACATTACAGCCAAAACCTATTACCATAGGAATAAAAGACCTCCCCGGAAGCCCTATTGCATGCATTGCTCTATCCATAACAAACGCAGCCCTTGCCATATAACCTGAGTCTTCAAGAAATGCAAGGAGTAAAAACATAATCGCAATGTTTGGCAAAAATGTAAGGACTGTTCCAACTCCACCAATAAGGCCATCTACTAAAAAAGAACCCAATAAACCAGGTACATGTGCAGATATTATGCCTCCAAGGAAGCCCATAAACTGGTCAATATAATCAGCAAATATGCCTCCGACTTTGAAGGTAAGTTCGAATGTTGCCCACATTACAAATGCAAAGAGGGGTATCCCAAGCCATCTATTTGTAACAACCCTATCAATTTTGTCTGATACTGTGAGTTTTTCCTCCGTAGTTATGGGTCTTGAAACGCATCTTTTAGTAACACCTTCTATAAATCCATATCTTCTTTCAATAATCTCCGTCTCAAGGTCGTACCCAAATTTGCTTTCAAGTCCAGATGCCTCTTTTGTTACAAGTTCTACGATATCGTTTCTTCCTTTTTCTTTAAGTACCTCTATAAATTCTCCATCTCCCTCTAAGAGTTTTATTGCAAAGAATCTTTTTGGATAGGATATATCAGTGCCATGAAGTGCCTGTTCAATCTTTGAAATAACCTGTTCTATGTCTTCGCCATAATTAATTTTCAACGCTTCTTTCTTTTTATCCCTTGCTTCAATTATTGCTTCTTTCAGTTCTAAAAGTCCTTCTCCTTTTACTGCAGATGTTAAAACAACTGGAGCACCTAAGATCTCCTCCATCTTTTTAGTATCAACCTTCACATTCATTCTCTTTAATTCGTCTGCCATGTTCAGGTCTATAACAACATTTGCACCTAATTCAAGGAGAGAAATAGCAAGATACAAGTTTCTTTCAATGTTTGTTGCATCTATCACAGCAACTACTACATCAGGCGTACCTTTTACAACATAATCCCTTGCTATCCTTTCATCGATTGAATAACTTGTAAGACTGTAGGTCCCAGGAAGGTCTGTTATGATGAACTCGTAATCTTTATAATACATCCTTCCTTCTTTCTTTTCTACCGTTACGCCTGGCCAGTTCCCCACATGTGCATGACCGCCGGTTAGGGCATTAAATAGTGTCGATTTTCCAGCATTAGGGTTACCAGCCAATGCAACTCTTATTGTTTCAATTTTATCTTTAACTTCCATCCTTATCACACTCCTTTCTTTTTAAATTTTTCGCCTGTTCCCACTTACTTCTACTGCAAATAATTTCATTGCAACACCTCTTCCTAAGCCAAATCTTACTCCGTTAACCTCGACAATGACGGGTCCTTCCCCTGGGTTTGTTATCACCCTTAAGTGTACCCCAGGATAGATGCCCATCTCATAAAGCATTTTTGTGAGTCCTTTTCCAGCATTAATTTTTACTAATTCTAACTCTTCATCAGGTTGTGCGTAGATAATAGGCATCATTTTTCTACCTCAACTATAATTTTTTCTGCTTCATCTTTTCTCAAGGAGAGATGATAGCCCTTAATAAGGATATCAATTGGGTCACCCAATGGTGCAATACGCTCTACTTTTACCTCTGTCCCCGGTACTGCTCCCATATCCAATAACCGTGCTTTAAGATTTCCTATTCCACTTTCTACCCGGACTATATGTCCTTTCTCTCCTACTTTTAATTTGCTTAATTTGACTTCCACCTTTTTACCTCCTTCACTTTTAAATTTTTGGATTTCTCCAGTAATGGCAAATTTTCGAAAATGTTCAATAAAATCATTTCCTTGAACCTTCCGTGAACTTTCTATAAATTCAATAAACTTTGTAAGTTTCAGAATAGTTTCTTTACTGAGGTCGTGCTCTATCTTGTGCGCATCTTTTTCAGATAAATCCTCATTAATGCCTAATATTTCGTGTAAGAATTTATAAAGAGTTTTGTGTCTCTCATAAAGTTTGGTTGCTTCATCAACTCCTGCCTCGGTGAGTTCTATATATCCATAATACTCATGGGTAACTAACCCCATTTGCGCAAGTTCTTTAATTGCGTTCACAACAGATGGAAGCTTTACGTTTCTTCTTTTTGCAACGTCTTTTAAGCGAACAACCTTGTCATTAATACTTACAATGTAAATTTCAAAGAGATAGTCCTGAAGGCTTTCAGTTAGTTCCATTTATGTGCTCCTTTCGTTTACATAGTTTATTCAATGGACAAGTATTGCATAAAGATGTATTTTCCGTATTTGAAATAAAAGTTAGCTTCCCTCTCATCTCAAGAACATTCAAGGTTTTAATTACATCATCTCTTTTAAACCCTGTTTTCCTTATGATGTTTTCCACACTAATCGCCCCTTCTCTTCTCACTACTGCAAGTATTATGCTCTCCATATTTACTCCTTTACTTATTTTAATCTAATATTGTTAGGCTAACCTAAGTTTAATACAAAAACAAAACTTTGTCAAGAGGGCGAATTGCCTCATCAAAATTCTATATGAAATTGAATCGTTGCCTTACATAAAAAATCTATTCAAAAACCGCTTAAATCTCAAAGGAAAATATCTCAAAGGTATAAATAAAATATACTATCCCGACCTCTACCTCGTGTCTACGACGCGTTTTCGGGCATTTTAGAGGGCATTTTTTGAAACTGCTCAAAAAAGAGGAAATTTGGCAAAGTTACATTTTGGCAAATTTATGTATATAATTATGTCTATGAAAATGCTAAATGGAGGTGTATATGAAAAAAATAATCTTGGTAGCCTTAGTGTTTATTGTAATGTTTGGTTCTGTATCTTGTAAAAAAGAAACACAGGTGCCTATCCTTATGTTTGCGGGAGCTGGGTTAAAGGGGCCTGTTGATGAAATTGTTGGGATTTACAACAAGAAAACAGGTATTACTATTAATGTAATTTATGGTGGAAGTGGGACATTGCTTGCTCAAATTAAAAATACCAAAAAAGGTGATATTTTTATGCCTGGGGGAATGGAACACTACAAAATGGCAGAGAAAGAAGGTCTCATAGAGAAAGGGGTTGAATTTGTATATCATGAGCCAGTGATAGTAGTAAAAAAAGGAAACCCTAAGCACATAAAAGGACTTTTGAGTTTGAAAAACCCTGGCTTAAAGCTTGCTTTAGGTGATGAAACATCTTTAGCTCTTGGGCCTATTACAAAAAAGATGCTTGAGAAAGCACATATTTATACGGAAGTAGCAAAAAATGTTGTTGTAAGAGAGGGGACTGTAAGTAAACTTGTCCTCGATGTAGACACAACTGACGTCGATGCATCAATTGTGTGGAAGACTGCAGAATCCCAATTTGGTAAAAATGTGGAGGCAATACCAATTGAAAAAGAATATCTTATCGTAGAAAAAGTCCCGATTGGCATTTTAAGATTTTCAAAAAACAAAAAAGAAGCAGAACAATTTATGAATTTTGTTCTTTCAGATGGGGGCATAAGAATATTTAAAAAATATGGTTACGAAACCATAAACAGATGAGAAAGATTGCCTTTGTATCAGTGATATTTTTGATAATTTTTATTCTTATAGTGTTATTGGGTGTTTCTTCTCTTATTTTTAAAGCGCATCCTGATATTTTAATAAAAACTTTTAAGTCGAAGGAATTCCTCTTTTCTCTCAAGTTTTCTTTTGCAACTTCATTCATAGCACTCTTTCTTTCTCTTATATTTTCAATTCCTATTGCGTATCTACTCTCCAATGGAGAATTCCCTCAAAAAAGAATAATAGAGAGTCTTATTGACATCCCAATTTTTACTCCTCCCCTTGTTTTAGGGCTTTCATTTTTAATTCTCTTTGGTGGGAAATTTGGCTCATTGCTTGAGCAAGCAGGTATTACATTTCTTTTTTCGCCACCTGGGGTTATCTTTGCACAATTCATTATAATAACTCCATATGTTGAAAGATATATAGAGGTTGGCTTTTCAAAAGTAAACAAAAGATATGAGTTTATTGGGAGGTCTATGGGGCTCTCTGATTTTGAAGTATTTAAAAAAATTACTCTCCCACTCTCTAAAGATGCGATACTTGCAGGTATGATTACAGGATGGGGTAGGGCGATATCTGAGTTTGGAGCAACCCTTATGATAGCAGGAGCAACGAGGATGAGGACGGAAACTCTCCCTGTTGCTATATTTTTAGGTATTTCTTCTGGAGATATGGATTTTGCAGTGAGTACAGGCACATTGATGCTTGCAATTTCTTTCTTCATGCGCCTTTTAATGAGGAGGATGCTTAAGACAGATGTTGGTTATTGAAAATCTTAGTTTGGAATTTGGGAATTTTTCTCTAAAGAAAATAAACCTCTCCATTCAAAAAGGGGCATATTTCACAATTCTTGGACCGACAGGTTCAGGGAAAACCCTTCTTCTTGAAACAATTGCGGGAAGATACAGAGTTAGAGAGGGAAAGGTTATCTTAAATGGTGTTGATATTACAAATCTTCACCCAAAAGAGAGAAAGATTGGTTATCTTCCACAGGACTATCTTCTCCTTCCCCACCTTACAGTATCTGAAAACATTACCTTAGGAAAAGTTGAATTGGATGAAGGACTCATAGACTTACTTCATATAAGGCATCTTCTAAAAAGATATCCTTCAACACTTTCCGGGGGTGAAAAGCAGAGGGTTGCGCTCGCAAGGGCTTTAATAAGAAAACCGCAATTACTTCTTCTTGATGAGCCTACTTCTTCTTTAGATGCAGGCATTAAAAAAGAGGTGTGGAGAAACTTGAACGAAATAAGGAACAAAATTCCTGTAACAGTACTGCATGTCACTCACGACTTTGAGGAGGCACTTTTCCTTTCCGATAGAATTGCGATAATGAGGAATGGAACCATTGAACAAACAGGTGTACCAAACGAAGTTTTTGAAATGCCTCAGTCACGGTTTGTTGCGGCACTTACAGGTATAGAAAACATTTTTGAAGGTTTTGCAAAAAAGGATATAAAAGGCTCTGTCATATCTATTGATGGACTTGAATTTTTTTCTTATAACGAAATGGAAGGAGATATATGCATCACAATAAAGCCAGAAAAGGTATATATAAAAAAGTTCAAAGATAATGTAAAAAACGAATTCGAGGGAAAGATTGTTAAAACTATAAAAAAGGGACGTATTATTAGACTTGACATAGATATCGGTATAAATATTGTATGTGTGATGGATGAAAAAGAATTTGAGGCACTTCACTTAAAAGTCGGCGATGAAGTGATAGCGTTTGTTAGCCCGAACGATGTGCATACACTAAGGAGGTGATAAAAATGATGAAAAAAGTAAAAATTGAAGAGGCAGTAGGTCTCCAACTTGGGGCAGATATCACACAGATTATCCCTCAAAAATACAAAGGACCACTGTTTAAAACCGGCCACATAATAAAAAAGGAAGATATTGAATTACTCAGATTAACGGGAAAAGAATATGTATGGGTCTATGAGAAAAAAGAGGGATTTGTCCACCAGGATGAGGCTTCTATGAGAATTGCAAATTCATTAATTGATGAAAGCCTCTATATATTAGGTCCCAGTGAAGGGTGGGCTTATATAAGAGCAAAAGAGAGTGGCATCTTTTCAGGAGATAAAAAGATGGTAGAGAAGATAAATAATTTTGATATAGCGATTCTTACAACAGTAGGAAATTTTTCCTTTGTTTTAGAGAACGAACTTGTAGCAAAGTGCAAGATTACCTCTCTTGAAGTGAGAGAAGAATTACTGAATAGAATAGAGGCTATTGGCAAGACAATTAGAGAAGAAAATAAGAGCGTTTTGAAAGTAGTAAAGCCTCTCATAAGAAAGTGCGGCGTTGTTGTAACTGGCAATGAGATTTATAATGGTTTGGTAGAGGATAAGGCGACGGATAAAATAAAAGAGAAGGTTAAGAGATATGGAGTTGAGGTTGTTTTTAGTAGAATTGTGAGAGACGATAAAAACGAGATTAAAAAAGCGATAGAAGAAGCGATTGAAAAGGGTTGTGATATGATTATTTTAACAGGCGGAATGGGACCCGACCCAAATGATGTTACAAAATTGGGTGTAAAAGAGGCAGGAGGAAAAATTTTGAAATATGGTGTTCCAGTAAATCCCGCAACAATGAGTCTTATTGCTTCAATCGGGGATATCCCTCTTTTAGGCATCTCTGCAGGCTTTGTTAGTTTTAAAAATTCCTTTCTGGATTTTATTCTTCCACGAATTTTGGTGAAAGAAAAAATAACAAAAAGGGAAATAGCTTCTTGGGGATTCGGAGGGTTGTTGAGACAGGATTGAGATGGAGAAGGAAAAATTCTACGGAACATTAAAGGCAAAGTTTAAAGAGATAGCGGATAAACATGACATTGCAGACGATAGGATAAGTGTCATTTCTGTAAGACCACTTACCCCATATGAAGCAATAGGAAGACCAGAGCGATCAAGTTTTCCAATTCTTCGAGGAAAAGAGGTAATAATTGAGGCGGTATTTAGAGGAAGTACTGGACAGGCATTTACGGATAGCCCTTCAGACTTTAAGGGGACAGTTTCAGATTTACTTAAACTAACACTTTCTAATAATTCTGAGAGGGCCATATTCATTGCAAGTCTTAATGCAATTATGCGTCATTTTGGCTATATTGCAAATACGGTGCATTGTAAGGATAATGAGCCTGAAATATGCAGTGAAAGACTAATAGAGTATGTTAAAGAGAGATTTGGCAACCCCAAAATAGCCTTTATTGGGTATCAACCTGCAATGATCAATAAACTTTCTCAATCATTTGAGTTAAAAGTTGTTGACCTTGATCAGGATAACATCGGGAAAGAAAAGTTTGGGCTTAAAATTTGTGGACCTGAAAAAACTCCTGAAGTAGTTTTATGGGGAGATATTATTATTGCAACTTCATCAACTGCTGCAAATGGAACAATGGTGGATTTCATTAGGAAAAAGCCCGTAATTTTTTATGGCGTTACTGGTGCTTCGGTATGTGTGATTCTCGGATTGACGAGATTCTGTCCTTGCTCCCGTTGACTTTTTAATGATTTATGATCCCCTCACAGGAACACTCCCTAATTTATTAGGGAGACGAAGGTAGGTCCAAATCATTGATAATTAGGAGGAACACTGTATAATATGAATATGGAAAAGAAAGAAGCAATAAAAACTACTCCTGGGTTTGTCAGTTGAACCTGAACCACCCTGCATAAATCCTATGATTTAATTTTTGAAAACCTTCATTTTGCTACTACAAATTTTGAAAGCAAAAAATCTATTATCGCATTAATACTTACTTCTTTAGACATAAAATCCTAAAATTGGTCTCAAACTGACAAAGTCGGGAGCAAGTAGTATGCGGAGTTAAAAATTATAAATTACTCCTCGAACTTGAACCCGTCTTCCTTAAATAATTTTATGCAGGCATCGACAACTTCTGGGTCGTACAATTTTCCTTTATTTTTTGTTATCTCTTCGAGCGCTTTATCAATTCCAAGTGCTGGTCTATATGGTCTATGAGAACTCATCGCCTCAACGACATCTGCCACTCCTATAATTCTTGCTTCAAGTAATATTTCATCATCCTTCAGTCCTTGGGGATACCCTGAGCCGTCGAGTCTTTCATGATGCTGTCGCACAATATTTGCTATATCCCACGGGAAATCAA
>Ga0078972_1013271_pt1 | contig 13691 bp, 9 predicted proteins | sample YelNatPaOPGAMG01_FD_67568 | JGI IMG/M metagenome (GOLD analysis project Ga0078972, IMG submission 67568) | Hot spring thermophilic microbial communities from Obsidian Pool, Yellowstone National Park, USA - OP-RAMG-01 (SPADES assembly) (version 2) | ecosystem: Environmental > Aquatic > Thermal...
GTTTATGAATCCTCACCATTGCTAACTTTATCAAGTCCGCAGCTGTTCCCTGCACGGGAGCATTTATTGCCGCCCTCTTCCCGAACTCTCTCACCATCTTATTAGAGCTTAAAAGCTCGGGTAAGGGTCGCTTCCTACCGAAAATCGTCCTCACATACCCCTTCTCCTGCGCCTCCTCTATAGTCCTATTCACATACTCCTTTACCTTGGGGAACTTCTGAAAATATTGCTCTATATATTCCTTGGCTTCCTTTTCCGAAATCCCCAGCTCCTTCGCAAGCCCGAATTCCGAAATTCCATAAACTATTCCAAAATTCACCGTCTTTCCTTTCCTTCTCAGCTCTTCCGTAACTTCCTCCAAGGGAACTCCAAAAAGGGATGAGGCTGTCAAAGCGTGAATATCCTCTCCCTTCTGAAATGCCTCAATCAATGCTGGGTCCTCGCTTATGTGGGCAAGAACCCTCAACTCTATCTGCGAGTAATCAGCGGAGATAAGAACATATCCCTCATCGCTGATAAATGCTCCTCTCAACTTCTTCGCCCATTCCCCCCTTACCGGTATGTTTTGCAAGTTCGGCTCGGAAGAGGAAAGCCTGCCCGTTGCCGTTACACACTGATTGAAAGAGGTATGAACTCTTCCGTCCTTATCCGCAAGCCTCGGCAAAACATCAATATAGGTTCCCTTGAATTTTGCCAACTCCCGCCACTCCAATATCTTCCGCGCTATCTCATACTGGGGAGCAAGCGCTTCCAATACCTCGGCATCCGTTGATAAGCCTGTCTTCTTCTTTTTGCCGAGGGGAATCTTCAAGCGCTCAGCGAGAACCTCCCTCAATTGTTTCGGAGAAGCGATATTGAACTCCACACCCGCTAACCTGTATATCTCCTTCTCAACCTCCCTCATTCGCTCCGTTATCTCTCCAGATAATCTTTTCATCAAAGGTATATCTATCTTCACTCCCACCATTTCCATCTCAAATAGAACACTCACGAGCGGCATCTCTATTTCATAGAAAACCCTTTCCAGTTCTTCCGCCCTCAATCTCTCCTCCATCTTATCCCTCAATTCAAACAGCTGAATAGCCTGCATAGAAGGGTTATTTGATAATTCCTCTCCCAACAGCTCTCTATAAACATCCTCAAGCCGATGCCCACCCCTTATTGGATTCAGAAGATAAGAGGCAAGCATAGTGTCAAAGGCTGCGCCTTTGAGGTAGACATTTTCCTCCCTAGCTAAAAGAAGCATTATGCTCTTTAAATCGTGCCCTATTTTGGGAATTTTTTCATCGGAGAGAAAGGGCTTAAGCGGTTCAATTTCGTTTTCCATTGAGCCGAATAAATCCTTTCCCCGAGAAAGAGATAGGGAGAAGACATCTCCTCCCTTCGTGGCTATATGAAGCTTTCCCTCCCCGATGTGAAGGGCTACCTCTTGAGGAGTTTTCGCCAAGATTTTCCCTAAATCATCCGCAGATTGAACCTCCCTGACCTTCCTTTGGGGAGCCTCTTCCCTCACGAATAGAGAGCTCCCCTGGTTTGGCAACCTTTCTATGAGCTTCTTCATCTCCAGCTCTTGCAAGATTTCCCTGACGCGTCCCCAATTGGGCTGGAAAGGTGGAACATCATCAAGGCTTAGGGGAAGGTCTCTTTTCAATAGGGCAAGGCTCTTATTCCGCCTCACTATGTCTTCATATGCTAAAAGGGTCTCTCTAAGTTTGGGAGGTAGCTCTTCAATATGTTCATAAATTTCCTCTATGGAGGAATATTTATCCAATAGCTGGGAAGCTTTCTTCGGTCCGAATCCGGGAATACCAGGGATGTTATCCGATACATCGCCTGCCAAGGCTTTTAAATCGGGGATTTTAGAAGGCGGCACCCCATACCTTTCCTTAACAGCCTCCTCATCTATCTCCCTGATGTCAGTTATTCCCACCCTGGGAATAAGTAGCTTGACATTTTCTCCCACGATTTGTAGGCAATCAAGGTCACCTGAGAGTATAAAGACATTCCATCCTCTTTCCTTGCCCTGCAGAGCAAGGGTAGCTATTATATCATCCGCTTCGTAGCCCTCCATCTCCTTTATAGCAATCCCAAAGGCTGAGGTTATCTCCTTGATGTAAGGGATTTGCAGGGAGAGGTCGCTTGGCATAGGAGGGCGTGTCGCTTTATAAGCTGAATATTGTTTGTGGCGAACCGTTGGAGCGGGCAAATCAAAAGCAGCAACGGCATAATCGATTGAATAATCCTGAACAAGCCGAATGAGCATTGAAGTGAAACCGAATATCGCATTTGTGGGTAAACCTTTGGAGGTAGATAGATAGGGTAGGGCGTGATAAGCCCTATAGATTAAGCCTTGACCATCCAAGAGATAAATGTTTTTCCTCATCCAATTCATTATAAAAATATTAAATCAGCCCTTCAAGATGTTTTTTCTCTAAAAAATTATTGACAAACAATTTTTGCCTCTTAAAATAACTATTGTAGAAACAAAAGAGAACTTTCCTTCGTCTAAAAAAATAGGAGGTGAACAAGTTGTTGAAAAAATTTAGCTTGCTTGTTCTCTGCCTTGTTGTTTTGGGAGCGTTCGCTCAAGAAGCGACCTCCACTCAACCGCAACCGGAGAAAACGCTGGCAGGTATAACCGTGGGCAAGTCCTGGGACCATGTCCTCAATCTTTACGGGCTACCCGATGAGATTTTGGTCGGGCTCCGCGTCGGAGTTTCAACCACCACTGGTGGTTTCCCTACTGGTATAATGCCCGGAATGGGTGGAGCGGGGATGATGGGACCGGGGATGATGCCGGGAGCGGGAATGATGCCAGGGATGATGGGACCAGGCGCAGAAGGTGGAGCTGGTATGCCCGAGATGGGTGGACCGGGAATGATGGGTCCAGGAATGATGGGACCTGGGATGATGGGTCCGGGGATGATGCCGGGAGCGGGAATGCCAGGGATGAGGGGGTCAGAGATGATGGGTCCAGAAGCGATGGGTTCAGGCATGCCAGGGATGATGGGGCCGGGTATGGGTCCTATGCCGGGAATGCGCCTTGCGGGAACTGCAACGCCTATGGGGGGTCCCGTTGGTCCCCAAGGAGGGGTCTTTCCCTTGCCAGGCATCTCCGGAGCAGGAGGACCTACGACGCAGGGAGCTATGCCCTCCACTCAAATGGAAACCGTCTCCCCTGATAAAGTAGTTTGGATTTATCGCTTAAAGGGAGGCATAACCCTGCGTGTCACTATGGCACAATCCGATGGTAGGGTAGTGGAAGTAACGGTAAGCGGGACAAGCTGGGCAAAAGCTCGCACCTCAAAGGGAATTACCTTGGGCAGTTCTTATAGCGATATTATGAAGGCTTATGGATGGCCTGAGGAGCAATCGGAAAGCGGAGGTTACCTCTTCTGCCGCTACGACCAATCATACCATGTTGTATTTGGCTTAAGAAATAAAAAGGTAGTTTCCATCACCATATCTATGTAAAGGGTGCCACGCTCCCTTCAAGATTTAATAGCGGAGATAAGAGATAGCGCAAACATAGTAGATGTAATTTCATATTATATCCCCGTCAAGCGGGCGGGGCGCTCTTACAAAGCTCTTTGCCCCTTCCATCCCGATAGAAATCCTTCCTTGATGATAAGCGAGGAGAAGGGGCTTTGGCATTGCTTCGGCTGTGGCGCTGGCGGGGATGTTTTTTCCTTCGTAATGAGAATGGAGAATGTAGATTTTATGGAAGCGGCAAAGCTCGTGGCGGAAAGAGTAGGTATTCCATTCAAATGGGAGGGTAGGGGAAGATGGGATAACATCCTGGAAATATGCGAGACCTGCGCGAAGTATTTCCACGATATCCTTTTAAGCAAACCAGAAGGAGAAAGAGCCTTGCGCTACCTGGAGGGTAGGGGAGTGGATAAGGAAACAATAAAACAATTTATGCTCGGCTTCGCTCCCAGCGATTTAAAGGAGCTCCTCGGGCTTCTCAAGGACTATCCAAGCGAGGATTTGGAAGGTTGTGGCATATTTTCCAAAAGAGAAGGCAAACTCCATCTCATATTAAGCGGAAGAATCATCTTCCCCATCTCCTCGCCCGATGGGAAAATAATAGCCTTCGGCGGCAGGGTTCTTGACGATTCTACTCCAAAATATATAAATAGTTGGGAAACGGCGCTTTTCAGGAAGGGGAGAATTCTCTATGGCTTCCATTTAGCTAAGAAAGACATTATGGAGGAAAAGAAAGCCATTATCGTTGAAGGGTATATGGATATGATAGCTCTCTATTCAGCGGGGATAAAAAACACGGTCGCTACACTGGGAACGGCTTTGACGGACGAGCATCTGCGTCTTTTGAAAAGATATTGCGAGGAGATATACCTCGCTTTTGACGCCGATTCTCCCGGGATGAACGCCGCTTTAAGAGCAAGCCCTTTGATTGAGGAAGCTGGCTTAAAGGCAAAGGTCATCCTCATTCCCGAGGGATACGACCCCGATACATTCGTAAGGGGAAAAGGGAAGGAAGCTTTTGAGGAGCTTGAGGAGAAAGCAGTTGATATCGGCGATTTTCAGTTGAAGAAAACTCTTGAGAAAGGCGACGAAGGGAGAAAAGAAGCCATAGAGATAATATCTAATATAAACGACCCCAGGAAGAGGAGCGAGATGAGCAAGAAGCTCGCCGAGGAGCTGGGGAAAGGGGACCCGGAGATGGTTAGGGAATATTTGAACTGGATAACATTGGAAGTAAGGAAGAGAAGGGCAGGGGATAGGACGAAGTTAAGGGCTGCTGGTTCCTTGTCGCAGCCACAGGAAACTTTGACAAAAACGGAAATGGTGGAAAAGGAGTTTGTCCGTGCCCTTCTCTTAGAGCCCTCATTTATAACGCCGGTAACCGAAATAATTGAGGAGGAACTTATTTCCAATAGCTTGCTGAGGAGCATATATAGTAAGATTAAATCCTTGGCAGGAGGAGAATTCTCTCGGGGGGCGTTGCTGGATATCCTTGAAGAGGAAGAGAAAAAGAAAGTGAGCGAAATCGAGCTCGAGGAATTACCTCCACCCACAGAGCAGGTGGTTTATGATTGCGCCCTCAAAATGCTTGAAATTCATCTTAGGAGAGTTGGACAAATCAATCGGGAATCGTTAAAATTAATAAGTGAGGGAAGATTTGCCCGCAAAAAATCCATCGGCTCTTTGCGTTCTCTTTTCAAAACTCTTCAGAACCTTTTGGAAAACAAAAGGTTCGAAAGGGAGTGAATAGCTTGGCAAAAAAGAAGAGAGAAGAAGGATTCTTTTCTCCCGATTTTGAGGAGATGGAGTTCGTAGAGGAGGAAGAGGAAGAAGAAACGACATCTTTTTTGGAGGAAACGGAATGGGAGGATAAGACGGATAGGCAATTCGTGATAGAGGACGCAATGAAAGCCTGGCTGAAGGAAATCGCCGATATTCCCCTTTTAACCCCAGAGGAAGAAGTAGAGTTGGCGAAGAGGATAGAGGAAGGGGATATGGATGCGAAGCGGAGGATGATAGAGGCGAATTTCCGCTTAGTGATAAGCATCGCTAAGAAGAAGATGGGTAGGGGATTGCCCTTTGCAGACCTCATTGCGGAAGGACATCTCGGTCTAATAAAAGCAGTTGAGAAGTTTGACTGGCGAAAGGGCTTTAAATTCTCCACATATGCTACCTGGTGGATAAGGCAGGCAATCTCTCGTTCTATAGCCGACCAAGCGCGGCTTGTGCGCGTCCCTGTTCATATGGTGGAAAACCTTCACAAGCTGACAAGGGCAGCAAGACAGCTGACGCAGCGTTTGGGGAGAAAACCCACGGAAGAGGAGCTGAGTTTGGAAACGGGCTTGACGATTGATGAAGTTCGCCGTATAATGGAAATTAGCCCCGACCCGATATCCCTTGATAACCTCACTGGTGAGGACGATGACACAAGGGTAATGGATTTCGTTGCAGATAGCGACACTCCATCACCAGAAGAGGAAGTAGCACGCTCTATGCAGAGGGAAAAATTGGAGGAACTAATAAGTTCCTGCTTGACGCCAAGGGAACAATTGGTTATAAGATTAAGATATGGATTTGATAGCGGATATCAGAGGACATTGGAGGAAGTGGGGAGGATTTTAGCAGTAACGAGAGAGAGGGTGCGCCAAATAGAGGCGAAAGCCTTGAAAAAGATGCGCCACCCTCATAGAATTAAAAAATTGAAAGAGGTTATAGATTTTGATTAAACGGGCCCGTAGCTCAAGGGAAGAGCAGCCGGCTCATAACCGGTTGGTTGCTGGTTCGAATCCGGCCGGGCCCACCAAAAAAGGAAAGGAGAGGATGTGAAGATAAGATGAAGAAAGCAGGTATGTTTTTGCTGGCGCTTGTAATCTTCGCTGTGATTTCCCTATTGCTGTATTTCACCAAATTACCAGGAAGCCTTCCTTACTCCTATGGTTTTGCCTATCTATATACTATTCCCATCCTCGTTGCTTCTTTCTTGGGATTGGTATATTCCATTGGCTTCGCCATAGCCTCTTGGCTTATCTTGATGTGGGCTACTTTGGGAGGTGGAGAAACAACTTTCTGGGTAAGCATAGTAGCTCTTCTCAGCTGGCTTCTTCTCGCCATTTTGACCTCCAGCCTTATCTCCTCTTTTGAGAGGAGATTGAAATATTTCGCCACTCTCTCTGATATGGAAAAAAGGATGTGCGGAATGCTCAATATGTCTCAGCTTCTATCCACTATGGTGGAGGAAACAGCAAAAGCTCTGGGAGCAAAGGGTTGTTCTATCAGGCTATTGGACCCCAGCGGACAGAAACTTGAGATAAAAGCAGTTTACGGACTGAGCAAGGAATATCTTGATAAAGGACCAGTGGATGTTGAACATAGCAAAGTTGATAAGGAAGTCTTGGATGGGAAGGTCGTTTATATAGAGGATGCGACCAAAGACCCAAGGTTCCAGTATCCCGAGGAGGCTAAGCGGGAGGGAATCGTCTCCGTTCTTTCCGTCCCCTTGAGAGTAGGGGATAGGAAGATAGGGGTAGTAAGGATATACACAAGTGAACCGAGAAAATTCACAAAGGACGAGATAGACTTCGTGAACTCCGTAGCTGCCCAAGCGGCGATAGCGATTCAAAACGCAGCCCTCTACGAGAACCTACGCAAGCAATACAAGGATGTAGAGGACATCCTCTGGAAGAGCATCTGGTAGATTTATAAATAATGGTAAAATTCTTTTGGGCTTAGCTCCGCGAATTCGCCTTTTTCCAGGAGGAATTTGCGGATGTCAAGGCATAGATGGCATTTTGATATATATCCTTCCTTTATCTCTTCATAGCCATATTCCTTAGCGAAATTGAACAATCCCTCAAAATCTTGGGAAACCAAGAAATTCAAAATCGGACGGGAACTCAAATCTATCCCATCAAATAAGATTTCATCAAGATTTCTCCAATCCCCGAGGGATATTCCTCCACAATAGCCGGGAAGGAAATTACCATAATTATCAAAATGATTATGCCAATTCCTAATAAAAGGTGGCTGGCAAGGTTGGTGGAAGAAGAATCTGGCAGGATATTTTGGATAGAACTCGCCCAGCTTATAGACCGCTCTCCCCATTAGTAGAAGCTCAACTCGTCCCGCTAACTCATCGCTTGCCAACCTTCTATAATCGGAAAGCCTCATCTTTCCTTTTATGCCCAATCCCTTGAAGAAATAATAATATTCCACCTGATAGACCATCACATTCCCAGGAAAAACCTCCTGTGCGATTCTTATCGCTCTCTCTGTTCTTTCAAATGGGACGAATTCCAGATAAAAGGGGTTTACGGAAATCAAGATTCCCTTCAGCCCCCTAGATTTCAATAATTCAAGCTTCTCCCTCGTCATTTTGTCATCCTTACACCAGTAGCAATTGGTCTCAACGAAAGTGGAGGGAATCTTCAATTCATCAGCTATTTCCACCGCTTTGAGAAGTAGGGGGAAATTGATAAATGGCTCACCACCAGTGAAGTGAAGCCCGTAATTCAAACTAACTCGCTCCGCTCCGAAAGGGCTGGGCATAATCTTACCCGCAAGCTTTGATAATAAATCTTCCAAATCCTTCTCCGAAATCCAGCCTTTCCATCTCGGCGTGCAAGCATACATACAATGGAGGCATTCCGCGTTGCATTGATAGGACAGCATCACACCGGCGGAAATAGGAATAGGCGGTCTTATTCTCTTCATTTTGGAATCCTTTTTCCCATTTCAAGAAAAGTTAACATAAGATTTATTATCGGAACAAATATGTTTTGGAGAAAAAATCACTCTTTTTCAAATCCCGTTCCCCTTCCTACTAATCCCAATTTCGGAATCCGCACCTTGCCAACTCCATCCTTCGCTATCCTCACTGTCCCCAACTCATAGGATTTCAAACCAAATCCCTCGCATATCTCCTTTACCTTCCCCACATCCTCTTCCGGCGTTATAAGAGCGAAACCCACCCCCATATTGAACACCCTAAACATCTCCTCATCGGATATTTCCCCCTCTTTCTGGATAATCTGAAATATCGGAGGAACTGGCGGTAAATCCTCAACTATTATCTCTATCGGCTTCTCCACCCTTAAAAGGTTTAGCCACCCACCTCCTGTGATATTCAATAGCGCCTTTACCCTGACCTTCTCCATTATCTCATATACCTCCCTTGCATATATCCTCGTTGGCTCCAAAAGCTCCTCACCTATCGTCCTTCCCAAATCGGGAATATATCTGAAAAGGGAAAGATGGTCCTTAAGAAGAACTTTCCTCGCCAATGTCAACCCGTTGCTATGGATTCCACTGCTCTCCAGCCCGATGACAACATCCCCATCCTCAATATCCTGTCCGAGAATAACCTTATCAGGATTGACAATTCCAATACAAGCGCCCGCTAAATCAAAAGCATAGCCCTTTCGCATCCCTCTTAGCATTTCCTTCAACTGCGCCGTCTCCCCTCCCACAATCTGTATTCCCGCTATCCTTGCCCCCTCATATAACCCCTTCCCTATCTCCTCAAGAAGGTCCTCCCTCGGCTCCTCAAGTGCTATGTAGTCAACCATACAAACAGCCCTCGCCCCAACACAGAGAACATCGTTCACATTCATAGCCACGCAGTCTATACCCACTGTGTCGTATTTCCCCAACATCTGCGCCACAAGAAGCTTCGTCCCCACCCCATCTATGGTTATCGCTATCCCTAAATCACCAATCCTTATCACATTTGCGAAATAACCAATTGGTAAAACACCTTCCCCTAAGCTTTTCCTCACCCACCCAAGAAGACCTTCCATCCCCTTCTCTTCCCTCTCAATATCCACTCCCGCCTTTGCATAATCCAGTTTCCTCTCTTCCATCTCACTCACCGATTCTCACCTTGAAGAATTTCCTTTTCCCAATTTGAATTATCATCCCATCTTCAACGGGAATATCCAAATTACTGTTGCTAATTTGTTGCTTATTTACTTTTATTGCCCCTTGGCTTATCAACCTCTTCGCCTCCCTTGTCCCGCTGACATAACCGGATAGCAGAAGGAGCTTTATTATCCATATTTTTCCGTCCTTTATGTTTTCTTTATCTATCCAAATCTCCTCAATTTGGCTCGGAATTTCCCTTTTGCGAAAGACCTTCTCAAATTCCTCCTTCGCCTTCTCCGCCTTCTCCTCATTATGATATGTAGCGACTATCCTGTAGGCGAGCTCCATCTTCAAATCCATTGGGTTCAGCTCTCCCTTTTCCACTTTGCTTTTCAGCTTAGCGATTTTCTCTTGAGAATAATTTAGGAGAAGGCTCAAATATCGCCACATTAACTCATCGGATATTGACATAAGTTTGCCAAACATTTCTTGGGGCGGTTCCGTCAAACCCACATAGTTATTGAGGCTCTTGCTCATCTTTTGAACGCCATCCAAGCCCTCAAGCAAGGGAAGGGTCATAACGATTTGGGGAGGCTGTCCGTTCTCCCTTTGGAGCTCCCTTCCCACGAGCATATTGAACTTCTGGTCAGTCCCGCCGATTTCCACATCCGCAGAAATCATAAGGGAATCATAGCCCTGCATCAGGGGATAAAGGAGTTCGTGGATATATATTGGCTTCTCACTCTTGAATCTTATGGCGAAATCATCCCTCTCCAACATCCTCGCTAAAGTATACTTGGAGGCGAGCTGATTAATCACATCCTCCAAATCCATTGAGGAGAACCATTGGGAATTGAAGACTATCTCCGTTTTATCCAAGTCTAATATCTTTCCCACCTGTTGGAGATATGTCCTTGCGTTTCTCTCCACCTCTTCTCTGCTCAACTGTTTTCTCGTCTGGGATTGTCCTGAAGGGTCTCCTATCATCGCGGTGAAATCGCCGATTATGAAAACCACTCTATGCCCGAGCTCTTGGAACTGGCGAAGCTTATTTAGGGGAATGCTATGCCCTAAATGAAGGTCAGGAGCAGTGGGGTCAGCTCCATACTTCACCGTCAACCTTTCTTTCGTTTTTAATCTCTCTAATAATTCCTCCTCGGTTATTACCTCCACGCACCCGCTTGTTAATATCTGGAGTTGTTCCTCTGGGGTCATCTTACCTTAACATTTATCACGACATCTCTCACTCCCGGCTTTCTTTTGATGATATCTCTTGCTCTTTCCAATTCGAAATTTAGGTCCCTGTTGTCTCCTCTTATCCTTCTAACCACTCCCTCAATTCTCACTATTCCCATAGAGGCTGTCACTCGCAGTCCGCTTACATTTATTCTTCTGCGAGTTAGTTCGCTCATAACCGATTTGGCGAGAATTGCATCCTCCGGGCGCATCTTCTTACCTCCCTTGTTTTGATTTTCTTTTGTTTTTTATAATTATAAACAATCAAACTATATCTTTCAATAGGAAACCATATATCCCCAAATTATAAAATCGTTAATTAGAAAGGAAATAAATTTTATACACAATCGCGATTTCCCCTTTTTATCCCTTATCCATAAATCCTATTTCTTTTGCTAAAAATAAAAAAAATCTTTAAAATTTAATTTGTGATGTGGAAAAGGATTTTTCGCGAAATAGATTATCCCAATTTCATCTCTATGCTTCTTCTCATCCTCTTGGGGCTATTATTGATATATAGCGCTGCCCTAGGCATATCTTCCTCAAATGAAGCCTCTATTCGCTTGCTTTTAAGACAGGGAACATGGGCGGTCATCTCTTTATTGGTCTTCTTTTTAATGGTGCAAATAGATTATAGACAATTGCCTCGCTTTTCCTCGCTTTTGTATTTTTTAATGTTTTTAATGCTTCTCTCTGTCCTCCTTTTGGGAAAGAAAACGAGTGGGGCGCAGAGATGGTTCGCCATAGGACCTATCACCATCCAACCCTCCGAGTTCGCGAAATTTATGGTCCTCATAACCCTCTCTTCCTTCTGGGCGAAGAATTATCAGGAAGCAAGCAACCCAAGAGTTATTTTCCGCTCCTTTCTTCACATCTCCATCCCTCTCCTTTTGGTCTTTCTTCAGCCCGACTTGGGAACATCCCTTACATTCTTGGTGATATGGCTCGCCTCCCTCATATTCGTGGGAGCGAAGGCGAAACAAATTATAGCCATAGGTTTTGCCCTTATCCTCTTAGCAATAGCAGCCTGGCACTTCAACATCCTTCGTCCTTACCAGAAGCAACGCATCCAGGCTTTCCTCAACCCTAAAGCAGACCCCCTGGGCGCAGGTTATCACATAATACAGTCAAGGATAGCTATTGGCTCGGGAGAGGCATTGGGAAAAGGGCTGTTTAAAGGGACGCAGAACCGTTTGAATTACATACCCGCCCAGCATACCGATTTCATCTTCACGGTGGCGGGAGAAGAATTGGGATTCGCCGGATGCATAGTGATTTTGGCTCTTTTCTTCATAATTGTTTGGCGTTGCTTCTTCACAGCTCTAAATACAGAGGATATGCTCGGTCAGCTTTTAGCCGCTCAAGTTGGCGTGCTCCTCGTTTTCCACAGCTTCGTGAATATCGGTATGACGCTTGGATTGCTTCCCCCCGTGGGGATTCCCCTTCCTTTTCTCTCCTACGGAGGAAGCCACCTGCTGACCTTTTGCCTGTTATTGGGGCTCACCCAAAGCGTTTATAGGAGGAGAAAGAAGCTCTCATTCTGATGATGAAAAGGGAAGATATAACTTGGATTTCCGCCGTTTTCCTCATAGTTGCCTTCCTCTTTTCCCTCCCCTATATAGTGGGCGCTCTTCTCACGCCTCCGGGAAGCAAATTCCTCGGACTTCTACGGCTCAAGGATGACCTCGCCGTTTACCTCTCCTGGATTGAGCAAGTAAGACAGGGCGATATATTCTTCGTCAACCTCTTCACATCCATCAAACAACAACACCCTTTCTTCAATTTCTTCGCCCTTTTACTTGGGGAAATCTCCCGCCTCCTCCATTTATCCACTCTTAAAATCCTCTTCATCTCCCGCTATATATTCGCTTTTTGCCTCGTCCTCCTTCTTTATTCTTTTCTCAATTTCTTCCTTCCATTCACTGCGGAGAAAAGAGCCGGCTTATTGATCCTACTTTTCTCCTCTGGCATTGGCTGGTTAACTGGCGGCTACTCTCCCGCGAGGGGATTCAATAATTCCGTGGAGTTATGGCAACCCGAATCAACAATCTTCTTCACTCTTTATGTAAATCCCCTCTTCACCTTCGCCCTCATTTTCATCCTCCTTTTCTTTTTCTCCCTCCTGAAATGGAGGAACTGGAAGGGCGGAATCATCGCGGGAATTTGCCTTCTTATTTTAGCCAATGTCCATACTTATGATGTCGTCATCGTGGGATTGGTTTGGATTTTCTTCATTATCTCTTTAATCATAAAAAACAAAAAAATACCCATTCCCGAGATTTATAGCCCACTCATAGCCCTCATCATTGCCTCCCCCGCCATTTATCACCAAATTTTCCTTCTTCGCAATGAGCCTCTCTTTTCAGCAAGAGCGGCTGTCCCAACCCTCTCCCCTCCCTTCTATTTCTACCTATCGGGAATGGGATTCCTCATTCCCCTCGCCATTTGGGGAATTATAAAGAGATTCAGGGAAGACAAAATTGACGATTCACTCCTATTTTTAATTTCCTGGGTTATTGCTGGCTTCATCCTCCCCTATCTTCCTTTCTCCTTCCAGAGAAAGCTCTTTATGGGAACCCAAATACCTTTAGCGATTCTTTCTACGATAGCCTTGGCGCCGAATTATACAGATGTAAAGAAGAAAATTTTTGCTTTCCTCTTAATCGCGCTCTTCCCCTCAAATGGTATAATATTGGGAACGGATATTTATAGCCTCATCACAAATAAACCGCTTTATCCCCAACCTAACTATGTCTCCCAAGCGGAGGGGGATGCTTTGGAATGGTTTAAGAATTACACTACGAAGGATGAACCAATCATGGCGATTCCCGATTTCGCTTGTTATATCCCGGCTTTATGTGGACGGAGGGTTTATGCAGGGCATTGGGGAGAAACGCCGAATTTCGCTGATAAATACAAGGAGGTTTTGCGTTTCTATAAAGGCACAGATGAGTCAGCAAAAGAGAGATTCCTCAGAGAAAATGGGATTAAATATGTTTATTATGGGAATTACGAGCGATTTTTGGCGCCGGAATTCCCAAACCGCTTTATGCCCTACCTCCAGCCAGTTTACCACAATGAGGAAGTAACGATTTGGAGGGTCAGGG
>Ga0078972_1013272_pt1 | contig 13689 bp, 12 predicted proteins | sample YelNatPaOPGAMG01_FD_67568 | JGI IMG/M metagenome (GOLD analysis project Ga0078972, IMG submission 67568) | Hot spring thermophilic microbial communities from Obsidian Pool, Yellowstone National Park, USA - OP-RAMG-01 (SPADES assembly) (version 2) | ecosystem: Environmental > Aquatic > Thermal...
CGGCCGGGGCCCGCCGGGGAATGCAGTGTGGACTGAGTGGTAGTCCAGCCTCGCCTTACGGCAACGGGGCGAACGCGCGCTTGAAGGGGAACCGCCGCCACGGTGACGGGCGGTGCGTGCGGGGGAAAACCTGCTGGACCTAAGCCGCAAAATTAACTCGGCGGGCCGTCACCTATCAGCCGCTTTCTTCTTTCCCGCCACGGTATGAGGGGGAGCGGATTGGGAAAAAATAAGGCGGGCCTGACGGCTGGGCGCGTACTCCTGGTGGCGGCGGCGACCTTTCTTCTGGCGGTGGCTTTTGCCCTGGTATCGGAAGTCTTGAGCCGCCGGCTGCACAGCCTGGTTTTTTCCCTTATTTTTTTATTTTTTGTCATAATTATTCACATAGTTTTTGATATAATTGGTATTGCGACCACCGCCGCCTCGGAGACCCCCTTTCACGCCCAATCGGCCAAGCGGGTGCGGGGCGCCCGGGAGGGCTACCTCCTGATCAGGCACGCCGACCAGGTGGCCAACTTCGCCAACGACGTCATCGGGGATATCACGGCGACGGTAAGCGGGGCGCTGGGCATAGCCATCGCCCTGCAACTGGTGCTCCGGCGGCCGGCCTTGTCGGAACTGGCGGTGAACGTGGTCATCACTTCGGCCATCGCCGCGGCCAGCGTGGCCGGAAAGGCCGTGGGCAAGCGCTATGCCATGGACAACGCCAACCAGATCGTGCTGCGCGTGGGGCGGTTTCTGTACCGGGTGGAACGTCTGACCGGCATACGCCTTTGGGCCCCGAAACGCGGCCGCAGGGTCTGACAGGCTGAAACGAGGTGCGAACGGGTGGGGGGCTGGCTGGATAACATTCAAGGGCCCCGGGACCTGAGGAAGCTGGACTGGCCCCAACTGGAGCAACTGGCGGCGGAAATCCGCCGGGAACTGGTCGATACCGTGGCCGAAACCGGTGGCCACCTGGCCCCCAACCTGGGGGTGGTGGAGTTGACCCTGGCCCTGCATCTCGTGTTGGACAGCCCCCGTGACCGGATCGTCTGGGACGTGGGCCACCAGAGCTACGTTCACAAACTGCTCACCGGACGCCGCGCCGGTTTCCGGGAGCTGCGACGCCGGGGCGGTCTCTCCGGGTTTCCCCGTCCGGCCGAGAGCGAGCACGACCATTTCGTCGTCGGGCACGCCTCCACCTCCATCTCCACCGCCCTGGGCCTGGCCCTGGCCCGCGACCTGGCCGGGGAGGACCACGCCGTGGTGGCCGTCATCGGCGACGGGGCCATGACGGGCGGCCTGGCCTTCGAGGCCCTGAACCATGCCGGCCACCTGCGCACCAACCTGATGGTGGTCTTGAACGACAACGAGATGTCCATCGCCCGCAACGTGGGGGCCCTGTCCGGCTACCTGAACCGGTTGCGCACCGATCCCAAGTACACGCACGGCAAGGACGAACTGGAATACCTGCTCAAACGCATTCCGGCCATCGGGCCGAGGGTCTTCCACGTGGCCGACCGCCTGAAGGACAGCCTGAAATACCTGGTCCTGCCCGGCATGTTTTTCGAGGAACTGGGCTTTTTGTACCTGGGGCCGGTCGACGGCCACAATGTGCCGGCCCTGGTGGAGGTCCTGCGACGGGCCAAAAGGCGGTCCGGTCCGGTGCTGGTCCACGTGCTGACCCGCAAGGGCCGGGGTTACGCCCCCGCGGAGCGCGACCCGGACAAGTTCCACGGGCCGGGGCCTTTCGACCGGGAGACGGGGACGTTCAAGGTCAAGGCCGCCGCTCCCACCTACACCGAGGTCTTCGGCCGCACCCTGGTGCGGTTGGCCGAACAGGATCCCCGCATCGTGGCCATCACCGCGGCCATGCCTTCCGGTACCGGCCTCACGGCTTTCGCCCAGAGCTATCCGCGGCGCTTTTTCGACGTCGGTATCGCCGAAGCGCACGCCGTGACCCTGGCGGCCGGATTGGCCAAAGGGGGCGCCCGCCCGGTGGTGGCCGTTTATTCGACCTTTTTGCAGCGGGCCTTCGACAGCGTCATGCACGACGTGTGTTTGAACGGCCTGCCCGTGGTCCTGGCCGTGGACCGGGCCGGGATCGTCGGCGAAGACGGGCCCACCCACCACGGCCTTTTCGACCTCTCCTTCCTGCGGGCCCTGCCCGGCCTCACCATCATGGCCCCCGCCGACGAGGACCAGTTGCGTCACATGCTCAAGACCGCCCTGACCCTGGACGGTCCGGCCGTGATCCGCTACCCGCGCGGGCCGGGCCTGGGCGCGGCCCTGACGGGGGAGCCGCAACCCCTGCCGGTAGGACGCTCGCGCCTTTTGCAGGAAGGCCGTGACCTGACCCTGGTCGCCCTGGGCAACATGGTGGCGCCGGCGTTGGAAGCGGCACGCCTTCTCGCGGAGGACGGCGTTCGGGCCGACGTCGTCGACGCCCGCTTCGTCAAGCCGCTGGACCGGGATAACATCCTGGGCCGGGCGGCGGTGACCGGCTGCCTGGTCACGGTGGAGGAACACGTCCTGGCCGGGGGCTTCGGCAGCGCGGTACTGGAGGCCGTGCAGGAAGCGCGTCTCTCCGTCCGTGTGCTGCGGCTGGGGGTGGGGGACCGGTTCGTCGAGCACGGCTCCCAGGCGGTGCTGCGGGAAGGGCACGGCCTCACCGGGCCGGGTATCGCCCGGGCGGTGCGCGATTTCCTGCCGGTGAAAAGCCGGAGGCCCAAACTGCGCATGGTGCCCCAATGACCAAAGGGGAGCGCCTGGACACCCTCCTGGTCCGCCGGGGACTTTTCCCCAGCCGGGAACGGGCCCGGGCCGCCATCCTGGCGGGACGGGTCTACCTGGACGGGGAAAACCGCCTCAAGGCGGGGCAGAACGTGCGGGACGGGGCCCGGCTCGAGGTGCGGGGCACGGATCCGCCCTACGTCTCCCGGGGCGGACTGAAACTGGCCGGGGCGGTGGACGCTTTTGGCCTTTCTTTCCGTGACGCCGTGCTGCTCGACGTCGGGGCCTCCACGGGAGGATTCACCGACCTGGCCCTGCAGGACGGGGCGCGGCTTGTCTACGCCGTGGACGTCGGCTACGGACAGTTGGCCTGGTCTTTGCGCCAGGACCCGCGGGTGCGGGTGATGGAGCGGACCAACATCCGCCACCTGGCCCCGGGCAGCCTGGATCCCGTGCCGGACGCCTTCGTCGCCGACGTCTCCTTCATTTCGCTGACCCTGGTGCTGCCGGCCGTTGCCGCCCTGGTGGCGGGAGACGCCTGGGGGGCGTGCCTGGTCAAACCGCAATTCGAGGCCGGTCGCGCCAGGGTAGGGGCCGGCGGCGTGGTGCGCGACGCTGCGGTGCACCGCGATGTCCTGGAGCGCGTGGCCGAAAGCGCCGCCGCTTGCGGCTTCGCGGTGGCCGGGGTGGCCTGGTCGCCGCTCACCGGACCGGCCGGCAACATCGAGTACTGGCTGCATCTCCAAAAGGGCGACCCTCCGGGGTCCCCGCCGGGGGTTATACCGGCCGCGGTGACCGGGGCCCACCGCTATTTCGGCCGTGCCGCCAAAGGAGTTTTGCGTTGAAATCGTTTGTTCTGGTGCTGAACATCGAGAAGGACGGCGTCGTCGAAGTGGCCCGCCGCGCCCGGGAACACCTGGAATCGCGCGGCGGCAGGGTCGAAGTCCTGGGTGACTGCGCCGCCCTCCTGCAGGACGGGGAAGGCGGCCCGGCCGCCGCCTGCCTGGCCGGGGCGGACTGCCTCCTGGTTCTGGGCGGTGACGGGACCATGCTGAACGGGGCTCGTCTGGCCGCGCCGTTGGGTCTGCCGCTTTTGGGCATCAACCTGGGCCAGGTGGGATTTCTCACCGAAGTGGACGTGCCGGAAATCGAGGAGGCCCTGGAGGCCTTGCTGGCGGGCCGCTTCAGCGTGGAGGAACGGATGATGCTGGAGGCGTCCGTCTACCGGGGGGCCGAACGACTGGCCACCTTCATCGGCCTCAACGACGCCGTGATTTCCAAGGGCGCCTTCGCCAGGCTCATCCGTCTGGAAACGTACATCAACGAAGAATACGTGAACACCTACCGGGCCGACGGACTCATCGTCGCCGTGCCCACCGGTTCCACCGCCTACTCCCTCTCCGCGGGAGGGCCCCTGGTGGCGCCCGGCCTGGAACTGCTGATCATCACCCCCATCTGTCCGCACACCCTGTGGTCCCGGCCGGTGGTCATCGGCGCGGAACACACCGTGCGGGTGTCCCTGCTTACCGTCCACGGGGAGGCGGCCCTGACCATCGACGGACACCGCGGTTTCCCGTTACGCCAGCACGACGTGGTGGTGATCCGCCGGTCCGCTTTCCGCGCCCGTTTGATCAAACTCAAGACCACCAGTTTCTTCGGACTTCTCCGGCAGAAGCTGCGCCAGGCGTGAGGCCGCCGTGAAATCGGGACGGCAGGAAACGCTCCGGCATCTGGTGCGCACCGGCACCTACAAAACCCAGGACGACCTGGTCCGGGCCCTGGCCGCGGCCGGCTATGCGGTCGGGCAGGCCACCGTTTCCCGCGACATCAGGGCCTTGGGCCTCGTCAAAGCCCCCGGCCCCGACGGTGAACGGTACTTCGCCATGCCGCCGCAGGTCGCCTCCCCGGCGGAGGAGGAGCGGTTGCGCAAGAAATGGCGGGATACCGCCCTGGGTTGGGAGGCCAGCGGCCCCCTGGTGGTGATCCGCACCCCGCCCGGGGAGGCCCAGGGTCTGGCACGGGTCCTGGATGAAGCCGCCTGGCCGGAGCTGTTGGGCGTCCTGGCCGGACACGACCAGGTCCTGGTGGTGGCCCGGGAGGGGCGGGTGCCGGGTCTGGCGGAAAGGCTGAGGGAACTGGGAGGAACTTAATGGGGACCGGGCAGGGGATTGACCGCCGCTGCCTCGACCCATGAGCGTGACCGCATGGTTGAAACCACCTCCGGTGACACGGAGAAAATGGCACAGAGTTCCTCCAATGTTACCTCGGGCTGAAATTTCCTTCGGGTAAGGTGGGCGTAACGCTTGTAGTTATAATGCCGCCACCGGTTCATGATAAAATAGACCAATGTTGCCCAGAGTGCTATTATACTGAAGGCCGCCAATGTGACGCGTTCGACGCTCTCGTCAACGAATAGGTAGTGATAATTTAATCGGATACCAAACAGCCAAATGATTGCAGTTACTGCACGCATTGAGAAATATGAAAATAGCGACCAGCCGGATAAACCGATGATTGCTTCCGCACCGGTCAGTAATTTCAACTTCCGCATGGGATCGTTAATTGGTTCTAAGTCAACTTCCCCCTTGGCGATTTACCGGAAGATATCCCCTGTCAGGGCTGGTCCACACCGCCTGTTTTCCCAGCGGCCTAAAGAGCCCCTGATATAGAGAGGCGACCACTGTCAAGGGATTGAGAATGCAATACAGGAAGGGGTACCAAATGACCCATAAATAATAACGTTTTAAGGTTGAATCGTATTTGCCGTCCAACCAAAGCGAAACAAAGAATTGCCCAATACTTACGACGGATATGATGCCTCCATACCAGGTAGGTATGGGATAAAAATAAAAGCCAAAATCCGGCAGAAATAAGTTGACGGCAAATAGGGCGGTAAAGCAGACAAAAGTGACCGACCAAATTACCGCCAACACCTGGTCAACGTAGACGGGCCAAATTCTACGACATTTCCAATAAAACCAAACATCACGGTGTCTCCGTAAAACCTCCAGACACCCCTGCGACCATCTCTTCCGTTGTCGCCAAAGCCCACTTAAGGTCTCGGGCACCAGTATCCAACATATTGCTTTCGGCTCGTATCTAACATCCCAAAACCTTTTTTCCAGTTTCCAGGTCAGGTTGATATCATCGGTAATCATATCGGTATCCCAAAAACGAACATCGACTAAAGCTCTAAGCCGGAAAGCGGAAGCCACACCGGAAACAGTCAACACCTTACCCAAATTTCTTTGTGTCCTCTTGATTAGCCCGATTATGGAAGAGTATTCAGCCGTCTGTATTTTCGCCAGCAGGGTGGTTCGATTTCTCACCCGCGGATTGGCCGTAACCGCTCCAACCCGTGGGTAATGGATGAAATGCCACACCATCCAGGTTAAGGCGTCCTTATCCAGGAAGGCATCAGCATCTACGGTAACTATTATCTGCCCCCGGCAAGCCAGGATACCGGTGTTTAAGGCAGACGGTTTACCAGATTTTTTCTTAAGTGATATTACCCTCACGGGTTTGTCGCCAGCTAAAGCTTTCAGTAGTGCCGAAGTTTTATCAGTACTCCCATCGTCAACGACGATCACCTCGTAATTTGGGTAGCTCAGGGACAAGAGACGAGTAACGGTTTCATTGATTGTTTTTTCCTCATTGTGGCATGGTACCAGAATTGAAACCATTGGGAATTCCGCCAGTTCTGGCAGGGTCGAATGTTTTTCAATGCGATAATAGAAAAAGACTGCGCCAACGGTCCAGGTGACACTCATTATAATCGGATAAAAGAATACGAAGTAACCAACCAATGAAAATAATGGCATTTCTGAGTAACTCCAGCCAACGTGTTGTCATTAACTGCCGGCCCGGTCGGTAATTGGTCGTATGACCAATCGATCAGTATATGTTCATCGTGACTACATTATAACCGAAAGGGACATTTCTTGGGAAGAGGGAGATGTTTACAGGAAAGACCGTTTGGCTACGCCCCCTGCGGGGGCGAACGTGGAACGCCCTAGAACCGGTATGTTTGCGGCAGACCCGAGGTGAGGCGTCCCGAAAAGATGAGAAATCCGAACACGACAAAATGTATGGTAACCAATACGGCAAGACTATCCCAAAAAGGTCCCCTACCCCAAAAAACCCAGTCTTTTCCGCCATCTTCCTTGGGCCGCTTGTTCTTTCGCTCGAGAAACTCGAAACCAGACATGAGCGTCCCATGGTAAAGACCGTAAAGTATATATTGGGCCTGGATACCGTGCCAGAACCCCATCGTTATAAACAATATGAAATAGCCTATATATGATGCGGTGTAACGGCTATTAAACCATTTCTTTTTAACCGCATTTAACATAAAGCGCATGTAAATGAAATCGCGAAACCAATAGGATAGGGTCATAAACCACCGGTTCCAAAAATCTTTTATGTTTTTGGCGATAAACGGTCGATTGAAATTTTCCGGGCTCTTGATGCCAAAGAAGTAACTCACCCCCACGGCAAAGGCCGTGTACCCGGCGAAATCAAAAAAGAGATAGGCGCTATACGCGTACATGTATTTCACGGTGGCCAGGAATCCGTGGGCGTGGTCCAGCGGAGTCAGCCAGTACTTGTTGACCAGGTAGGCCAGGATAAACTTATATAGGAAGCCTGTGAAGATATGGTCCAGCCCATCGACCAGCATCGCGGTATATTCTTTTGCTGTCAGCGATCTGTTCAGGTCGTCCAGGAACCGGCGGTAACGGTCAATCGGCCCCGAGGAGAAAGTGGGGAAGAATAAAACGAAACAGAAGAAGTCTGCGAATTTAATCTCGCCAATGAGGCCGTCCCTGATTTCCATTATCGTCCCGACAATCCGAAAAGTGATATAAGAAACGCCCAGAAAGCCAAGGGGCGTATTCAATAACTTATGAAGACCAAGCAGTGGATCCAGTTTTACGACTATTAAGGGTAGGATGGCTGTCAATACTACAGGATAGTACACCGAATTACTGTTACCGAAGGAGCGCCGATATTTCAAATAGCCCCAGACCAACAACCATTCCAGAAGAAAATATGTAGCGATTTGCCATAATACGGTCAACGAACCTGCAATCGCTCCGACAATGATGGCGCTCGATATCATAACAAGGTATTTCCTCGGATTGCCCGAGGCCAGTCCGAGGAACACCGCCGGTAGCAAAGCGAGAACAAGCCATAAGAAGAAGACCGGTGTCTCGTAAGGGGTCATCTGTATTCCTCCAGCAGCCGGCGCCGGTCCACTTTGCCGTTGGGGGTCATCGGCATCCGGTCGATAAAGACAAAGCTCCGCGGGAGCATGTACTCGGGAAGCCTTGGCCGCAAGCTTTCCCTCAGTTTCCGGCGCGCTCCGAACGGGTCGGCGACCGGCTCGTTGGTGGTGACGAACGCCTTCAGGTAGGCCACCCGGCCGCCCTGCTCCACCCCGACCACCACGGCGTTTTCCACCCACCCGACCTGGCGCAGGTTTTCTTCGATCTCCCCGGGTTCGATGCGGTAGCCGTGCAGTTTGATCTGGAGGTCAAGCCTCCCCTGGTAGAAAAGGAGCCCGTTGGCGAGGTAACCGGCGTCACCCGTCCGGTACGCCGGCCAAACCCGGCCGTCCTCTTCCCAGGCGAAGAAGGCTTTTTCGGTCTGTTCGGGATTGTTGAGGTAACCGGTGCTGACGCTGGGCCCGGCAATGACGATTTCGCCCCGCCCGCCGTCGGGCAGCGCCGGCGGGGGGGCCGCCAGCCGGCCGCGTTGCTCCCCGATGAGCCTGGTCAGTTGCTCGGGCCGGCAGACCATAATCCGGCTGTCCGGCTTGGGCTTGCCGACCGGCAGGGGTTTGCCGTCCGCCAGAAGCCCGGGGGTCACGGTCACGCTGGTGACGGCCACGGTGGCTTCGGTCGGGCCGTACATGTTCACCACCCGGGCCGCCGGGAAGCGGCTTTTCAGCCGGGCCGCGGTATCCGTGGCCAAAACCTCGCCGCAAAAGAGAAAGTACTTCACCTCCGGCAGCAGGGCGGCGTTGAACGCGCGGTCGGCCAGACACATTTCGGCGAAGGACGGCGTGGACACCCAGAAGGTGGTCCGGGAGCGCCCGAGGGAGAGGAAAAGTTCCCCGGGGTTGGCGGCGTGTTCGCGGTCGATGCTCCATAACGTGCCGCCGCTGGCCAGGGACATGTACACGTCCATGACGGAAAGGTCGAAGGAAAACGGCGCCTGGTTCAGAAACACTTCCGCCGCTTCCCGGGGCCGGAAGAGACCGGTGACCCAGTTCAGGAAACTTTCCAGGGACCGCAGGGCGATCTGCACGCCCTTGGGTACGCCGGTGCTGCCGGAAGTGTAGATGACGTAGCAGATGTCGCCGGCCTTCAGCCGCCAGTCCTCCGGCGGGGTTTCTCCCAGACGGGACGCGTAACAGGGGGCGTCCGGGGAAATGCGCGCCCGGCACCTGACGCCGGCGGCGCCGGTGTCCGGCAGGGTTGCCGGGGACAGAAGCATCCAGGCGCCGGAGGACGCGATGATCCGGGCCAGCCGCTCCCCCGGCACGGAGACGTCGACCGGGATGTAGGGATGTCCGGCTTTGGCGCAAGCCAGGAAGCCCGTCAGCATGCCGGATTCCTTGTGGCCGTAGACGACCACCGGCGTCCCGCGCGGGACGGCGTGGGTCCGTGCTTGTTCATGGAGCCACAGGCACAAGGCATCGGAGTGTGCCCGCAGGGTTTCGTAGGTCATTGCCGAATCGCGATATCGATGAGCGATTCGGCGGGGACAACGGTGCGACCAGCTGTCGATGGTTTCGATAAGCATGGCGGTAGCCTTCCTTCATCAGAATTGGTTGTAGATAAAGGGAGGAGGGGTATGCTGTTTCTGTACCATATAGATGTAAAAAAGCGCCATGAGAATGGCATAATAATAAAGAACTCTCAGGATGATTTTGGCTGGATTGTAATATCTGCTCGTTGTAATGAAGGTTAGCCGGGATTTTATCATCTCTGAACGCCTTCTTTCGTGAAGATAAAACGACAACCACTGTGGGGCGCAACCATGGCGATCCTAGACCTTAACTTTGCGACTCGCTTCCGTGGGGTTATTGACTCCTCCGTGCGGGGGGCCGGTTTGCGGCCGCCCATTCGGCGAGGGGGGAGGAACGGGACGAGGCTTTTCGTACGGTTGCGGCGTCTCCGGTACCGCCGGGCTCTTGTCGACGTTTGGCCCCGGTGCGGCGCTGATAAATGTTGGCACATGGTTGACCAATACCAGCTGGTTGTGGTAAAAATCATCCAGGATTTCGTCGATATCCACCCACGCTCGGCCGGACAGATGAATCGTATCGTTGAAATAATAAGGTTGATATTCTTGTGACGAGAGATCGACAAAGGGATAACCGTAGTGGGATATCAGCTGCCTGAGTCTCCGGTAATGCTCCTGCCTTTGGCTGACCGGTAATCCCGTGAAATCCCTGTAGGGGCCGTTGAACGGGAGGATTATGAACAACGGTCTGGCGCCTTTGGCCTTCAAAACACGGAGGAGCAACGTCAGGTCCTGGTATTCTGGTGACTTATCCATTTGTGTTTTTCTTTGCGAGTCCATGGTTTCCGGAGTAACCACTTTGGGCAGGAAACCATTGTCGACGCCGTAGTTATTGGTAATGGCGGACTTGCCTTGTTGTATGGCCCGGGACCTAAGATCGCTCCAGGGGATCTGGTGGATGACCAGACCGGCCCGGCTGTTCCCGGCAATTATTTTGGGGTTGACCTTCCTTATATCCTTTATCGTCACCAGGCAGTCTTGAAGCTGCAGGGAGGCAAAGTCGAGGCGGGCCACAGGCCACAAGGCCAGATGGACAAGGTCCGTTTGCCAGTCGCCGTTCCCGTTTATGTAGGACTTCAAGAACAGGTCCAGCACCCGGTCCTTGTCCGCCACCTGGGAATATTGCAGGATGCGTTTCACGACGGCTTGCCGCAGGGGAGCGGGGAGACCCGGGCTGAACAGCATTTGATAGACGTCCAGGGGCGAGAAGTTCCTGGCGAAGTTTGGAGCGCTCAGACCGTTGAAGAACCAGTCCGTCGGCAGCAGGACGACCAGCTTCCTGTTGGTCAGGTCTTTCTGCCCGGCCAACTCGATCAGGTGGGGGAGGCACTGGAACCACGCTCCGCCCATGTAGAACGTGGCGAAGCCCGTGGGTTTGTCCATGAAAACCACGCCGGGGGCAAAGCCATGCCCGCTCCTCAGTTCCGACGAACCGAAGACGGGGAGGATGTCCGGCAAGGCCATCGCTTCATGCTGCACGATGGAACTCTTGTCGGCGTCGGCCCACGGAAGGAGTCCGATGGTTTCGGTAACCCCGGGTCCCAGCCAAAAGGAATCCACCAGGGAGCGGGTCAAAGGGCCCATAAAATAAACGGTAAGGGAGAAAAGCACCAAGGCGGCCGCCATGGATACCAGACGCCGGGATATCATGCCTTGATGCCTTCCTCCAGATAGGAGACAATCTTGTTGGGCGTAGCCCACATCTCCCGGGTGATTTCGGTTGGCGCCACATCGATGTTCAATCGTTCGGCGATACCGGCCAGGAGTTGGACGGTGCCAAAAGAGTCCAGCAGACCGGCATCGAAAAGCTCGATATCGGGGTTGCGGATAACCTCGTCCGTATCACAAATCTCCGCCAGCAGTGCCAAGACTTTCTCCCTGATCATAACCGGCTCCTCTCCCCCGGCGTTTCGCGCGGGTGCTGCCCGCGGGGTTCCGCCGCACCCATTTACTTCGCCGGACCGGCAAAAGTTCCTTGTGGAAGGAGCGGTCGTTTTTTGGCGCGGGCGGGCGCCCCGACGGGAGTCCGGGGATGCACGCCCCGGTCTTGACCCCCAAAAATAGAACGGATACAATGCAGGAAGACAGATTTCGCGCCCGGCCGCCGGCCGGGCGGTCCCGGAAGGCGGGCGGCACCGAGAATGCTGGCGGAGTTGCAGATCAGGAACCTGGGGCTGGTGGAACAGGCCACCCTTCCCTTCGCACCGGGGCTCAACGCACTGACCGGCGAGACCGGGGCCGGCAAATCGATCATCGTCGAGGCCCTCGATCTGGCCCTGGGCGGCCGTGCCAGTGCGGAGGCCATCCGTACCGGGGAGGAAAAGGCTTCGGTCGGCGCCTTTTTTACCCAAACGGCCTCGCTCGCGGACAGGCTGCGCGAGGCCGGGGTGATCGCCGTGGAGGACGACCTGCTGCTGCAGCGGGAACTGACCCGAAGCGGCCGCAATACCTGCCGGATCAACGGACAGATGGTACCGCTGGCCCTGTACCGGGAAGCCGGGCGGATCCTGGTGGACATGCACGGCCAGCATGAACAGCACCGCCTGGCCGTACCTTCGATGCGGTTGCATCTGGTCGACCGTTTCGGCGGCCCGCCCCTGCTGGAACGACTGAACGTCCTGCAGGAAGCCTTCGCCGCCTGGCGGGAGGCCGCCGCCACCCTGGAGCGCCTCGCGGCGGACGAAAGGGACGTGCAACGGCAACTGGAGGAGTGGGAGCACTTCCTGGCGGATATGGAACGCCTGGCGCCGCGCACCGGCGAGGAAAAGGAACTGGCGGAGGAACGGCTGTACCTGGGCAGCCGGGAAAAGATCGCCTCCCTGCTTTTCGGCGTGTGCCAGACCCTGAACGGAGACGGGCGCGGCCGGGGGCTCACCGACCTGGTGGGCCGGGTGGCGGCGGACCTGAAAACCCTGGCCGAACTGGAGCGCCGGGTGGAGCCCCAGGAGAAGGCCGTGGGCGAGGCGGCCTGCCTGATCCAGGAAGCGGCCCTGGAACTGGCCGCCCTCCAGGACCGGCTGGAGTTCGATCCCCTGCGCCTGGCGGCGATCGAGGAAAGACTGGATTTGTACACCCGGGCCCGGCGCCGCTACGGTTGCGACGGTGACGCCCTGGTGGCCCGCATGGAAGAAGCCCGCCGCGAGACGGCGCTTCTGCAGGAACGGTTGACCGGCCGGGAGGAAGCGGCCCGGCAAGAGGAGAAGCGGCGGCGGGAGTATGAAGAAATAGCCGCGCACGTGGGCGCTCTGAGGCGCGAGGCGGCCCGGGGCCTGGAAGGGGAGGTCACCGGCCGCCTGCGGGCGCTGGAAATGGAGCGGGTGGTGTTCCAGGTCGAATTCGGTGCGGTTGCGGCCGGTCCCCTCGGCTGCGACGCCGTGGACTTCCTCCTTTCCCCCAACCGGGGGGAGCCGTTGCGGCCCTTGAACCGCATCGCCTCCGGCGGGGAGTTGTCCCGGATCATGCTGGCTTTGAAAGCCGTCCTGGCCGACGCCGACGAGACGCCGGTCCTGGTGTTCGACGAGGTCGACGCCGGCATCGGCGGGCGGGCCCTTACCGCGGTGGCGGACAGTCTGGTCGACCTGGCGGGCTGGCGCCAGGTGATCGTGGTCACCCACGCCGCCCAGGTGGCGAGCCGGGCCGCGAGCCACATCCACATTTTCAAGGAGGAGCACGCCGGGCGCACCCGCACCCGGGCCCTGGTCCTGGAAGGTGACCGGCGCGTGGACGAACTGACCCGCATGCTGGGGGACGCCGGGGCGGCGGCCCGCGACCACGCCCTGGCCCTTTTGGCGGCCGGCCGGGCCGGGTGAAGCGGGGTGGGCCGGCAGGAAGGCGCCCGCGCGCGGGGCGGGGCTTTCCCGTGGGCAGGATTTCGCACAGTGACGAAGAACTGTCCTTCTTCGGAGATGTCCGGTGTACAACAAAAGCGGGGGAAGGGGAGACGGTAAATGGAACACCGAAGTGGTACCTTTTACAAAAATCGGGCGGGAAAGCCCACGGGTTTACCCGTGGGATGAGAGCCCGGGAAATTTTAAGGCAGGATATTGTTGTGGGCAAAGGCGTATGGTAAAATATTCCCAATAGGCTAAAGGGAGGAGGTGAAAAGATTGGCAAGATCAAAAGTACCGAAAGATCGATCAACCAGCCAAACTCTAACAGCAGTAG
>Ga0078972_1013275_pt1 | contig 13687 bp, 14 predicted proteins | sample YelNatPaOPGAMG01_FD_67568 | JGI IMG/M metagenome (GOLD analysis project Ga0078972, IMG submission 67568) | Hot spring thermophilic microbial communities from Obsidian Pool, Yellowstone National Park, USA - OP-RAMG-01 (SPADES assembly) (version 2) | ecosystem: Environmental > Aquatic > Thermal...
ATCCTCTTTGTCCATCTCTTTGTTATCTCAATACTGCAAAGATAAAGCATCTTCAATACTGATATATCATCAGGAAAATGACTCTTGGGACTACTAACCTTACGGAATTGACTGTGAATGCTCTCTATGGCATTGGTTGTGTATATCAACTTCCTGATCTCTTCTGTGAACCGATACATAGCAGAAATTCTGTTCCAATTCCTTTCCCATATACCTACTGCCAATGGATATTCCTTACCCCTTATGGATTTTAACTCATCAAAGGCTTTCAATGCTGATTCCTCTGTCGGTGCTTTGTATATAAATTTCATATCACTACTAAACGCTTTTATGTCCTTGTAGGATACATATCTTAATGTGTTGCGGATCAAATGAACCACACAACCCTGATATACTGACTCTGGATATACTGCCTTTATTGCATCTTGTATACCAGGAAGGTTATCACTGGTGATAATTAATATATCTTTAACTCCACGATTCTTAATATCTGTCAATACTGAAAGCCAGTATTTGGCACTTTCTGTTTTCAAATAATTTTGATTGTTAAAAAAATTTTCTTGTAACCATAGCATTGTCTCTTGCCCATGTTTGATAGCTTCTTGCCCAGAAATATGTCCTTCGTTGACCATATGCTTAATTGATTGATCCTCATAACATATTGCGAATTTCAGACCTGCTTTCTCCAAAAACTTGATAATTTTTTGTGTATTCCTATTGATTATGTCATAATCATAGAAATCTTTAATACCATACCAATCTATGATGATGCCATCTATTCCTGCGAATTTCATAAGCAAAGTTTGACATTCTAATAAATCTGGGTCTCCTGAATCATAAGGTCCGATAATAGGATAATAATGTGATGCTATCTTACGTTGTCCGTTTGGCTGGATTTCATCAGGGTTATAGTGATTCATAGTCCAATGCCATCCCCATCTATCGCTGAAAGGCTTGGACATATACCAAGGCATGTAATGAGCTAACAGTTTTTTGTTAGACTTGTCAATATTATTGTTTGATACTTCTGCACAATTCGCAATCCCTATAAATATTATAAAAATCATTAGCTTGAACTTCATTATTAAAACTTTTTATCCCTTATAAATAGGCACAGGCAAAGGTTTCCCAATTTTTATCGCATCTACCGCTATAATAGTTGCTATCGTTGAGTTAGCACCATCAAAAAGATCACATCTCGGCTTTCTATTACCCCTTATTGAATCTAACCAATCCTCAACCTCTTTATCGTAAGGATGCCCTGAGATCCTATCTGCTTCAATAGACTTGAATTCAGGATGGATGTCGGCTTCATCTTTTGATATTGCCACTTGATCACGCTCAACAGTTCCCTTAGTCCCGTATATTCTCAGATTATAATAAGACGCCATACCTGAACGAGGGGCATAAGACGCGGTAACTTTTGCTATCGCCCCACTTTCAAATTTGAATAAAGCGACTTGACAATCATCTTCCTTCATAGCAGGAAAGCCCATTTTGTTTGAATATCCCATAGCCTCAACAACTTGACTTCCAGAGAACCAACGTAATAAATCCAACGGATGACTTCCGCCTCCAACAAGTGGTTTTTCATATTCAAGATACCAATTCACGCCTGTATATGTATCTGTTTGATTTGCCTGATAAAGTAGATTATGGATATAATCACCTTCCATATAAAATATCTGCCCTAAATCTCCTGATCTGCATAATTCATAAACTGCCTCAAATACGGGATTGAATCTTAATATATATCCGACAGCGATTTTTAGATTTGGGTCTGCATTTCTGGCAGAATTAACCATAGTTTCCACTTGCTCAAAAGTATTGCCTAATGGTTTTTCCACGAATACATGCTTCCCGTTTTTCACAGCCGAAACAAACGGCTCAATATGATAATGGTCTCCTGTATGTATACTGATCGCTTCAATATCAGACTGTTCGCAGATTTCGTCAGCAGATAGATAGGCTCTATCAATCCCAAAACGTTTTGACACATATTCAAGTCTTTCGGGATTTCTGTCACAAACCGCAGTTATCTCGGATTTCCCGACTCTGAGATGTGCTTCTATATGACCTATGCAATTATGCCCTAAACCAATAAAGCCAACTTTGATCATCATTACCCCCTAATATTTAGGCACTTGTTTTGCGTCATCAGAGACCTGAAAATATGATATGGTTTTTGGAAAACCAAAAATTGAACGAAATATGTTGTTTGGAAAACTCTTTGCTAAATTGTTGTAATTGGAGACAGCCTCGTTATAACGTTTGCGTTCAACAGAGATGCGGTTTTCTGTCCCTGCAATCTCGTCGCCTAACCGAATAAACATAGTATTTGATGAAGTCATCGGATCGTTCTGCATTGTGGTCATCAATTGCTGAACTAATGAACTAAGCGTGTCTTCCAATTTTTTCTTATCATCAAAATTCTTTGACTCTTTAATCTCTTTGATGACTGAACTAATAGACTCTATGATTTTTTCATCATGGATAGCAGATGTTTTTGCAACAGCGATAAGATTTGGAATTAGATCATGTCTGCGTTGAAGGACATTTTCAAGTTGTGCGCGCTTTTCCTCAACTATGGACATTTGCCCGTTAAGCATATTATAGACGCTTACCGCCATAATAATAACGATAAACGCCAGTATCGCCAAAGGAATGCCTATCCAAATTAGCATCTTCTTTTTTCGTTTGGTCTTTTCCCGTTGCTCCGATTTCAGTTGTTGGATAGCTTTATCAATAAATTCTTGTGATATGCCGACTTCCTCTGCACCTGCTTTTAGGTCTGATCTGTTAATGCTCTGTCTTTCTAAATCAGCTTCTTGTTGTAATTTTGATGCTCTTTCAAGGATAGCCTCAACTTCCTTATCAGTATATTTTTCTTGTGATAATTTTTGTTTTATGTCTTCCATATTTTACTCCGTATTTACCAGCTTCTGCCAGCTCCTCCGCCACCTGAACTGCCTCCGCCAAATGATCCTCCGCTAAATCCGCCTCCACTAGAAGAACCCCATCCCCCAAAACCTGAGCTTCTGGAACTTCCCTTTGACAATTGCGATGCAGTGAAAATCAGCAGAGGGGCAATGTTGGAACGTTGCCTGCGCGGGATTTTGTGCTTTTCGGCGTCTTTATAGCCACACTTTGGATAACGGCAAACACGAATGATTTCCTCTAATCCATCTCGCTCATAAGTAGGCTCTCGGATTGTGTGTTCAGTGACATAAAGTGTGCGATGATTGCATTTTGGGCAATTTTCATAACCACTCATATATTTAACCGATCGCTTGATCTCACAGGTTTGACAGTCATCACAACGCCAAACACGATAATTTATACTTCCAAGGTCTTCCTCTATTCTTTGATCAACTGATAGATAAGCATCATCTTCTTTTTCAGAAAGAAGACGCATCTTTTTGCCACATTTCTTACAATATCGCACAAATGAACGTCTTATCACAAATACTGCAACTAATAGTATCGTTAATGGTATTACAAATCCAAATAAAGTCTGCAAAAAACTTACAAATGGGCTTTTTTCTTGTTTCTGAGGCACAATTTCGTTGGATGGTGAAGGCTGAAAGGTATCTGTCATATCGCTTTCTATTGCCTTTGCCATAGCTTGGACGCCGTTAAGAATGCCTTTGCCGAAATTGCCTTCCTTAAATTTTGGGATAACGTATTTGTCCAAGATTTCGCCTATTTTCCCATCTGTCAAGATTCCTTCTGTCCCATATCCCGTCTCAACCTCGATCCGTCTTGCGTCCATCACAAGAAGCACTAATACGCCATTGTCTTTGCCTTTCTTGCCAATACCCCAAAGATTGAAAAGTTTAACTGCAAAATCCTTTGGTGTCAAATCACCAGCACTTTTAATAGTGACAACTGCGATCTCCGCTGATGTCTTTTTCTCCAATTGGTCAATTAGATCGTTGATCTGCGACTCGTCTTCATCGCCTATAACATCTGCCATATCACTGACCCATTTGTTATAGGTTTGCTTTGGATTTATGATCTGTTGCGGAGTTTCACCGAAACTGATCAAGCAAAAACCTATAAGGAAGACAATTATAAAGAAGAATTTCATTCATAATCACCCTTTTCAGATTCGTCTTTTGAATTATTTACAAAATATCCTTCAAGAATTCCCAATATCTTTTCTACTCCGTTTTTCAGTGCATCGTAAATTTTGCCCTCTTTAAGCAAAGGCACTACATAGTCGTCAAGAACCTGTCCCGATTCAACATCAGAGATTATATGCTCATAAGAATATCCTACCTCAGATTCAATCCGTCGTTCTGAGAGTGCTAATAATATCATTACCCCTGCATTTTTTTCTCTGCCAATATCCCAGCGATTAAAAAGCCAAAAAACATATTCAGAAGGTTTGATAGGTTTAGTAGATTTTAGAGTTACAATTACTATTTCTCCGCCATATTTTTGATAAAATTCTGATAGCCTATCCTCAAACCATTTCCTTTCCTCATCAGACAGGACATTAGCGAAGTCATTTATGAAGCCCCTTCGTTTTGGTGGATGTTTAATTTTCTTGTCAAGTTGACGAATATGAAAACCGCATCCATTGCATTCTGGGATCATATCTGTCACAATTAATCCACATCGTGGGCATTTCATATTCATAGCTCCGTCTGGTTTTTATTCAAAAACGCTATTACTTCTTTTCTTACCTGTCTAAAATCAGTGATTGACGACTTAACAATCTGCTCAATGAAGGATTTACAACGATTCAGCTCTTTTTCTGTGATCATTTCAGATTTGCCATGTTCCTCTGCTATTTTTTTGATCAGAATAGAGTCTCCATGCTTGATAAATCTGTCTGATTTTTCGTCCCAAGTGAATAATAAATTGTGTTTGCCAACTTTGATATTGCTTTCGTAAAGTGCCGATACCCTACGTTTATATCCCATTCCATCGCGCATTAATTTCATAAATAATATCAGATCAAGTTGATTAAAATCGCTCTCAGAGACGCCTAATTCCCTTGAAACAAGCGTTCCATAGATTTCGTCAATTGTATCTGCATGGATGCAAGATGCGATTCTGCACCCATAGTTCATCAGGTTAAAGAGTTGACCGACATATTTTCCCCAGAGATAACCGTACCAATGTCCGCTTCCTATTTCGTGGCATAGAATACATAGTTTATCTGTTCTTTTTCCGTTCAATATGTTATTTATCTCTGTAACGACAGATGGACTGCTTGTTGTAACAATTCTAACACCGGGAGTTAGAAATGTCAACAAACAAGCCATAAGTGTAGTTTTTCCTGCGTTTCCCGGTCTTGCGGAAGTTAAGAAAGACGCACCATTTGATATGGTATAAAGACAAAATGCGCTCATCTCTATATCAATAGTGTTTGCGTTAATAAGATCAACGATGCTAAGCGTCCTGCCTCTTTGGCTTAACCCTTCAATTTCATCAAGGTTATTTTCCTCAAAATCCATATTTTCCCTCTCAAATTTAAAATAGGCTCAAAGTCTCAAATTATCAAGGTTCATTTCTGCCATTAGTTTTTGAATCTCAAAAGATGATAATTTCGTTTACCTGTGCGAATGACAGCTATATGTGTTGACGCAAGCGATTCTCTTGTAATGATAAAGTCAGGGTCGGATACTCGCTTGTTGTTCAGATAGACGCCTCCACCAGCGATAAGCCTCCTTGCAGCTGATCTTCCATTAGCTATGTTGCTCATGACCATAGCATCAATGATAGAAATTCCCGTTTCTATGGCATTTGCGGGCATCTCCGTTGACGGAACATCTTTAAAAATGCCCTCTAACATCTCATCTGATACATCTGATATTTCCTTACCAAAGAGTATTTCGGAAGTTTTAACTGCAATATCGGCTTGTTCCGCTCCATGAACAAATTTTGTCACCTCATAAGCGAGGGCTTTCTGTGCTTTTCTTTCCTCTGGCTCTTTTTCTACGCTTTCGGCAAGCTCATCTATATATGAAAGGGGAAGGAACGTAAACCATTTGAGATATTTGATAACATCTTTATCATCAACATTTATCCAATATTGATAGAATTCATAAGGCGATGTTAAATTGGGATCAAGATAAATAGCTCCCTTTTCAGTCTTGCCCAATTTTTGACCAGATGCAGTTGTTATAAGTGGAAATGTCGCGCCATAAGCCTGAGCGCCTTTAATTCTCCGTATTAACTCAATTCCAGCAGTGATGTTACCCCATTGATCACTGCCTCCAAATTGGACAATACAGTTATGTTTTTCAAACAAATGGAGAAAATCCGCTGACTGCAAAAGCATATAGCTAAATTCTGTAAATGATATTCCCTCGCCAATTTCCATTCTACGTTTGACAGATTCCTTAGCTAACATTTCGCCGACACGAAAATGTTTTCCGATGTCTCTGAGGAATTCAATCAGACTATACTTAGTTAGCCAATCAGCGTTATTGATAATCATAACAGCGCCAATATCAGGATTTTCAGGTTTAAGTAATCTCTCAATCTGAGATCTAACAGCGTTAGCATTTCTTTCAAGAGTTTCCTGCGAAAGTAGGACGCGTTCTTCTGATTTTCCGCTGGGATCTCCGATCATGCCTGTTCCTCCGCCTAATAGACCGATTGAGATATGACCGCACCTTTGGACATGGGAAAGGGCAATTAACGGAAGCAAATTTCCCACGTGTAAGCTTATTGCAGAGGGATCAAATCCGACATAGCAAGTCACTTTCTCTCTTTCAAATATTTTACTCAGTTCATCGTCGGAGACCTGTTCAATAAAACCGCGTTCTTCCAGCACTTTGAAAGCATTTTTAAGCATAACATATCCTCCAAAATTAAAAAGCCCACCTATCAAGTGTAACCGATATGTGGGCTTTGGAAATCGTTTATTTTTGGGTTAAAATTTTGTCTCTATGCCCACTATCAACCGCAATAATAGTAATAAAAGTTTGATCGCAGTATGATAGCAGGTATTAAGTTTTCTCGGACTATTATTACATTGTGAGATAGATATATTTTAATTTTAGCAAAGTCCATTATTGAACACCTAATTATCGTCTAATATAACAGAAAAAGCATTTTATCTCACTTTAACAATTAATGATATTCTACCATAGAAATATTTTTGTGTCAAGATTTTCTGCTGAACATGCGAGACTGTATTAATTTAGTAGGCAACAAAAAAGCCATCTGTTATAATATACTCTGTATTATATAAGTATTATAATAAACAAAACAAATAAACAAAGGAGGAACAGATGGCTGATAATATTATAAAACAAGATGATCGCATGAAACAAGAAAAAATATTGCAGTACCTTCAATCCGTCTTTGCATAGTCAACATACTTCTAGAGCTTGGGTTAGAGCATTAAAGGAACTGATTACTTTGAATTACCTACTAAATTAATACAGTCTCATCAGAATAATCCATGCTTGACTTTGGCATTTTCCTATGATATAATGTAGTTAAACAGTTAAATTCAAATTTTAAGTTCTTATATAAAAATCATTAGTGATAAGAATTATAATGGACAAAAAGCTAACTTATTGATATGCCTATAACATACGGGGGTGGTATTCAATAGTAAGAGTTAATCAACAGATAAAGGCACGAGAAGTCCTTTTGATTGATGAGGATGGGAGCAAATTAGGGACTTTTTCCGTGCCAGATGCTTTAGCCCGTGCGGAATCTAAAGGGCTTGATTTAGTGGAAGTTGCGCCAAATGCTGATCCTCCTGTTTGCAAAATTATGGATTATGGCAAATATAAATATGAGCAAAATAAACGGGAGAAAACAGCCAAGAAGCGACAAAAAGTCATAAAAATAAAAGAAATTAAAATAAGACCTAAAATAGCTGAACATGACTATCAATTTACCAAACGTCATATTCAGAAATTTATTGAGGAAGGCGCTAAAACAAAAGTAACATTAGCATTTTGGGGAAGAGAGATCAGTCATATAGAGATTGGGCAAGAGAAATTGCAACGTTTAGCTAATGAATTAGCAGATGTGTGTATAGTTGAGCAACCACCTAAATTAGAAGGCAGAAATATGGTTATGATCTTATCTCCCAAATAGGGTTATTTTTGTCAATTCTATTTAAATTTGCTTTTTCTTAGAGAAATTGTTTTAAAAACAATGACATTTCTTAAAGTATAGTTTTTTGTCATTGGAGACATATATTTAATTTGAATCTCGCATTTTCGGTAGAATATATTTTACTGGAAGCGAATAATTACGAGGGTAAAATGCCAAAAATTAAGACACATAAAGGCGCAAAAAAAAGATTTAAGATTACAGGGACAGGAAAGATTAAAAGGCATAGTTCATATACAGGTCACCTATTCTTGAATAAGTCAGCAAAAAGAAAACGAAATCTTAGAAAAGCATCTTTAGTTGATAAAGCTGACGAGAAACGTATGAAGCGACTATTGCCATATTCTTAACCTTGTTTTAAGAAGTATTAGAGGAGTTATTTTTAAAATGCCCAGAGTTAAACGCGGTGTAGCCGCAAATAAGAGAAAAAAAAGAATCTTTAAGCAAGCCTCAGGCTACAGAGGCGCTAGACATAAGCTCAATCGCACAGCACAAGAAGCTATTGATAAAGCTGGAAACTATGCATACCGAGACCGAAGGGCAAGAAAAAGAGAATTTAGGGCACTTTGGATTAGCAGAATTAATGCAGGAGCAAGACTTTATAATCTTTCGTATAGCAAATTCATTTGTGGCTTGAATAAAGCAGGCGTTAAAATAAATAGAAAGGTCTTATCCGAATTAGCAATAAGCGATCCAAAAGCTTTTGCTGAATTGGCTCGGGTTGCTAATGAAAGTTACGTTTAATCTTCTTTTAGGTAATTTCTTTTAGGGGAGTTAATGGTATGGATTCTGTAATTTATTGGGGTGTATTTGAAAACACTGGTTCTATAGAAGCATATCTGACATATAAAACTATGGTTTCCTCTCCGAAAAAAGATGATGAAGATACTGATAACATTATAAGTTTAGACTACGAAACGACCGATAAAAATAGCTTCGAATCTGTCCCGTTAAATGAATAAAAATGTTTGAACACAATTTTCATTGATGCTTGACCAATCTATCGCTATAAATTATCAAGCATTAACAATTGATTTATACCTTAAAAGCTTGTGCTTCTATATCATTATAGTATGTCACAGGCTTTTTTATTTTATTCTAATGTGTCTCTTATGGTGAAACCTATGAAAAATAACATTATCAGAATTGGAATACCAATAATCAATGGAACTAACCTCTATCCTATGGTGAAGGGTGATCATACAAAGATCAGTCCGATAAAAACTATAATCAAAGATGGCGTAGAAATATGGAATATATCCTTTACAACACTTGACTGCACTTACATAGAGACCGTCAGGCATATATCAAGTCAAGGACCTTTTCCGTTAGACGTCTTTTCAAAACGCAAGGCGTATGACATTTATAGGGCTATTATCGTTCAGTTGAAAGTCAGTGATAGCGAGGAGATTAGCCTTTCTGATCTTGATCCGTATCTTGACAAAGTGAAAAAGGGCGATGCTCTTATAGTCAATGCAAACAACTATACTGATAGATGGTTAGAAAAATGTGAAGGTATAATAAATATTGAAGACTACAATCTTAATAGCCCATATTTTAGCACATCTGCTATGCAAGGCATAATTGATGCAGGAGTTGCAATACTCGCTGGCAATTTTCCTTCGTTCAGCAACCCGAAAACCGAAGAGGGTTTTGGAATTGATATGATAGCGGAATTTTACAAAGATCAGAATAATATGATCCTTGCACCATTAATAAATCTTGATAAAATAGAAGATACAGAGGCGATCTTACAAATAAATCCGATTACAATAAAGGATTGTTGTGGGATACCTTGTTGTCCAATAGTATATCAAGGCAAACTGAAATCTGCGTTTATGGAAGGAGTTTTATGAGGCGACCAAAGATAACAGTTATAGGAAGCTCAAATACCGATCTTGTCGCGAAAGTGCCGAAGTTGCCATCTCCCGGTGAAACTGTTATGGGAACTGACTTTATAATCGCTCCCGGAGGAAAAGGTGCAAATCAAGCTGTTGCAACAGCACGTATCGGCGGAGATGTGACCTTCGTCGCTAAAATTGGGATAGATGATAATGGAAACAGATCATTAGAAAATTTCAAGAAAGATGGGATTAACACGGATTTTGTCTTTCAGACCGATGAAGCCCCATCTGGAGTTGCACTTATATTTGTTGATAAAAATGGCGAAAATATGCTTGTCCCTGTGCCGGGTTCAAATGGCAAGCTATGCCCAAACGATATTGATAAAGCACGAATAGCGATCGAGAAAGCAGATATTGTTGTCCTTCAATTAGAAATACCATTGGAAACAGTGGAATATGCGATAAAAATTGCATATAAAGCCAATGTCCCGATTGTTCTTAATCCCGCGCCAGCAAGAAAATTAGAGCCTGATCTGATAAAGATGGTCAGTTATATAACTCCTAACGAGACAGAAGCGGAGATATTAACCGATATTAAAGTCGTTGACGATCATACCGTAGAAAAATCTGGGAAGAAACTGCTTGAATTTGGCGCAAATACCGCCATAATAACGCTTGGCAAACGAGGTGCTATGGTAGTTACGAATAATAGCAGTGAACTTGTCCCTGCTTTTGCCGTAAAAGCGGTAGATGCAACCGCAGCAGGCGATGCCTTTACTGGTGGATTTGCCTATGCTATCGCAACGGGAAAAGATGTAATAAGTTCTGCAAGGTTTGGAAATGCAGTTGCAGGACTTACCGTTACCAAAATGGGCGCTCAACCATCAATGCCAACAAAAGATGAGTTAGAAGATTTTCTGAGAAATGCAGAGGTGAATATCTAATTGAAAAAACCTGTTATTGCATTAGTCGGAAGACCTAACGTAGGAAAATCAACACTTTTCAATAGAATAATTCGCAAAAATCAAGCGGTTGTGCATGATCGCCCCGGTGTTACTCGTGATCGTATCTATGCAGATGCGACATTCAACGATAGAAAATTTGTCGTCATTGACACTGGGGGACTTGATCTTTCGCCTTATGACGATCTTATCGCTAATGTTAAAGCACAAATTGATATTGCTATCAATGAAGCAGATGCGATCATTTTTGTCGTTGATGTAGTTGACGGACTAACCTCTTGGGATTTGAATATCGCCGATAAATTAAGAAAATCAGGGAAACCGATCTACTTAGCGATCAACAAAGTAGATAACCTCAAAAGAAATGACGATGCCATTGAGTTTAATAAATTAGGTTTCAGAGATGTCTTTTCAATATCTGCTATTCATGGAATTGGTGTTGACGATCTCTTAGAGGAAATATTATTCCCATTGCCGAAAGTCTCTGAAGAATCAGATACCACCAAGCCAATAAAAATAGCAGTGGTTGGCAGACCGAATGTCGGCAAATCGTCTATTGTTAATGCTATTCTCGGTGAAGAAAGAACCATTGTAGATTCTCGTCCCGGAACAACCAGAGATGCTATAAATATTCGCTTTCGCAGAGATGGTGTGGATTACGAGATCGTAGATACCGCAGGCATGAGAAAGAGGAAAAAAATATTTGATGAGGTAGAGTCTGCAAGCATCAGTAAAGCTATTCAAGCTATCCGTCAAAGCGATGTTACGTGGCTGGTGCTTGATGCCACTCAACAGCCGGGTCAACAGGACAAGGAGATTTCGTCTTATATAGCCGAACATGGAAAAGCATGTATTTTTGTCATAAACAAATGGGATTTAGTAGAAAAAGATCACAGGACATTTGATGAGTTTAGCAAATTTATCAGAACAGACATGGCGTTATTTGATTATGTGCCTATTATATCGGTATCAGCTCTTGACAATCTTCGCATTAAAAAGATACTTGATCTGACCCAAGTTATATTTGCAGAATACTCAACAAGGATTCCCACATCCGCATTAAACAAGGCATTTAGCGAAGTAACAAGTGAATTTTCTCATCCTCTTGTATCGGGAAAAAGACCGATGCCTAAGTATATAACTCAGGTGTCAACCAATCCGCCAACTTTTGTGATATTTACCTCATATCCAGAGTTAATAAAACAACCTTACAAAAGATTTATTGAAAATCGTCTTAGAGAATCGTTTGGTTTTCAAGGCTCTCCTATTGTCCTTCATTTCCGCTCCACTAAAAAAGGCGAAAAAAATATAAAGCGAGAAGTTTAAATTTTGCCTCTCAATTTTCTGAATTCATATCTAAACATCAGTGTCTTTATATGTTAAAATAGTTAAAGTAAATCAGATTGAATTTAAATTAATTAAAGAAAGGGGGAAAAGAGAGGCGATCAAATGCCGATCTAAAAATAAGGATCGTCTAATATAGCCCATTCTATAAATTGGACATCATATTATTTAGGTGGGCAATGTTATCGGTTTTTATTTACCAAAGATGAAATTCAAATCTTGTGCTTACTTTTCAAAGCAATTCCAAAAGAGAGGTTGGCAGTGCAGATTTTCTTGATGCCTATTGGCAAGGACGATATTTTAATTTTATAACGGAAGAACAAGCTAAATCTCAACCAGAGGAGCAATAACAATGATCAGACTTGGAATAATATCAGCGGCGACTTATGGTGCTTCGTATAGAGGCGTTGATGTTCAAAGGACACCAGGGTCATTTCACGGCACAGCTTTTTCAACAACATATAACGGCTTTGATGCTGAAAAAGCAAAGCAATGGAATTGGACATTTGCCAGCGGAGAAAAACGGATTGAAGGGGCAAAAATTGTGAAGATATGGGACCCGCACAAAGAGTGGGCAGAGAGGCTCGCAGAAACCTGCTATATCCCCCAAGTATGCGATACTCCTGAGGAATGCGCCGACGATGTTGATGGCGTGATCATAGTAGATGATGGATCGGGGAGGCAATCAGATTACGCAGAATATCCCTTAAAAAAGGGAGTGCCGACCTTCTGCGATAAACCATTGGCGATGACTGCTCGTCGCGCTAATGAGATCGCCGATCTTGCCAGAAAGACAGGCACATTGTTTATGTCGTCAAGCTCACTTCGGTTTGTGCCTGACATAATTGCCTTAAAAAATGATGTTAAAAATCTTGGTGATGTCAATTTAGCGACAAGCATCTGTGGAAATGAACTTGTCTATTATGGTATCCATGCCCTTTCTATGTATTATGGCATCTTCGGTGGCGGTGCTATTTCGTGCATTAATGTTGGAAAGCCTGATAGAAATATCGTCCGTGTGCGATTTAAAAATGGGTGCGATCTTGTTTTGATCGTCGCCGAAGGTGAATACATGTGTGCAGGCTATCAGATCAGTCTATATGGAACTAAAGGATGGAAAACAGTTAATCCAGACCTTACTGATCTATATTATTATTTGTTAGAAAAGTTTACACAGATGATAAAAACAGGAAAAGAGATATATCCTATTGAAGAAGAAGTGGAAGTGATAGCAGTCCTAGAAGCTGGAAAACGTTCATTATCAGAATCTCGCGAGGTAACAGTAAGCGAACTGATAGGATAAAGTAAAGGAAAAAGTTTAAACTGAGAATTCTGAAAACCAGTTAAATCCAATTATCATAAGGATTAGAAAGCCATATAAAAATGAAAATGCTCCACATTTGTCATTCCCGTGAAAACGGGAATCCAGAAAAATCATAAAAA
>Ga0078972_1013277_pt1 | contig 13686 bp, 14 predicted proteins | sample YelNatPaOPGAMG01_FD_67568 | JGI IMG/M metagenome (GOLD analysis project Ga0078972, IMG submission 67568) | Hot spring thermophilic microbial communities from Obsidian Pool, Yellowstone National Park, USA - OP-RAMG-01 (SPADES assembly) (version 2) | ecosystem: Environmental > Aquatic > Thermal...
GCCCATGCCAGACACAGTGAGCAGCGCATCGTCGTGCGTACCACGCCGGTCACCGCATTCGTTGACTCACTGCGCCTGGAACAGGTGCTCGACAATCTGCTCGACAACGCCTGCAAGTTCAACCGCAGCGACCTGCCCATCGAGGTTAACCTGACCGCTGCCGGTGACACCATCTCCGTGGCAGTGCGCGACCACGGCCTCGGCATCGCCCCCGAACAGCGCAGACGCATCTTCGAGCGCTTCGCCACCGAGGCCGGCCACGCCACCGGCGGCATGGGCCTGGGCCTGTTCATCGCCAACCACATCGTGGCCCTCCATGGTGGCAGCATCGAGGTGGATTGCCCGCCCGATGGCGGCGCCCGCTTCGTCGTCGAGCTGCCCGCTGGCGTCGAGGCGAGGCCGCGAGGGATGGAATAGACGTGACGCTATCCGCGAGGTTGGATTGGTGCCAAGAGAGGACTCCATACAGTGAAACCACGTGTCCTGGTCGTTGATGATGATGATACGATCCGCGAGTTGGTCACCATGGCACTGGAAGACGAGGGGTACGCCACCGCCACTGCCCGCCACGGGCAGGAGGCCCTCACCCTCATCGGTCAGATGCCCGTCGACCTGATCCTCCTCGATATGCGCATGCCGGTGATGGACGGCAGCGAGTTCGCCAGGGCCTACCACGCGGGCCCAGGCCCCCATGCCCCCATCATCGTCCTCACCGCCGGACGCAACGCCGCCGAAGTGTCGGCCCAGACCCAGGCTTCCGGCTTTCTGGCCAAGCCTTTCGAGCTCAGCGAGCTCCTCGCCCTCGTCGCCAAGGCGACGAACGGGCGCAGGGCCGGCTAGTTGCAGTAGCGATCGAATAAGGCCGGGGCGGCCGCCCGCAACCGGGCTCCGGGAGACGGAGCGCGGAGAAGCCGAGACCTGCAGGGGGGCCAGGAAATCCCTCCCTCGCGTTCCTTCTGCATCCGTCGGAGCATTGCCATCAGAACGGCCCTGCGGCTAAGCTGCCCACCCATCGCAAGAGTACGGATTCCCACGCACCCTGCCCCTCGGCACGCAAATTGCTGGCACACAGCGGCGCCCGCGGCCACCCCGGCCCGGCCCAGGCGCCAGGATCCCAACCTGTCGGCGATTGGGAGGTGCAGCGATGGCATCGGCCAGCGGAGTTCAGGTCCTCGAGAAGGGCAATATCATCTTCTTCTACCGCCCCAAGAAGGGGATAGCCCATCCACAGAGCCCCGACGATCTGGAGCGCGTGTACTTTATGCTCCTGCCCGACGATCAGGCCGCCCACAAGAACCGCCTCTTCAACGTCGCCCATGGCGTGTTTCCCGCCATCGTGCCCGGCAAGGCGCTGCCTGAGGAGCGAGACTGGGCCTTTGTGCAGGAGGTGAGTGCCGACCCGCGCCAGGTGCTCGACGCCCTGGAGAAGGAGCGCCCGGCGCCTCCGCCAGCGCCAGGAGAACGCGTGCGGCCATGGGCCAGGGCCGCCGGCGAAGGCCGCTATGCCCTCACCAAGCACCAGGACCATACGCACCTGGCCTACTGGCTGCACAGACCGGCCCGCGCCGGCGAGGTGCAGGAGGAGCTACAGATCAAACCCCAGGCCAGCTACATCGTCTCGGTAAAGGAGCCCTACGCGCCATCGGAGATCCGCCTCGACCGGCGGCCTGACTATCCCCAGCACCTGCGCGCCCGGTTCGATGGCTACGGCTGGATCCCCATCGAGCCGACCGATTACCTCGACTACGCCTACACCCAGATTCTGCTCGTCGGCGCCGAAACCGACGTCAGGAAAGAGCTGGGCCTGACCCTCGATGCTGCGGAGGAGAACAGGGCCGACCGGGCGGTGCTCGAGATGCTGCAGAAGGAAGAGCAGGAGGCCGAGCGGCAGGGCGTTTCCATCCTCGAACCGTTGGCCCAGGGGCGCTGGGCGTGAGGTGACGTGATATGAGAGCGCGTCTGACTGAGCGGGAGACCAATGACCTGGTGTTCGAACTGGAGGAGCGCAAATACGGCCGCCGCTTTACCTCCATGGAGTTGGCACAGAAGGCCAACGTGTCGCTCGATGACGTGAACCGGGTCGAGAACCAAATCCCGATCGAGGATGCGCAGGTAGTGGGCCGCATCGCCAGAGCGCTGGGCGTCCGGCCCGAATTGCTGCGCAAGATCGCGGGGTGGGAGGAGATGTCGAACGACGAGCTGAACCAACTCCACGCCTGCCTGCGCCAGCCCGAGGGCGAAGCAGCGCCCGAGTGCGCCCAGATCGGCCTCGGCTGAGCGGCAGCCCATGAGCGACAGACCGCCAGCCGTGGGAGAGGTGCGCCAGCCGGTCGAAGGGGAGCGCGCCGAACTCGCCCGCGAGCAGGCCGCGCGCGAGGAAGCACAATCGGCGCTGGCCCGCTTGCAGGCCATCGAGTATGTTACCGAGGCCATCCTTGCCAGGTTGCCCCTGGAAGAGCTGCTCCACGAGCTGCTCAGGCGCATGCGCCAGGTGCTGGGGGGCGACGCGGCGCGCTTGCTCCTGTTGACGGAAGATGGGCAGGGCCTGCAAGTGCGGGCCTTCGATGGGCTGCAGGCAGAGAGGCCGGAGGACCTGATCATCCCCATGGGGCGCGGTATTGCCGGCCGCATCGCCGCCAGCGGCCAGCCGGCCATCATCGACGACCTATCGCAGGTCGAAGTCATCAGCCCCGTGCTGCGCAGCAGGATCAAGTCGCTCATCGCGGCGCCACTCGTGGTAGAGGGACGCGTGATCGGCGTGGTCGATGTCGGCACAGCGCGCCCTCACCACTTTACCGAGGGTGACCTGCGCATCCTGCAACTGGTGGCCAGCCGTGCTGCCCTCGCCATCGAGAACGCGCGCCTGCTCCAGCAAGCGCGCTTTGAGCAGGCGCGCTGGCAGGCGACGGTGGAGAGCATGCTCGACCCGGTGGCCGTGGTCGATCGCGAGGGGCGCCTGGTCTTCATGAACACGGCCTACCGCCAGCTATTTGGGCCTGCGGCCCGGGTGGGGCTCGGCGTCGAAGAGCGCCCTGCCGCATACCAGCTCTTTCACCCCGACGGCCGGCCTGTGCGGCCAGAGGAGCTGCCCCTCTACCAGGCTGCGGTGCTGGGCCAGGAGGCGCGTAACGTCGAACTGGTGCAGCGGGCCGATGGCCAGGTTCGCGTGGCCGTATGGAATGCGGCGCCCCTGCGCCAAGACGCCCACATCGCCGGCGCGGTAGCGGTGGGCCGCGACGTGACCCGCGAACGCCAGGCCGAGGCTGAGCGCGAGCGGCTGCTGGGCGAGGTGCAGCGCCGCGCAGCCGAACTGGATGCGACGATCACCTCGGTGGCCGATGGCCTCGTCATCTACAGCCCCTCCGGCGAGATCGTACGCATGAACCCCGCCGCTCAGGATATCCTCGGCTACACCGAGGCCATGCGCCGGCGGCCCATGGGCGAGAGGCTGACCTTGTTGCGCATGCAGCTGCCCGACGGCCGGCCGCTGCCGGTCGACGTATCGCCGCCCCGCCGGGCGCTCCGCGGCGAGACAGTGCGCGGCATGATCGTGGTCGTGCACCCCTCGACGGGCCGTGCCGTCTGGCTCTCCGTCAGCGCCGCGCCCATCCGCGGCACCGACGGAGAGCTGGCAGGCGCCGTGGTGACCTTCACCGACATCACCCGCCAACACGAGTTGCAGGAACAGCTCGAAGACGTGCTGCGCGCCGTCTCCCACGACCTGCGCAACCCCCTGGCAGTCGTCCAGGGCCAGGCGCAGCTCCTGCTGCGGGCGCTCGACAAGGCCGGCGTCACCGGCCCCGAGCGCAAGAGTGCCGATGCCATCCTCACCAGCGCCCAGCGCATGAACCGCATGATCCAGGACCTGGTGGACGCCGCCCGGCAGGAGGCCGGCCTGCTCAAGCTCGAACGCCGGCCAGTGGACCTGCGCGAGGCGCTTCTCAGCCTCATAGAGCGGCTGGCCACCACCTTCGACACCCAGCGCATCCGCGTCGTGGCGCCCGACGACCTGCCCCGCGTGCTGGCCGACGCCGACCGCCTGGAGCGCATCCTCACCAACCTGCTCTCCAACGCGCTCAAGTACTCCCCGCCCGGCAGCGAGGTCACCATCACCCTCGAACGGCGAGGGGGCGAGGTGGTCACATCCATCCGTGACCGCGGCCCAGGCATCGCACCGGACGAGCTACCCCACCTCTTCGAACGCTACTATCGCGGGCCCGCCGCCCGGGCCGCGCCGGAGGGCCTCGGCCTCGGCCTCTACATCACGCGCATGCTCGTAGAGGCTCACGGCGGCCACATATGGGCCGAGAGCCAGGTGGGGGCGGGGAGCACCTTCTCCTTCAGCCTGCCCATCGCCCAGGAGTGAGGGGGGATCATAGGTTCTCCGCAGCGGCGGCACCTCCCCCGGCGCAGGCGCGTACGCGCTGTATGGGATAGATATTGATGCTAGCCGGCCTCCGGAGGCCGGCCTCCCTGCGCCCGGCGGCGGCGCAGGTACTCCTCGACCTCGCGGATCAGCTCCTCCCCCGAGGGCAGTGGCGCCTGGCTGCGCTGCTCCTCCTCAGCCTCCGCACGCCCGGCCTCCTCGGCCTGCACTTGCTCTTCGAGCTGGCGCACATAGTCCTGCAGCTCGCTGTCGCCGGCCACGAGCTCGGCCACCTGGCGATCGAACTGCTCCTGGAGCGCCTGCAAGTCGCCCAGCTCCACCGGGAGGTCGAAGAGGCCACGCAGCGCTGTGAGCAGCGCCAGGGCCACCTTGGGGTTTGGCGATGCCGAGAGATACTCCGGCGAGGGCGCCCAGAGACTGGCGGCCACCATGCGCTTGCGGGCGCAGGCCGCGTTGAGCACGCCCACAATGCCGGTCGGCCCCTCGTAGTGGGTGGGCGCGATGCCCATCCGCCGCATCTTCCGGGCCAGCCAGGCGGGGCTGCCAATGCCCGAGAGGCGCACCGGCAGGGTATGGGGCACATCGGCCACCAGGCCCCCCAGGGTCACGATTGTGCCAATCCCCTGTTGGCGGCAAAAGCTCAGCACCGTATTGGTAAAGGTGCGCCACCTGAGCTGCGGCTCGGTGCCCAGGAGCAGCACGTAATCGCGCTCACCACCCGGGTCGGTGTGGAAAAAGAACTCGTTGGCCGGCCAGTCGACACGGCGCTGAAACCGGCCGGCCACGCGCACGTGCGGCCGGCTGTCGGTAAAGACAAAGAACTCTTCCGGGTCGATCTCGGCGAGCTTGCGCGCCCGCCACTGCTGAATCAGGAAGCGTGTGGCAAAGGTCGCCACCTCAGAAGCATCGTTCCAGCCGGCAAAGGCTGCAATCAACACCGGGTTGCGCAGCTCCGGGCTCGCGTATCTGCTGACATAGTCCACAGGCCCCAGACCTCCCCTCATGTTCACAGGCATCAGTATATCCATACCGTGCCCCTTCAGCAAGGCGCCCACGCGGCCAGGGGTGCCAGCCGGGTGTTGAGCTCCGCCCACTCCCGGCCCAGCCTCTGGGTGGGGGTTTGGCACCGGGTGACGGCGGAGCGTGTAGCCCGGTCCCTGCTGCCGGGGCGGCCGAAGTCTCTCGACAGCGCCCCAGAATCCCCGGAACCCTGCGCCAACCCATGCCCTTCTCAGCCCGGAGCGCCATGCAACACGCCCCCATGAGCACGGTCACTTTCAGCGGAGAATCCCCCTTGCCACGGGCAGGGCCTGGCGGTACGGTTTATGCTACTCATTCCCAAGCCGCAGTTAGCGTCAGGCTGCAGCGCACGGAGGATACCGCCATGCCGCAGAGCGGGAACCGGCTCGCCCCCTACGAGCAGCGATTGAACAGCCTCTGGGAGCGCATGGTCCGGGCCATCGGCCTCCACACGGTCAACGTGCTCATGGAACGCGCGATCTGGGAAGCCTCGAAGAAGCATCCCGAGCTGGCTCTGATCGAGCGCACCGACGAGGGCCTCTCCTACAGCGCCTTCGAGCAGGCCGTCGCCGACCAGCCGGAGGAGCAGATCGCCGCAGCCTTTGACGATCTGTCATCGGAGCTGATGGTCATCCTGGCCCGCCTGTTGGGCCGCGAGATGGCCGAGCGCCTGGCCCAGGAGCTGCAGGCCAAGATGGCCCAGGAGGCGGCGAGGTGACGGCGGCGAGGCAGGCCATGGCCCTGGAGCGCGTTTCCACCGGCGTCGAGCGGCTCGACGAAATGCTCGACGGCGGCATTCCCCGCTATTCGACGGTGTTCATTGCCGGCCTGCCCGGCACCGGCAAGACCATCCTCAGCCAGCAGGCGCTCTTTGCCAACGCACGCCAGGGCCGCACGGGGCTCTACCTGAGCACCATCTCCGAGCCGCCCATCAAAGTGCTGCGCTTCCTGCAGGGCCTCACCTTCTTCGACCCGGACCTGTTTGGCCGCAAGGTGATCTATGGCGACCTCGGCAGCCCTCTGCGCAGCGGCGGGCCCCAAGAGATGGCAAAGGCGCTGGATACGATGGTGCGCGAGTATCGCCCCGAGCTGCTGGTCATCGACAGCTTCAAGGCACTCCGCGACACTATCCGCGACATCTTGGCCTTCCGTGAGTTCACCAACGACATCGCCATCCGCCTGGCTGCCTGGGAGGTCACTGCGCTCTTGGTAGGTGAGTACTCCGAGACGGATGCGCACGAAGGCCCCGAGTTCGCCATCGCCGACGGCATCATCTACCTCTATGGCACCGAGGAAGCGGAGAAACAGAAGCGCTTTCTGCGCATCATCAAGATGCGCGGCACGAGCTTTTACGCCGGCGAACACTACTTCGACATCACGAAGGATGGCATCGCCATCTTCCCGCGCCTGGCACCCCAGGTCGTGGGCGAGTATGCGGCGCCCACCCGGCGCGTCGGCTCGGCCATCGAAGGGTTCGACGACATGCTCGGCGGTGGCCTCTACGAAGCGACCTCCACCATGATCAGCGGCAGCACCGGCTCTGGCAAGACTCTTGTGGCCATGAGTTTTGCCGTCGCATCGGCCCGGCAGGGGCGGCCGGTCCTCTACGTCAGTTTTGAGGAGAGCGCCCAACAGGTTGCCCGCAACAGCGAGGGCCTGGGCTGGGGCATAGCCCAACTGCAGAGGCAGGGCCTGCTCGAGATCCTGCACGTCTCCCCATCGGAGCTGAACATCGACCGGCACGCCTATGTGATCATGGAGCGCGCCCGCAGCCTGGGGGCACGCATGGTCGTCATCGATTCGATCACTGCCTTCCAGGCGGCCGTGCCCGACCCGGCCAAATACCAGAGCTATATGTGGGCCATCAACGATCATTTCAAACGGGCCGGAGTCACCATCCTCATGACCACCGAGGTGGCGGGCATCTTGGGGCCGCTCGAAATCAGCGCCCAGAGGGTCTCCTTCGTGGCCGATAATGTCATCTTCCTGCGCTATATCGAGATCGACGGCGAGATCGCCCACGGCGTAGGCGTGCTCAAGATGCGCGGTTCGCAGCACGACCGGCATCTGCGCGAGTTGATCATCGATCCACCGCGCATCGCTGTCGGCCGGCCGCTCACCCGGCTTGGGCTGATCACGGCCGAGGCTTCTGCCGCGCGTAGGGAGGAAACTGTGGTCCCGCCGACAGCAGAACGGGAACCGGCGCGCTAGAGGAGGCGAGGATGGACGAGGCCCCCACGCGGCAGGCGGAGGGCACCGTCTCAAGGGTGCACCGGCCCCGCGAGGACCTGGAACTCCTGGCGGTACGCGAGGTGCTCCGCGCGACGGCCACCGCCCTGCCACTGGACGAGATCCTCTCGGTCATCGCCAACATGACCATCATCGTCTTCGACAGCACCACCTCGTGGTTCATGCTGCCCGAAGACGCACGCCTGCGCGTCACCCTGGCGCGGGGCGAGTTGGCCGACCGCGTGGCCGGCAAGGCATGCGCCAGGGGCGAGACCCGGGCCACCGCAGCCGTCGAGGAAGGGCGGCCGGTGGTCCTGCAGCCCTCCGAGATCGACCCGGCCGACCCCCTGCTGGGCGCCTTTGCCGGCGAGGGCGAGCCGGTGGTCCTCTTGCCCCTCAGGTCCGGAGAGCGGATGCTGGGGCTGCTCGGCTCCGCCGTTACGCCCGAAGCCTCGCTCGACATCTCGTTCCTGGTCACAGCGGCCCAGGAGGCGGCCACCGCCATCGAAACAGCGCGGTTGCGCGAGGAGACACGCACCTGGCGCCAGCGGCTCGACGCCGTATTCACGCACATGGCCGAGCCGGTGCTCGTCTTTGACGTGGCCGGCAGGCTTGTCTTGATGAACAGGGCTGCCGAGGAGCTGCTGACGCCCAAGAACGTGCGCCTGGGCGACACCGTCGCCGACGTCTTGACCAAGGCGGGGCTGACCGATGCCCGCGGGCGCCGGCTCACACCCGAGGAAACGGGCATCTTCCGGGCGCTGCGCGGCGAGCGCATCGACAACCTGGAAGAGGACTTGCCGCTGCCTGCCGGCCCCACTCGCCACCTCCTGGTATCGGCGGCCCCGCTCGGCGCGCCGGGCAGGGTCGAGGGGGCCGTCGTCGTGTGGCGCGATATCACCTACATCAAAGAGCTGGAGCGGATGCGTGCCGAGTTCCTGTCGATGGTCAGCCACGAACTGCGTAGCCCCCTCACTTCCATCCTCGGCTATGCCCAGCTCATGCAACGCGAGCTTGCCAAGGGCGGCCTGCCTGCAGACCTGGGAGCCCGCCTGCAGACAATTGTCGACCAGTCGAAGCGGGTCAACCGGCTGGTAGCCGACCTCCTCGATGCCTCCCGAGCCGAGGCCGGCCGTCTGGCGCTCAAGACGAGCGAGATCGACCTCGGCGAGATCATCCGCAGGACCGTCGCCGACGTGAGCGCCCTGGCCCCCGACCACCGCTTCCGCGTGGAGATCCCTCCCGATGTGCCCCGTGTGCGCGCCGACCCGGACCGCCTCGAGCAGGTGCTGCGCAACCTGCTGGGCAATGCCGTCAAGTTCTCGCCGCCCGACACGCTGGTCACAGCAGGGCTGCGGGTCGAGCCCCAGCGGGTGGTGGTGTGGATATCGGACCAGGGCCGCGGCATCGCCAAGGAGGATATCGAGACACTGTTCATCCCCTTCCATCGCGTCCACGAGGCAGGCGGGCGCGAGGTCAAGGGCATCGGCCTGGGCCTCTTTATCTCCCGCTCCATCGTCGAGGCCCATGGGGGCGACATGTGGGTCGAGAGCGAGCTGGGCAAAGGCAGCACCTTCTACTTCAGCCTGCCCAGGGACGACGCCCAGCGCCGCACGTGAGGCGAAGCGGCTGAGGGAACCGGGGGCAGCGGGGGAATTGAGGGGCCGCGCGCCCCTCAGTTCCCCCATTTCCCTCCGTTGCTTCAGTGCCCCCTGCCCTACGCCCCGAACGCCTCCTCGATCTCCCTCCGCCGGGCGCCGGCGCGCAGCAGCAGGGCGAGGAGGATGCGCGCTTTGGGCCCATCGAGGGCCCCGGCGTGGATCAGGCCGCGGGCGAGGAGGTCGCTTTCAGAACCGGGGAAGCCATAGGTACGGCGGAGCACCTCGCCGGCACCGGTGCGCGAGGCCAGCACCACCGGCATGGCCGAGGCCAGGCGCGCCGCGGCCTCGACGGCAAAGAAGGGCAGATGCCCGCCCCCCAGGGCCTCGATCACTGCGCCGCAGTAGCCCAGCGCCTCGAGCACCCCGAAGAGCCGTCCGTCGTCGCCCAGGCTCATCGTGAGCAGCGCCACGGGCCGATCGGGCGCGCCTTCGGGCACCGGCACGTGCCGCCGCCCTGCCGGCCGCAGAGCGATGCGCACCTCGCCCTCAGCCACCCAACCGATGGGCCCGGCCTGCCGCGAGCGGAAGGTGGCCGGGCTGGCAGTGTGGGTCTTTTGCACGAAGCGGGCAGCGTGTACCTCGTCGTTGAACACCACCAGCGCCCCCAGGCCGCGCGCCTGGCGGCTGGCCGCCACCTGCACCGCCGCCAGCAGGTTCGCCGGGCCATCGGCGCCGGGCTGGGTGGGGTTGCGCATGGCCCCCGTCACCACCACCGGCGCGTCACCCGGCACGAGCAGGTCGAGCCCAAAGGCCACCTCCTCAATGGTGTCGGTGCCCTGGGTCACCACCACCCCCGCAGCCCCCTCCTCGAGGCAGCGCCGCACCTGGGCCGCCGTAGCCACCAGGTCATCCATGCTCAGGCTCGATCCGGCGACCATGCGGAACTGGAGCGTGCGCACCTCCGCCGTTCGCGCCAACGCCGGCAGCGCTAGGGCCAGGTCCTCTGCCGTCAGCGTCGGCACCACCCCCGCCGCATTCGTGCCGGCCATCGAAATCGTGCCCCCCAGCCCGATGATATCCACCCTTGGCAACGCCATCGTCTCTTCCTCCCTCCCACAGGCAGCTCCCTGGCCGGGGCACCGTGCCGCCCGACCTCTTCACCCTGCCAGTATACGTCAAGGTAGGGAGAGCAGCAACGGCGGGCAGGTGAGGCTGGCACCAGGGCCTTTTCAAAGTCCCGTTATTGTCACCCTGAGCAGGTTCTGCGCGCTTCACAACGCGGCGAATGCTGGCCTGCGAAGGGTCCGGACTACACATAACGCCGACTTTGAAAAAGCCCTGGGCTGGCACTCAGCGCCCTTGACTCTTCCGCTCTTCCGTGCTATGCTTATTTCGGTGATTGGCGAATTACCGAAGGAGGCGACTTGGGCACAGGCGATGTCTTTCGCGCCTTGGGTGATCCCACCCGCCGCGAGATCCTGCGGCTGCTCGGCCGGCGCGACATGAGCGCCGGTGAGATTGCCGAACACTTCCCGCTGGCCAGGTCTACCCTCTCCGGACATTTCAACGTCCTGAAGCAGGCCGGCCTGGTCGTCCCCGAGCGGCGGGGGACGACCATCGTCTACAGCCTCAACGCTTCGGCGTTCGAGGAGGCGGTGGCGGTGCTGATGGAGTTGCTGCATGTGAACGGGGCTGAGAAGGAGCACGAGGAATGAGGTTTTCCTGGCGTACTGAGCTGCCGCAGTGGGCGCTGATCGCAGGCATGTTCCTGCTGGCGGCGTTCAGTTGGAGCTGGGCGCCTGAGCGCATCCCGGTGCACTGGAACGCGATGGGCCAGGTCGACCGCTACGGCGGCAAGGTGGAAGGGCTACTGATGCCCCCCCTGGTGGCCCTGGCCCTCTACCTGCTCATGCTGTTCTTGCCCCGGGTTGACCCCGGCCGCAAGAACTATGCCCTCTTCCCAGGGGCGTATGCCACCATCCGCGTGGCCGTGCTGACCCTGCTGGCCGGCCTCTATGGTGTGACGCATCTGGTGCTGCGCGGCTACGCGGTGGATATCAGCACGGCGGTCCCTCTGGCGGTCGGCGGCCTCCTGGTCATCATCGGCAACCTGATGGGCAAGATCCGCCCCAACTGGTTCGTGGGCGTACGCACGCCGTGGACCCTCTCCAGCAAAGAATCCTGGGTCAAGACGCACCGCCTGGCGGGCTGGCTCTTCGTCGTGGGCGGGCTCGGGCTGATGGTCACCAGCATCCTGCATGCTCCCTGGGCTGCCGCCGGCTGTGTGGGCATGCTCCTGGTCTTCGTTGTGATCGCCTATGCCTACTCGTACCTAGCCTGGCGCGATGACCCCGACAAAATCCCCCCGGCCGGAACGCTGCCAGGGCTGTAGCACCGCGACCGCACGCGGCGCCAGAAAGAGGAGAGACTGGGAATGGAACCATCGCTCGAGACCACTCTGCGCACCTACCTGCCACTGCTAGCGCCCCTGCTCGTGCTGCAACTGGCCCTGCAGGTGGCCGCCATCATCGACCTGGTGCGCCGCGAGCGCGTGCGCGGCGGCAACAAGTGGGTCTGGGGGGCGCTCATCGTGCTTGGCGAGGTGCTGGGCCCTCTGGTCTACTTTGTCGCAGGCAGGGAAGAGTAGCCTATGGACCCGGCGATTGTATGCAAGGGGCTGACCAAACGTTACGGCGCGGTCGTCGCGCTCGACAGCCTGGACCTGCAGGTGCGGCCCAAGGCCATCTTTGGCTTTCTGGGGCCCAACGGCGCCGGCAAGACGACCACCATGAAGATCCTGGCCGGGCTGATCGCCCCCACCGCGGGCGTAGCCTACGTCGCAGGCTGCCTGGCCTCGCCCCACAACCCGGCGTCGCGCCGGCGCGTCGGCTACCTGCCGGAGGAGCCGAGCTTTTACGGCTGGATGAACGCCCGTGAGTACCTGCTCTTCGTGGCAGGGCTCCTCGGCCAGACGGGCCGCGAAGCCGCCACCCGGGCCGATGAGCTCCTTGAGCTGGTGGACCTGAGCCAGGCTGCCGGCCGGCGCATCGGGGGCTTTTCGCGGGGCATGCGCCAGCGCCTGGGCATCGCTCAGGCGCTCATGGGGCGCCCGGAGGTGCTGCTCCTCGACGAGCCCTCCTCGGCCCTCGACCCGCTGGGGCGGCGCGATGTGCTCTCGCTGATCGAACGCCTGGCCGGCGAGACGACTGTTTTTATGTCGACCCACATCCTAGCCGACGTCGAGCGGGTCTGCCAGGAGGTGGCCATCGTGGCCCACGGGCGCCTGGTGGCGCAGGCCAACCAGGAGGAGCTGCGCCTGCGCTATGCTGCCCCCGTCTTTGAGGTCGAGACGGCGGGCGAAGTGCCGGCGCTCCTCGATCGCCTGCGCCGCGAGCCCTGGGTGGCGCGGATTGCCCAGGAGGGGAGTGTGCTGCGCCTCACTGCGCGCGACGCACGCCGGGCGCGACAGGAGCTGCCGCAGCTCCTCGCCGCGCTGGGCGAGCAACTGGTGCGCTACCAACAGGCGCGGCCAACCCTGGAAGACGTCTTTGTGCGCCTGGTCGAAGCGTAGGAGGCGGCCCATGGCGATGTTGGCTCTGTTGCGCAAGGAACTCTTGGAGCAGTGGCGAGCGCGACGCCTGTTGGTGCTCGGCGGAGCCTTTCTCTTCTTCGGGCTGCTGGGCCCGATCACGGCCAAACTCACGCCCGAGCTGATCAAGCTGGCCGGCACGTCGGCGCCGGGCATCGTCATCCAGGCGCCGCCGCCCAGCCTCCGGGATGCCATCGCGCAGTACATCAAGAATCTGTCCGAGATCCTGCCGCTGATCGTGCTTCTGGCGACGATGGGCAGCGTTGCCGGCGAGAAGGAACGCGGCACCCTGGCTATGGTGCTGGCCAAACCCGTGGGGCGGGGCGCAGTGCTCGTCGCCAAGCTCGCCGGGCTGGCCGTGGCCTTGTTGGCGGCCCAGCTCCTGGGCGCCCTGGCAGCCTACTACTACACCCAGGTCCTCTTCGGGGGCCTCGAGCCGGTCGCCTTCGTCCAGATGAACCTGGCTGCCGGCCTCTACCTCTTGGTCGTGCTGAGCCTGACCTTTCTGGCCAGCGCCCTGGTGCGCAGCACCGTGGCGGCGGGGGCGCTTGCCTTCGGCTTCTGGGTGCTCCTGCTCGTCGCGTCATCGCTGCCGCGGGTGGGGCAACACACCCCGCCGGTCCTCCTGACCTGGGCCGCACAGCTCGGCGCAGGCCAGCCGGCCGGCGGCCAATGGGCCGCGTTGTGGGTCAGCATCGCCCTCATCGCCGTCTGCCTGATCGTTGCCTGGCTGCACTTCCGCCGCGAGGAGCTGTGAGGGCCTTTGCTATCCCAGGGTGCCGGCGAAATCGCAGGCCGTTATGTCATTCCCTTGTTGATGAGGAACCCGTGTCATTGCGAGCGGAGCGAAGCAATCTCCA
>Ga0078972_1013278_pt1 | contig 13685 bp, 12 predicted proteins | sample YelNatPaOPGAMG01_FD_67568 | JGI IMG/M metagenome (GOLD analysis project Ga0078972, IMG submission 67568) | Hot spring thermophilic microbial communities from Obsidian Pool, Yellowstone National Park, USA - OP-RAMG-01 (SPADES assembly) (version 2) | ecosystem: Environmental > Aquatic > Thermal...
AATTTTCCATTTGTAAAAAATTACTGCCCATGAAAAAATAGAGAAGAAAAGAAGAATTACTAAAACACTCTTGGCAACAACACCAGTTTGCTTTATCAGGTCAATTACAGTAGTTTCCATAGAAGAGATATTATAACATCAGACAAATAAAAGTCAAATTCTTGATTTTTTTCTAAAATTGCCGATAGAAAAAGGAGGTTTTTCTCTCATCCCGTCATTCTAAGAGATAGCGAAGAATCTCCATAGGAGACCCTTCGGCTCCGCCTCAGGGTGACAGAAAAGGGGTCATTCTGAGCGATAGCGAAGAATCTCATCCTTTTTTTCACTCACGGGATTTTTCAATTAGAAAGTTCCTTCGCTTCGGCTTAGGACAGCGTTTCGGGGCAGGCACCCCAAAAAGTCAATGACTTTTTGGGGACCCCGCATTAAGCCCCTCAGAATGACGGAATGAGCTAAAGACAGCTTTTTTCTATCGGCAATTTTTGACGGGAAAGTCTTGTTGACAAATATAGAATATCTTGATATAATTTTTCCAGAGGAAGGAAGTCATAACTGCCAATGTGGGCGTCATGGTGGTTATGCCAAATTTCCAGTGACGCAACCGGTCCTCTAAGATAAAGTTCTGATGGCATAAGTTTTGCTAATTAATTTAACAAAAACAAAAGGAGGTCAGGTTATGAAGTATTTAAGAAGCAACAAAGGTTTTACCCTCGTTGAACTCGCTATTGTTCTGGTCATTATCGGAATCATTCTTGGTGCAGTGCTAAAGGGACAGGAGCTGATCTACAATGCAAAAGTAAAGAGAGTACAAAGTCAAATTAAGGAATTTATTGCAGCATTTTATACCTATTATGACAAATATGGTTATTATCCAGGAGATGACCCAACAGCTTCAACAAAATTTACAGGTGCACCTAACGGAAATGGGAATGGATTAGTAGAAGGCGGATACTGTGATGCAGGAGGGGGTGCAGAGGAATCATGTTATATATGGAGACACTTAAGATACGCAAATATAATTAGCGGGGATCCGGCTGAAAGTACTCCTGCAAATCTTCTTCCTAAACACGCCTTTGGCGGACCGGTAGATATGTTTACCGGAACATATGCAGTTGGAAGCACAACGAGATCAGGATTATGGATTACACTCAGAAATATTGAAGCACAGGCAGCAGCAGCTATTGATAGAGCTATGGATGATGGCAAATGTACAACCGGTTCAATAGCAAGATATGCTGGAACAGCTTGCACTGGTACTGATTATCCACCTTCTGGATATTTAGATATTTGGATGAATTTCTAAGCCAAAAAGGGAGGCGTAAGCCTCCCTTTTTTCTAAATTTACATCTCACAAAAATCAAAATTGTGATATAATTTTTTATGCTCAATATTTCAAAAACTCAAAGAAATACCATAATTTCAATTATTTCAAAGGTAATTGAAAAAGAAAGAAAAATAATTTTTGCTTATCTTTATGGCTCTTTTGCCACAGAATCGGTTATTTCCAATGATATAGACATAGCGATTTATATTGAAGAAATTGAAAATCCCTTTGCCTTTCAAGTTGACATGAAAATTGCTATTTCAGAGGAATTGAGGAAAAATAAAATAGATATTTCGCCAGATGAAATAGATTTAAGAATAATTAATGATGCAACTTATGATTTTGTTATAGATGTCCTTGAAAAAGGCATTTTGCTTGTTGATAAACTGCCAGAAATCAGAACTGCCTATATTGAGAAAATATCTCTTCAATATCGTTTGAATGAAATAGTACTTGCTGAGTTTTATAGATAGCTATGAATCTTGACATAAAAAGACTTAATCAATATCTGCCCCTTTTTTTGATTTCAGGAATACTCTCATTTACAGATATTGGGATGTCAAGGATGAGTTACTTATTGAAAACTTAAAAAACAATTACAAAAATTTTTATGAATTTATAGACATAATAAGAGAGCGTTTTATTAAAATAAATGAAAAAAATGTTTAAGGGAGCTCATTTAAGAAAATTAGATAGAGAAAAATGCTTTTATTAGGTATTATTTTTATTTTAATAGGTTACTTTCTTTTATTTTCAGTTCCTTCAGATGCAACTTTTGAAAGAATCTTTTTTCAGGCAATAGCTGGAATGGGAATGAGCTTTGTTGGTGCAGTGTTATGTATTCAATTTTACTTATTGAGCATAAAGACAGATTAACAAGGTTTGGTTTTAATTATATCAGGTTATTATGTGAAAAACAGGGAAAACTTATAGAAATAGTAAACGGAGCTGAAGATGAAAAAGAGGACATTATTCAAGATTTTGTAGCAGTTATTTATAGTTTTTCAGCAAAACTTTATGGATTAAGAAGAGCAAAGAGAAAAACAGAAAAAATAATAAAAGAGATCATGCAAGATGAAGAATAAAGAAGAGAAAATTATAGGCACATATTTTTATCCACACTTTGCAAATAAAGGCAAAGTAGCTCAAGCTATTAGAACTCTAACAGAATACAGAAAAGTAGCTCAAAAAATAGCTCATATGCAATGGGAGTATTTTTTTATAAATCGGGAATGTAAATTTAACAAGTATTTATCAGTTAAAGAAATAAATAGTGACTTATCAGAGCGATACAAACAAACTTGTTTATGGCAGGTTTGCAGTGCACTTAAAAGCTACATCAGCAATTTACAAAATCAATTTGTAAATATTATTTTTCATAGCAATCTTCCAGAAAAAGACAAACATATACTGCTTGCTTTAAATTCTAAAAGTGCATGGTTAAAATATGATGATTCTGAAATAATTTACTATAAAGATAAAACCAAAATTGTTTATCCTGTTACAGAATTTCATAAAAATCTTGCAAAGAAGATGTTTAAACATTTGATGAAGAAAAACAGAAAACCCAGTTTTAAACGAATATCCATGCATCTTGATGAAAAAGTTGCAGTATTGACAGAAAAGCTCCCTAATAAAGCAAAAGAGTTTGATTACTGGCTAAAGCTTTCAACTATTAATAAAGGAAATCCTATTTATATTCCACTTAAAAAAAATCCACATGCTGAATCCATAGATGGGGAATTTATGAAATTTGTTCAAATAATCTATCAAAACAATAATCTCATAATAAAAAGAGTTAAATCTTTAAATGCAAAACAGTATATCCCTCAAACTCAGGAAATATCTATTGATTTGGGATTAAATCCTTTATTTGCAACCAATAAAGGAGACCTGTTTGGCAGGAATTTCTTAAAATCACTCACTGAATTTGATAGAAAAATACAAAATAGAGCTAAATATTTGCAAAGCAAAGGGATAAAAAGATTAAAAACAGACAAAAAATATAGTGAACTGACAAATAATTTAAAGGAATTTTTGAAAAACGAAGTAAACAGGGTTTTAAATAGAATAATTAAGATATACAAACCAGCTAAGTTAATTATAGAAAAGCTTAATTTCCGTTCTCCTGAACTTTCAAAACGTATGAACAGGTTGATACAAAATTTTGGCAAAAGATATATTAAAGAAAAACTTAACAGGTTTAAAGAAATTTTTGGCATAGAAATTATAGAGGTAAATCCAGCATATACAAGTCAAGAATGTAGTTGTTGTGGATATATAGATAAAAACAACAGAAAAAATACTCATTATTTTGAATGTAAATCCTGTGGTAAAAAACTTAATGCTCAAGTAAATGGAGCAAAAAATATCAGCAAGAGAAGTTCTCTTGCTAATGTAAAGCTCTACACTCCGAAAAAGCAAGTCCTTAAGATTCTGGTAAGACAGTATCTTGAGAGACTAAACGGGTGTAATAGTGCTCCCGTAAAATTACTCAGTGAAAATCCATATTTTAAGGACTTCCTGAGTAATTTTAAACCCTTGGAGTGTGGAGAGAATAAATGTCTATAAAAAGGGGAACTATGATTTATATCTATAAAAGAAGTAGATGAAAAATTTGTTATAATATTGACACAATGGCAAAAAAGGCATACATAAATGATGGTGGTATTAGCGTATGTCTGTAAGAGAAAAATGGAGCAAACAAAAACCTCTTAAGGTAAGCCATGATGAATTGAAGGATATAGTTCTTTCAATTTTAAGAGAAAATCCCCAAATTTTGATATCTTACCTTTTTGGTTCTACAGTAAAAGGAACTTTTAAAGAATATTCTGACATTGATATTGCTATTTATACATCAAAAGATTTTTCATGGTCAGATTTTTATCAGTTATATGGAGATTTAACAAAGAAAATTCATTCTGACAGAGTTGATTTAGTATGGTTAAACAAAGCAGAGCCAATTTTATGTTTTGAGATTATAAAAACAGGCAGAGTTTTCTTTTACAGGGATGAGGATGTTCTCAATGATTTTGAATTCAAGACAAAAAAAAGATACTATGACTATATAATCTATTTAAGGAAGCACAGGAGTTATAGAGACAGTGGTTTATAAAAAAGAAAGCCTTATAAAAAGAATTGAAAAACTGAAAGAATACGGACATGATATAAAGGAAATAAAGGATATTAGCTTTGAGGAATACCTTAAAGACAAAAAGATAAAATATTCCACAGAAAGGCTTCTTTTCCTTATATGTGAGAACATACTTGATTTTCTTGACCATATACTATCAAGCAGGTTTGAAGTTGTAAGTGATAGTTATGAGGAGATTATTGATAATTCATACAAAAAAGGCTTAATTGATAATACAATTTACGGTAAGTTAAAGGGAATTGGAGGATTTAGAAATGTTCTTGCTCATGAGTATTTCAGTATTTCCGATGATGAAATTTATAAAAATTTAAAAAAGATGGTTGAAATTATTGACGAAATTGTTGAGGCTTTTGAGAAAATTATAAAATAGGACACAATGGCAAAAAAGGCATACATAAGCATTGAGGGAAATCAGGCTAAAGTTTTTATTAACAAGGGCAATGTAGAAGAAGGAGAATTCTATAATGTTAATCCAAAAGAGCTTTCAGAGTTTATAAAAGAGAAAGGTATAAAAGAGGCAGTTATAGCTCAGTTTATTCCTAATCTTATAAGTTTTCAGGTTTCTCTCCCTTTTGCATCAAAAATAAAGAACAAAAAACTTTTAAGTGGAATAGTAATGGCAGAAATAAGAAAAAGATACCCTGCGATGCAGAATTTTTCTTTTATTTATAATTTACATGAAACAGCAGGGAGGGCTTATTTGAGATGCTATGTTGCTGATGAAGAAAGCCTGAGCTTTGTAAATAAGATTATTTTGGAAGGAGTAAATGTTATAACCTTTTATCCCCTTTTTCTTCCGCTGATTGAATTTATTAAAACAAAGAGCGAAAAGATTGAAGAGGTTCAAATTATTTGTCTTTTTTCTGATAATCTTAGAATGTTTTTTGTTTTACAAGGAGATGAGATGTTTTTGCAGAGAAGTTTTGAGGCAGAGGAGAAAAATCTCACAGATGAAGATGTTATAAATATAAATATGACAGTCAGTTACGCTGTTCAGAATCTTCGTATAAAGCCAGAAAAAGTGATATTTATGGGTATAGAAAAACAGGAAATTGAAGGGTTTACACTACCTTTTGAATTTATAGAATCTCCGGTAAACATGCAGAACTATGCTGTACCAGTATGTCTAAAACAGTTTGAGAAAAAATTAACAGGCAATGAAATGTTTTTACCTGAATATAAAAGATATTTGCAGAATAGAAAGTATCTAAATTATGCAAGTTTTGTTTTGTTATTGTTTGCTTTTTCGCTTATTATTTATAATTTTTCTATTTTCAGTGAAATTGATGGTTATAGAAAAACTTTGAATTCCTACAGAATTGAAGTATCTGCAAAAGAAAAAGATTTTTTTATATTGCAGGATTCAATAAAAAATTTTGAAAAAAATTTAAAGCCCTATATTGAATTACAAAGGAGGTTCAATTCTTTTGGTGATGTAAGAGCCCCAATTGAGCCTATTGGTGAGGCATCAAAAATTAAGGGAGTTGAGATAAATTCAATTGATATAGAAAATGGACAGCCTCAGAAGATAAAAATTTCAGGGAAAATAACAGGTATGAGCTTTACTGAAAGACAGCAAGGTTTTACGGAATTCAAAAGTATTTCTGTTAGTAAGGGTTTGAAAATTACAAATGAAAAATGGGACTTAATAAAGGGAGAGTTTGCCTTAGAGGGAGAGTATTAGATACAAGTAATTAATCTTATAGACAAATATTGACATAAATAGCTAAAAATGTATAATATAAAAATATGAAATTATCAACCTGGGCAAAGAAAATGGGGATAAGTTATCGTAGGGCATGGCAGATGTTCAAAGATGGAAAACTGCCAAATGCAAAAAAACTACCAACGGGAACTATTGTGGTTCTTGAAGAAGAAAAAGCTAATGTTTTATCCACTCAAAATATTGTGGCGATATATGCAAGAGTTTCATCTCATGAAAACAGGGATAATATTGAAAAACAAGCTGAAAGGTTAAAAGAATATGCAATAGCAAAGGGATATCAAATAAAACATATTGTAAAAGAAGTTGGTTCAGGGGTAAATGATGCAAGACCAAAACTTATAAATTTGCTAAATAAACAGGATTATTCAATTTTACTTGTTGAGCATAAAGATAGATTAACAAGGTTTGGTTTTAATTATATCAGGTTATTATGTGAAAAACAGGGGAAACTTATAGAAATAGTAAACGGGTCTGAAGATGAAAAAGAAGACATTATTCAAGATTTTGTAGCAGTTATTTATAGTTTTTCAGCAAAACTTTATGGCTTAAGAATAGCAAAGAGAAAAACAGAAAAAATAATAAAAGAGATCACGCAAGATGAAGAATAAAGAAGAGAAAATTATAGGCACATATTTTTATCCACACTTTGCAAATAAAGGAAAAGTAGCTCAAGTTATTAGAACTCTAATAGAATACAGAAAAGTAGCTCAAAAAATAGCTCATATACAATGGAAGTACTTTTTTATAAATCGGGAATGTAAATTTAACAAATATTTATCAGTTAAAGAAATAAATAGTGACTTATCAGAGCGATACAAACAAACTTGTTTATGGCAGGTTTTCAGTACACTTAAAAGCTATATCGGCAATTTACAAAATCAATTTGTAAATATTATTTTTTATAGCAATCTTCCAGAAAAAGACAAGCACATACTGCTTGCCTTAAATTCTAAAAATGCATGGTTAAAATATGATAATTCTGAAATAATTTACTATAAAGATAAAACCAAAATTGTTTATTCTGTTACAGAATTTCATAAAAATCTTGCAAAGAAGATATTTAAACATTTGATAAAGAAAAACAGAAAACCCAGTTTTAAACGAATATCCATGCATCTTGATGAAAAAGTTGCAGTATTAATAGAAAAGATTCCTAATAAAGCAAAAGAGTTTGATTACTGGCTAAGGCTTTCAACTGTTAATAAAGGAAATCCTGTTTATATTCCACTTAAGAAAAATCCATATGCTGAATCTATAGATGGGGAATTTGTGAAATTTGTTCAAATAATCTATCAAAACAACAATCTCATAATAAAAAGAGTTAAATCTTTAAATGTAAAACAGTATATCCCTCAAACTCAGGAAATATCTATTGATTTGGGATTAAATCCTTTATTTGCAACTAATAAAGGAGACCTGTTTGGCAGGAATTTTTTAAGATTACTCATTGAATTTGATAGAAAAATACAAAATAGAGCTAAATATTTACAAAGTAAAAGGATAAAAAAATTAAAAACAGACAAAAAATACAGTGAACTGACAAATAATTTAAGGGAATTTTTGAAAAACGAAATAAACAGGTTTTTAAACAGAATAATTAAGATATACAAACCAGCTAAGTTAATTGTAGAAAGGCTTAACTTTTGTTCTCCTGAACTTTCAAAACGTATGAACAGATTGATACAGAATTTTGGCAAAAGATATATTAAAGAAAAACTTAACAGGTTTAAAGAAATTTTTGGCATAGAAATTATAGAGGTAAATCCAGCATATACAAGTCAAGAATGTAGTTGTTGTGGATATATAGATAAAAACAACAGAAAAAATACTCATTATTTTGAATGTAAATCCTGTGGTAAAAAACTTAATGCTCAAGTAAATGGAGCAAAAAATATCAGCAAGAGAAGTTCTCTTGCTAATGTAAAGCTCTACACTCCGAAAAAGCAAGTCCTTAAGATTCTGGTAAGACAGTATCTTGAGAGACTAAACGGGTGTAATAGTGCTCCCGTAAAATTACTCAGTGAAAATCCATATTTTAAGGACTTCCTGAGTAATTTTAAACCCTTGGAGTGTGGAGAGAATAAATGTCTATAAAAAGGGGAACTATGATTTATATCTATAAAAGAAGTAGATGAAAAATTTGTTATAATATTGACACAATGGCAAAAAAGGCATACATAAATGATGGTGGTATTAGCGTATGTCTGTAAGAGAAAAATGGAGCAAACAAAAACCTCTTAAGGTAAGCCATGATGAATTGAAGGATATAGTTCTTTCAATTTTAAGAGAAAATCCCCAAATTTTGATATCTTACCTTTTTGGTTCTACAGTAAAAGGAACTTTTAAAGAATATTCTGACATTGATATTGCTATTTATACATCAAAAGATTTTTCATGGTCAGATTTTTATCAGTTATATGGAGATTTAACAAAGAAAATTCATTCTGACAGAGTTGATTTAGTATGGTTAAACAAAGCAGAGCCAATTTTATGTTTTGAGATTATAAAAACAGGCAGAGTTTTCTTTTACAGGGATGAGGATGTTCTCAATGATTTTGAATTCAAGACAAAAAAAAGATACTATGACTATATAATCTATTTAAGGAAGCACAGGAGTTATAGAGACAGTGGTTTATAAAAAAGAAAGCCTTATAAAAAGAATTGAAAAACTGAAAGAATACGGACATGATATAAAGGAAATAAAGGATATTAGCTTTGAGGAATACCTTAAAGACAAAAAGATAAAATATTCCACAGAAAGGCTTCTTTTCCTTATATGTGAGAACATACTTGATTTTCTTGACCATATACTATCAAGCAGGTTTGAAGTTGTAAGTGATAGTTATGAGGAGATTATTGATAATTCATACAAAAAAGGCTTAATTGATAATACAATTTACGGTAAGTTAAAGGGAATTGGAGGATTTAGAAATGTTCTTGCTCATGAGTATTTCAGTATTTCCGATGATGAAATTTATAAAAATTTAAAAAAGATGGTTGAAATTATTGACGAAATTGTTGAGGCTTTTGAGAAAATTATAAAATAGGACACAATGGCAAAAAAGGCATACATAAGCATTGAGGGAAATCAGGCTAAAGTTTTTATTAACAAGGGCAATGTAGAAGAAGGAGAATTCTATAATGTTAATCCAAAAGAGCTTTCAGAGTTTATAAAAGAGAAAGGTATAAAAGAGGCAGTTATAGCTCAGTTTATTCCTAATCTTATAAGTTTTCAGGTCTCTGTCCCTTTTGCATCAAAAATAAAAAATAGAAAGCTTTTAAGTGGAATAGTAATGGCAGAAATAAGAAAGAGATACCCTGCGATGCAGAATTTTTCTTTTATTTATAATCTACATGAAACAGCAGGAAAGGCTTATTTGAGATGTTATGTTGCTGATGAAGAAAGCTTGAGCTTTGTAAATAAGATTATTTTGGAAGGAGTAAATGTTATAGCCTTTTATCCCCTTTTTCTTCCGCTGATTGAAGTTGTTAAAACAAGGAGCGAAAAGATTGAAAAGGCTCAAATTATTTGTCTTTTTTCTGATAATTTCAGGATGTTATTTGTTTTACAAGGAGATGAGATGCTTTTGCAAAGAAGTTTGGCACTTTCGGCTTCGCCTCAGAAAAAAGCTTCGCAATTGGCACTTTCGGCTTCGCCTCAGGAAAAAGCTTCGCTTTTTGAGGCAGAGGAGAAAAATCTCACAGATGAAGATGTTATAAATATAAATATGACTGTCAGTTACGCTGTGCAAAATCTTCGTATAAAGCCAGAAAAAGTGATATTTATAGGTATTAAAAAACAGGAAATTGAAGGACTTACAATACCCTTTGAGTTTATAGAATTTTCTCCAAACTTGCAGAATTATGCTGTGCCAGTTTATCTAAAACAGTTTGAGAAAAAATTAACAGGCTATGAAATGTTTTTACCTGAATATAAAAGATATTTGCAGAATAGAAAGTATCTAAATTATGCAAGTTTTGTTTTGTTATTATTTGCCTTTTTACTTGTTATTTATAATTTTTCGCTTTTCAGTGAAATTGATAGTTACAGAAAAACTTTGAATTCCTACAGAACTGAAGTGTCTGCAAAAGAAAAAGATTTTTTTGTATTGCAGGATTCAATAAAGAATTTTGAAAAAAATTTAAAGCCCTATATTGAATTACAAAGAAAGGTCAACTCTCTTGGTGATGTAAGAGCCCCAATTGAACCTCTTGGTGAGGCATCAAAAATTAAGGGAGTTGAGATAAATTCAATTGATATAGAAAATGGACAGCCTCAGAAGATAAAAATCTCAGGGAAAATAATAGGTATGAGCTTTACTGAAAGACAGCAAAGTTTTATGGATTTCAAAAATATTTCTGTTAGTAAGGGTTTGAAAATTACAAATGAAAAATGGGACTTAATAAAGGGAGAGTTTGCCTTAGAGGGAGAGTATGACGCTCAGAGATTTTTGCAAAAATAAGATAGAAAATATTATTTTCAGACTATCTTTAATTGTTTTGATTGTTTCTTTTTTGCTGTCAGCCTCAATTTATTTTAAAAAGGTAAAAGTTGCAATCAATGAAGATGTTAAAAGGCTTGAAATGGTTAGACTAAAGATAAACAGAACCTATGAAATAAAAAAACACATTGAAAGGGTTTCTGCTCCAGAATTAAAAAATCCAGAACTTTCAATGGCACAGTTAATGGATGCTGTTAATTCAAAATTTCCTGAGATAAAATTAGAAATTTCAGAAAAGAAAAGGGAAGGGCAGGAAGTTGCTTTCTCTTTTTCTGCCAATGCAGATGGTAATTTCCAGAAATTTATTAATCTCATTAATTTCTTTCAGCAACAGATTTATCCTGTCTGTTTTATCCATTCAGTTTCACTCAAAGTAAAGGAAAATGCTTTGCAATTGACTCATTCGGCTATGCCTCTGGAAAATGCTTTGCATTTGACTCATTCGGCTACGCCTCTGGAAATTGCTTTGCAATTTGAAATAAAGGGAGAATTTAGGGTGATATCAAATGAAAGCCAGATTTAAGATAGCAATTTTAATTTTTATAATCTCCCTTATACTGCCTGTTGTAGCTTTTAAGCTAAAAGCTCCAGAATTTTTGAATTCTGTTGAAATAAGAATTGCTAATTTTCAGGAACCTGAGATTCAGGTTGCTGAAAAAAGAAGTTTTTATGTAAGTAGCTTAAATGATCCATTTAAGCTCTCTGAGAGAGCAAAAATACTATCTAAGGCAATAGGCATGTCTCAGGAATATATTGATATGCCATACCTTTCTATGATTTATAAGGGCAAAAGAAAGTATGTGCTTTTTGGAGATGAAATTGTTAAAGAGGGAGAGAGATTTGGGAATTTCAGAGTAATTAAAATATTGGATGATAAAGTTTTAATAAAGGATAAAAAAGGAGAGAAAAAATGGTTAAAGGTGGAAGGTTAATAATTTTTTTTACTTTGCTTTTTTTTATTTTTAGTTGTAACAACAGAAACATAAAGAGTGATATTCAGATTCCAAAAATTGAAACACCTAAACCTGTCCTCCAGCAAGAAAAAGTTGAACCAAAGAATGATTTTAGAATAGAAAACCAACCCATAAATCCTCTTCAACTAAAAAGAATATCAATTAATGTAAGAGCAACCCCTTTAAGAGATGTTTTATTTGTCATTGCAAAGGACGCGGGATTAAATCTTATTCTTGATAAAGATGTTGACCCTGAAATTCCAATTACTCTTATTGTGAGAAATGTGACACTTCAGGATGCTCTTGATTCAGTTATTTCATCAACAGACTATTTTTATAAAATTGAAAGAAATATGCTTACCATATCAGCCACTGATACAAGAATATTTCATATAAATATCTTTCCTGTGCATCAAACCTACTCAACAGAGGTCGGAGGAGATATTTTAGGTGGAGTTACAGGTCAGTTAACATCATCAGGAGGAGGTACTTCTGGTGGAGGCACTTCAGGAGGAACAACTTCTACAGAGCTTAAAGGTAATGTATCTAAGACTGAAAAGTCCGATGATTCAGCTTATAAGTTTTGGGATTCAATTGAAAAAGCTCTCTCATCAATTCTTGGGATTCAAACTCAAACACAGACAAGAACTCAGCCTCCTTTGCCTCAATCTATTCCAGCACAGCCTCAGACTGGACAAATTCAGCCTGGTGTAGCACAGCCTCAGACTGGACAAATTCTACCACCGAAAACAGTTTTCCAGCCAGTTATGCCAGCACAGGAAAACTTTGTAATAAACAGACTCACAGGAACAATAATGGTCACAGCAACAAAGAAAAATATGCAGAAAGTTGAGCAGTATCTCAATACTTTAAAAAATGTTATGGGCAGGCAGGTATTGATAGAAGCAAAGGTTATAGAGGTAAGTTTAAATGATTCTCTAAGATACGGAATAGACTGGAGCTTTTTAGCTGAAGGTGTAACAAGAACAGTACCGTGGAGTATTGGTGGAGGTACACATGATTTCACTTCAGTTATACCTGCAAACACCCCTTTTTCCGATATAAATTTATCAATCACAACAGGCAATATCAGAGACCTTTCATTTATTGTCAAGGCTCTTTCACAATTTGGTGATGTAAGAACTCTTTCAAATCCAAGAATAAGCATAATGAATGGGCAGACTTCATTGTTAACAGTTGGAAGAAACTTTACTTTTATATCAAAGGCAGAAAGTAATGTAACAACTTCAGGTACAGGTTCACCAATCATAACATATACTGTTGAGACAAGCAATCTTCTATCTGGGCTTATCATAGGCATAGTTCCTTACATTGATGAAAAAGGAGAAATTTCTCTAACAATAACACCTGTTATAGCCAATCTTTTAGGAATTACAGAGAAAACATTTGGTTCTGCTGGAGCTCAGACAATTATTCAACTTCCTACTGTTGACTTGAGAGAGTTAAGCACAACTGTAAAAGTAAAAGACGGAGAGGTAGTTATACTTGGAGGATTGATTAAGAAAGAAGAAAGTATTGCTGAAAATAAAACTCCAATTCTTGGTGATATACCTATACTGGGTAATCTTTTCAAAAGTCATGACAGGTCTCAGACAAATACAGAGCTTGTAATACTTCTTCAGCCAAGGATTATTTCAAGATGAGACTGGGTGACCTCTTAATTGAAAAAGGTATTATAACTGAAGAACAACTAAATATAGCCTTAAGTGTTCAAAGAATAACAGGGCAGGTTTTTGGTAAATGTCTTACAATGCTTGGTTTTATTTCCACTCAGGAACTCGCTAAGGTTTTAGCCATACAGCAAGGTCTGGAATACATTAATCTGAGAGATTATCCAATTCAGATGGAACTTTTAAAAATTTTTCCAAAAAATCTTACAGAAAGTCTTAGATTTCTTCCCCTTGAAGAGGTTAATGGAACTATAAAAATTGCTTTGATTGACCCAAGCAACATTGTTGCCTTAGACAGAGTAAAAGCAGTTACAGGTAAAAAGGCAAAGCCTTAT
>Ga0078972_1013279_pt1 | contig 13684 bp, 11 predicted proteins | sample YelNatPaOPGAMG01_FD_67568 | JGI IMG/M metagenome (GOLD analysis project Ga0078972, IMG submission 67568) | Hot spring thermophilic microbial communities from Obsidian Pool, Yellowstone National Park, USA - OP-RAMG-01 (SPADES assembly) (version 2) | ecosystem: Environmental > Aquatic > Thermal...
CTTTTTTCCCCAACCCCAATTTTTCTAATTTTTCAGTGATTTTTTCAATCGCCTCTTTCGATTCCAATCCAGAAAATTCACCGGAATTAACCAAATACCCATAATCAACAAAAGCACCCTCTTTCCATTCATTTTGAATTTTGAATTTTGAATTTTCTTTTGGTAAAACTACTACTTTTATTGGTAGATTAAATTTTTTAGCAAATTGATAATCACGCTCATCATGAGCTGGCACCACCATCACCGCTCCCTCACCATACCAACCCAAAACATAATCCGCCACCCAAATTGGGATTTTTTCAGAAGTCAAAGGATGAATTGCTTTTAAAGTAGTATCAACCCCTGTTTTTTCTTTGGCTAAATCAGTGCGTACCAAATCCATCTTTTTTTTAGCTTGCTCAACATATTCCAAAATTTCTTTTAACTTTTTATTTTCTATTTTAAATTTTTGATTTTTAATTTCTTCAATTAACCAATGTTCTGGAGCAACAACCAAAGCTGTTACTCCATATAAAGTATCCGGCCGGGTGGTAAACACTTTTATAAATTTATTTTCATCAATTTTGAATTTTATTTCTGCTCCTTCCGACCTTCCAATCCAGTTTTTTTGCATCTGCAAAATCCCTTCCGGCCAATCAAGATCTTTTAAATCTTCCAAAAGTTTATCGGCATAGGCCGTAATTTTAAAAACCCATTGAGGTAAAGTTCGCCTTTCAACCTCTTTTCCACATCGCTCATGAGTGTTATTTGGTAAAACCTCTTCCTCTGCTAAACCTGTCTTACAAGATGGACAGTAGTAAATTGGCATTTCTTTTTTATACAAAAGCCCCATCTTAAAAAACTGAATAAAAAGCCATTGAGTCCATTGGTAGTAAGATGGGTCGGTAGTTGAAAATTCCTTATCCCAATCATAAGAAAATCCAAGCATCTTCATCTGGCGCTTAAAGTTTTCAATATTTTTTGGCACCAAATCCATCGGGTTTTTTTTGGCTTTAATAGCGGCGTTTTCTGCCGGCAGTCCAAAAGCATCCCATCCCATTGGATGAAGAACTTTAAATCCTTGCATTCTAAAAAAACGGGCTAAAACATCGGTTCCCGTATAAATTCGAACATGACCAACATGTAGACCCGCCCCTGATGGATAAGGAAACATCGCCAAAACATACTTTTTATCTTTTTTATCTTTTTCTTCCAAAGGCGGTGTTTGATAAATTTTTTCTTTTTCCCAAACTTTTTGCCATTTTTCTTCAAATTCTTTTGGTTGATATTTTTTCCCCATATTTTTTATTTTAACAAAAATGATATAATTAATGATATAATTTTTTATGGTAAGAACAAGAATTGCCCCCTCCCCAACTGGGGAGGATCTTCACATTGGCAATTTATATACCGCGTTAATCAACTGGGCTTTTGCTAAAAAAAATAAAGGAAAATTTATTGTTAGAATCGAAGATACCGATAGACAACGTTTGGTTTTGGGGGCTGAACAACAAATTTTAAAAACCTTAAAAGACTTTGGTCTTGAACCTGATGAAGATCCAGAAAAAGGAGGACCATTTTCTCCCTATCGTCAATCAGAAAGAATAGAAATCTACCAAAAGTATGCCCACCAATTGGTTGAAAAAGGATTTGCCTATTACTGCACCTGTTCTAAAGAAAGACTAGAAAAATTAAGAAAAGAACAACAAGAAAAAAAACAAATCCCCCGCTACGACGGTCACTGCCGCAATTTAAATCTCTCTCGCGTTTATCTTGAAAACAAAAAAATCCCTTATGTGGTAAGACTTAAAGTACCAAAAGATAAAAAAATTACTGTCTACGATTTAATTCGTGGTGAAATTGTTTTTAATAGTAATGATATAGATGATCAAATTCTTTTAAAATCAGATGGCTTCCCAACCTATCATTTGGCCGTTGTTATCGATGATCATCTTATGCAAATTTCTCACGTCATTCGTGCCGAAGAATGGCTTTCTTCAACCCCAAAACATATTCTTTTATATCAAGCTTTTAACTGGCCTTTACCAGTTTTTTGTCATTTACCAATTTTGCGCAATCCGGATCGATCAAAACTTTCCAAAAGAAAAAATCCGGTTTGGGCCTCCTGGTACTTAAAAGAAGGATTTTTGCCTCAAGCCGTCTTAAATTATTTAGCGTTAATGGGTTGGTCGCACCCTAAGCAAAAAGAAATTTTTGATTTAAAAGAGTTTATCAATGTTTTTGATTTAAAAGACATTCAAGTGGTTGGCCCGGCATTTGATCCAGTAAAACTTGAATGGTTAAATGGCGAATGGATTAGAAAAACTCAAAACTCAAAACTCAAAACTCAAATCATCGAATATTACAAAAAATATCATAATAAAGACTTAGACCAAAAATTTGTTGAAAAAATAATCCCTTTAGTCAAAGAAAGAATGAAAAAACTTTCTGATTTTTGGTTTTACTGTCAATTTTTCTTTGAAGAACCAAACGTTGACATCAGCCTTATCAAAAATGCTTCTTATTTAAAAGACATTTATCAATCTTTATCAATTATCAAAGATTGGACAGCACAAAATATTGGTCAATCAATGCAGGAACTTGCAAAAAAACTGGGGATTAAAACCGGGGATTTTTTTATGACTCTTCGCATCGCAATCTGCGGCAAAAAAATCTCTCCTCCTTTGAATGAAAGCATGGAGATTTTGGGAAAAGAAAAGTGTTTGGAAAGGGTAAAAAAAGTAATAACACAAAACGTCTGATGTTTTGTTTTAAAAATCTTAAATATATATTTTTAATGTCGAGTCAAACTCAACAACCTCGTCTAAATCAATAAAACTCCAACTTACACTAAGTCAGACTTGGTTAGACTCGGGGACCGAGTCAGACTCGGTGGACCGAAGGAGATTCGAACTCCCAACCTCTGCAATGCGAATGCAGCGCTCTACCAATTGAGCTATCGGCCCAAGAACTTTTTTAGTGCTCTTGGCCAGAATCGAACTGGCATCTTCGGCTCCGGAGGCCGATGCTTTGTCCATTAAGCTACAAGAGCAAAAATTTTACTATTATTATACCAAGGGCAATCCGATAAATTCCAAAAACCACCAACGAATTTTTTTTCAAAAAACCAATCAGCCATTTAACCGAAATTAAAGCAAAAATAAAAGAAACAAAAAATCCAATTAATAAAATCACAAATCGATTAAGATTAGTCAAAAAAATATCTTTTGATTTATAAAGATCATAAAATGAAGCCATAAAAATCGTTGGAATCGAAAGAAAAAAAGAATATTTAGCCGACTGATCACGTTGGTAGCCTAAAATAAGCATCGATAAAATTACTACTCCCGCCCGCGACACACCAGGAATCACTGCGAAAGACTGGGCTAATCCAATAATTAAAGCATGAAAAATGTTAATTTCTTCAATTTTCTTTTTTAAGACAATCTTTTTTTTGTTCACTAAAATTTCAATAATAATAAAAAAAATCCCCACTAAAATTAAAGAAACACCAATAAAAATTAATGATTCAAAAAAGACATTTTTAATCACCTTATAAAGAAAAAAACCAACCAAAGCCGTTGGTAAAAAAGAAAAAAACAAATTTTTTAAAATCTTAAAATTACCTTTTAATTGATTAAAATACAAAAAAATAACCGAAAGTATCGCTCCACTTTGAATAAAAACCTCAAAAAGTTTTTGAAAATCACTTTGAGAAACGTTTAATAACTTAGAAGTGATTATAAGATGCGCCGTTGAAGAAATTGGTAAAAACTCAGTTACCCCTTCAACCATTCCCAAAACAATCGTCTTTAATAAATCCATAAAATAAATTATAATACCACTTATTATTAATAATTAGCATAATTCGCGTCATTTGCATTTTTATTCGCATTATTCGTATCATTTTTTATGAAAATTGCCTTAGTTCATGATCAACTTTCCGAATTTGGTGGTTCAGAAAGAGTTTTAGTGGCTCTAAAAAAAATTTTTCCCAAAGCTCATGTTTTTACCCTTGTTTACAATCCAGAAAAACTTGGTCCTCATAAAGATATTTTTAAAAATTGGGATATAAAAACCTCCTGGTTTGACAAAATTCCAATTTTGCGTAATTTCTATTCTCCCTTTCGTTTTTTGACACCCTTTATCTGGGAAAGTTTTGATTTTTCCAAATACGATTTAGTTATCTCCTCCTCAGGAAGTTGGATGGCAAAAGGAATAAAAACAAAAAAACCGACCATTCATGTCTCCTATGTTCATCATCCGCCTCGTTATCTTTATGGCTATGAGACAGCGATCGAATGGAAAAAATATTTACCAGTTCGAATCTACGCCTACCTTGTCAATCATTTTTTGCGGATTTGGGACTTTTACTCATCCAAAAGACCAGACTATCTTATTGCCAACTCCAAAGAAACCCAGTTGCGAATAAAACGCTTTTATCACCGTGATTCAGTAGTTATTTATCCACCGGTTAATATCCCTCAACTAGTTTCAACTAGTTTCAACCAGTTTCAACCAGTTTCAACCAACTATCATCTTACTGTCTCCCGCCTTGCCAAAGCCAAACATATTGATGTTTTAATAGAAGCAGCAAACAAATTAAAATTAAATCTTAAAATCGTTGGTACCGGTCGCGATGAAAATTATCTAAAATCAATCGCCGGAAAAACGGTTGAGTTTTTAGGAAATGTTAATGATCATAATCTTAGTATAATTTTAAAAAACGCCAAGGCCTTTTTATTTGCCTCCCGTGACGAAGAATTTGGCATTGCTCCCGTTGAAGCAATGGGTTATGGTGTACCAGTAATTGCCTACAATTCTGGTGGTATCCCCGAATATGTCAAAGATGGAGTTAATGGCTTTTTGTTTGATCAATTAACCCCCGAAAGTCTGATTGAAAAAATCAAAAAATTTGAAGCTCTTGATAAAGAAAAAATTTTAAAAATGAAAAAACAAGCAAGAAAGAGAGCCGAAGAATTTACTTTTGAAAGGTTTAAAAAAAATCTTCTTTTATTTTTAAAAGAAAAAAATATTCCCTTTAGCGTTGGCAATTAGGACAAAAAAAACTACTTCTTCCGCCTTGTTTTATTCTTTTAATTAAAGTACCACAAATAGGACAGGGAAAATTTTCGCGCTGATAAACTAAAAAGAAGCGCTGATGTTGCCCTTTTGTTCCATCAATTTGAACAAAAGCCTCATCAGCGCCAGATGATCCACCATGTTTTATACCTTGTTCAATAATTTTTTTGATCGATTCAAATAAGGCTTTTATTTCATTCTCTTTTAAACTATCAGCTTTTCTTTTTGGATGGATTTTGGCCAAAAATAAAGCATCATTGGCGTAGATATTACCGATTCCGGTAATTTTTTCTTGATCCATAAGAAGAATTTTTATCGGTTTTTTACTTTCTTTAACAAGGTTAGAAAAAAACTCTAAAGTAAAATCCTTTGACAAAACATCAATTCCTTTAGGTTTTTCTGGTAAGTCTTTAACTTTCATCCAACCAAATTTTCGAAGGTCATTAAAAAATAAACCACTGCCATCACTAAATTTAATTATAACTCTTGTAGTACTTGCTGGCATTTTGTTGGTTTTGGTAAAAGGGATGATTTCTTTAAAAACAGCATTGGAAACATCGTCAGCATATAACAGTTCGCCAGTTAACTTTAAGTGAATGTTTAAAAAAATAGGTAAATTTTTGTCATTAGTAAGTTTTAGACTTAAAACCTTGCCAAAGCGACTTATTTCTTCAATTTTTTTGCCAATAACATCTTCTTTTCTCCCGATAAAATTTTTGGGTGATAAAACGTCAACTTCTTTAATTACTTTTCCTTTAACTTTTTTTTCTAATTGTCTTCTCAAAGTCTCAACCTCTGGTAATTCTGGCATATAATTTAATTATATCGAAATATATTTTATCCTCTGAGATTTGCCTTCAGATTCAGAAGGTTTTATTCATACCTTATCGCTTCAACAGGCTCTAAATCAGCTGCTTTTTTTGCCGGAAATACACCAAAAACTATTCCAATAGCTGAAGACACTCCCAAGGCAAGAATAACTGAGACAACATCTATATATGCTGGAAAAAATCTTTGGGTAATTAAAGTACCTAAAAAAGCCAAAAACAATCCCAAAAAACCTCCAAAAATAGAAAGGATAGTTGATTCAATAATAAACTGAACTAATATGTCTTTTTTTCTTGCTCCAATTGCCCGTCTTACCCCAATTTCTTTTGTTTTATCTGAGACGGTGACAAACATAATATTCATAATCCCAATTCCCCCAACTAAAAGTGAAATACTAGCTATCGCTACCAAAACCATATTTAAAACACCGAAGATAGAGTTCACTGCCGACAAAATATCTGCCGGTTCAATCATACTAAAAGAGTCCTCATCATATCTTTTTAAAAGTTCCTTTTTTATCGCCTCTTTTACTTGAGAGACAGAATAACTTTCATCAAATTTTATCGCAAAACGAGAATAGTTTTTTTCTGGATTAAAAATAAATCCGGTTGTATATGGTGAAAACATATACGAGTCATAATCAGGCCCACCAAATCCGCCACCGCCCTTACTTTCAGTTATCCCAATGACAATAAAGTTAACACTGTTGGCGGCCACCTTTTGATCAAGAGCTGCCTCAACTGTGCCAAAAAGTTTTTCCGCTATTTTTGGTCCCAAAACGATAACTTTTGCCTTTTTATCAATATCAGTTTTATCAAAAAATCTTCCTTTTTGGATTTTAAAACCATTGATATCAAAAAAAGCCTCGGAAGCAAAAAGAATTGTTGAATCCTCAGATTTTTTTTCGCTTTTAGCGGTTGTTTGCTTGGAAAAGATCGGTGAAATCTCTTTTATTTCTTTTAATCTTTTTAGACGAAGCAAATCGCGATTATCGAATTTTATACTTGCTAAAGCTGAAGTGGCATTAAAACTACCACCAGATAAAATCTTGCCAGGAACAACAAATATCGTGTTTTTTCCTAAAGCAGCAAATTGATCATTGATATACTGTTTTAGTCCCAGTCCTAAAGCAGTCAACATCACCACGGCAAAAACACCAATCAAAATTCCCAAAGAAGTCAAAAAAGTCTGTGTTTTATTCCGTTTAAAATCTTCAACAGCCGCTTTAATAACAAAAAAAATATAGTTCATTTTATAATTTTTTAATTTTTAATTTTTATTTTTTTATTATCTCCCCATCCTTTATCCTTATTATTCTTTTTCCATATGCGGCAATATCGGCTTCGTGGGTGACTACAACAACTGTTATTCCTTCTTTCTCATTTAAACTCTTTAATAAATTCATTATCTCAATCCCCGTTTTACTATCTAAATTTCCAGTTGGTTCATCGGCCAAAATCAGTTTGGGTTCCATAATCAAAGCCCTTAAAATTGCAACTCGTTGTTGTTGACCACCAGAAATTTTATTGGGATATGAATATTCTTTTCCTCCCAATCCGAATCTTTTTATCAACTCTAAAGCCTTCTTTTTTGGATCATAGGTTAGCTTTTTTCTTGTATAAATAGTTGGCAGAAGTATATTTTCCAAAACCGTTAATTTCGGAATTAAGTTAAACTGTTGGAAAACAAAACCAACAAATTCATTTCGTAAACTCGAAAGTTGGCCGTCGTTAAAATTAACAATATTTCTTCCCTCAATTAAAATTTCCCCTTTTGTTGGTTTGTCCAAAAGACCCAAAAGATGCATCAAAGTTGACTTACCTGAACCGGAAGGTCCAATTACCGAAATAAACTCTCCTTTTTTTATCTCAAGGTTAATATTTCTTAAGGCTATATATTCAATTTCATTATCGATTTTATATATTTTCCAAACATTTTTAAATTTAATCATAATTTTTCATTTTTAGTTAACTATTACTTCTTTTTCTTTCAATCCATCTTCTATTACTACTTTCCCCTCAACTTCTTCGCCTATCTTCACATATTTTTTTACTTTTTTATTGTTATCCTCTACATAAACAAAACTTCCTTTTTTATCTTTTTTAATAAATCGCAAAGGTAGAGCAATAACATCGTTTTTTTCTTTAATAACAAATTCTACATCACCCGTCATTTTTAATCGCAATGGAAGCTTTTTAGTTTTTTCTGATAATTCCAATTTTACGTAATAAACAGTCCCTGTCTCATCACTTTTTGGGGAAAAACTAATATAGAAAATTTTTGCCCTATCTTCAAAATCGGGGAAAGCGTCCAAAATTATTTTTCCTTCCATTCCTTCTTTTATTTTCACCACATCCGCTTGCTCAACAGTTGCTAAAAAATATAAAGTTTTTGGATTCACAATCTCAAAAGTAGCGTTGGCTGGGGTAATATTGACGCCTGCTTTTGGAATATCGATGTGAGTCACTACTCCTTCAATTGGTGTCCAAAGATCAGCATATTCTAAAAGCAAATTTTGATACTCAACATCCAAAACCGCGCTATTTAAATCATATTGATTGTTTTCCAAAATTCTTTTTGCCTTTTCATGAAGATCACCAGTTGAAAATTCATATGTTTTTTCATAGTCATCTTTGGTTTGTTCAAAATTATTCCTTTGCTTAAGATAACTGTTTAAATATTTATCCAACCGATTTTTTAAATCACGTTTATCCAAAGAAGCAATCACCTGATATTTTCTAACATAATCACCCTCTTTTACGCCAACCCAAGCTAATCTCCCCGATGTTTGAAATTTTAAACTAACTTTTTCCTCAGCATCTATCTCTCCTGATAAAGTCAAAGTTTCTCTTATGTTTTCTCTTTTTACTATCAATTTTTCCTCAAATTTTGCTTTTTTATGCGGTTGGGAAGTCCATATCAAAACTAAAATTAGAAAAAAAATCACTAAAAAATACCATCTTTTTTTTATAAAATTTACCATATTCAAAAATTATCAACTGATAATTTTTTTCAATATCACTAATAATTGTTCTTTTTCTTTATTACTAAGTTTATTAATAAAATCAGCAAAGCATTTTTCTTTTTCTTTTGCTATTTTTTTTATTAGATCATTTCCTTTGGCTGTTATCTTCAATCTAATTACTCGTTGATCTTTTTTATCATGTGTTTTAGAAACTAAACCAAGACTGACCAGTTTTTCAACTAAACTGTTGGCAGTAGGAAGAGTGATTGAAAATGCATTTGCCAACTGTTTCAATTGACAGTTTTTCTTTTCTTTAATAAAACTTAATCCGTATATTTGAATCATTGTTAAATGTTTTTCCCTTAATAAATCAAACTTTTTTCTTATCATGCGATAAATGTTAAAAATTGTCGCAAAAATTTCTTTATTCAAATCTTGTCTCATAAACTTAAAAATTAATTAGATTTTCTAATAGTTAGATTATAAAACTAATCTAAGAAAAAGTCAAGAAGAAATCAAAGAAAAGGTTGCCAATTTGATATAGGCATAACGTTGTAAACAATAAAATTCCAGGCAAAAAGATAGATTGCCGGTAAAAGAAATAAAAAAACAATCAAAAAATTTTTAGAGTTAAAAAATTTTTCAAAAGAAATCAAAGCCATCGGCCAAAGAGGAAGACTGTAACGAGGAATATCTTTATGTTGAACAAAAAGAATTGCGACATAAAAAATTAAACTAAAATAAAAAAAAGACCGATATTTTGAGTCTTTCAAACTATAAACGGTTAAACCATATAAAAAGAAATAAAAAACCATCTCCTCAAGCCACGCTGTTCCTACCCAATTGGCCTTATAATTAAAAACTGAAAATGGATAAAAAAGATGAATATTGTCTCCTGAATTAAAATAGGCAAAAAAGTCACCATATTGAACGGCATATAAAATAAATACCAAAATTAACGCCAAAGGAATCAAAAAGATCCAAAGAAACTCAAATCTTATTTTTTTTGTCTTTAAAAATCTTTCTAAAAATACTAACCCATAGGCAAAAAACAATAATATCCCTGGAGTTTTTGTCATCGTTGCCAATCCACCAAAAAAAGCAGAAAAAAAATAGTTTTCTTTTTCAAAAAAATAGATGGATAATAAAATAAAAAACATAAATAAACTTTCCGGTGCACCAATGCTTCGCACTACTAAAAATTTAGGAATAAAAAGAAAAACTAAACTCAAAAAAAGAGGATTTTTTGAAAGCTTAAATTGAGTAATAAGAAAATAAAAAAAAGCGGTTAAAGCTATTGTTGCTATTAAATTGACAAAAATCATTGCTTTAAAATAAACTAAAGAAAAACCAAAAATCCTAAAAATATCACCAAAAACTCTAATTAAAAAAGGATACAAAGGTAAATGAGCGGCAAAATATTTTGAAGGAAGCGGTAACTCAAAACCTATTCTATCAATTGCTTCTTTATGATAAAAAGTTTTGGCAGGAACAATGTACAATGGTCCATCGTAATTTCGGTAAATATATTCAAAACTAGAATTGGAAATTTCAATTCCATACCAAAAATTACTTTTTAAAAGAAATGGTAACCAAACTAAAAAAGTAGTCAATAAAACGAAAAAAATTAAGATAAAATATGATTTAATGAAAAAACGCATAAAAAATATTTTAACAAAAAATTGGTTTTTTTTAATCTTATTAGGAATTAGCATTTTTTTTCGTCTTTATCGATTGGAAGAGTTTATCACTTTTTTGGGTGATCAAGGACGAGATGCAATTATAATTAAAAGAATTATCACCTTTGAGCATTTTCCTGCCTTAGGCCCGGTTTCTTCGGTTGGACAAGTATTTCTTGGTCCTTTTTTTTATTATTTTATGGCTCCATTTTTGGCATTATTCAAACTTAATCCAGCGGGCTTAGCTTTTGGTAGTTTTTTTTATTCGACAATTGGCTTAATTTTGGCCTATTTTATTTTAAAAAAAATCGATCCAAAAATTGCCAATCTCTTTCTTGTTTTAACCACTTTTTCTTGGATATTAATTCACAATGCTCGCTTTTCTTGGAATCCTAATCTCCTCCCTTACTTTTCTTTTTTTACTCTTTACTTTATGTCTTTATTTTTTGAAAAAAATCTTATTTTTCCTTTTTTGGCGGGAATGTTTTTTTCTTTTTCAACCCAACTTCATTATCTTGCTTTTCTTTTAACTCCGACTTTAATTTTATTTTTTTTAATAAACTATAAAAAAATTTTAAAAGAACCGTTTTTATTTATTAAAAAAATTACTTTTTTTATTTTTGCCTTTTTAATTTTTTACTTACCTTTAATTCTTTTTGATTTAAAACACCAATTTTTAAACATTAAAAATTTTATTAAACTCTTTACTCATCAAGAAATTATCAAATCAACTTCTTATCATCAACGATTTCAAGAAACTTTAACTAATTTTTTTAATTTTACTTTTAATTTGAAAATTAATTATTTTTTAAGTTTTACATTTTTTATTCTTCTTTTTTTTTATTTTCTTAAAAAAAAATTTTTTTATAAAAAACCCTTATTTCAACTTATTTTTTTAAGTCTTTTTGTTTTTATTTTTAGTTTTTCTTTTTTAGATAGTTTTCGTCATTATCATTATTACAACACAGTTTATCTTAACTTCTTTGTCATTTTAGCCGTTTTTTTGGCCGATTTTTTTTCAATTAATCTTTTCACTAAACTTTTTGTTTTAATTTTTTTAATTTTTTTTATTAATCAAAATCGATTAAATTATCCGTTCCGTCATCCTCAAGGCAATTTTCAAACACGAATTGCCCAAAAAATTGCCAAATCAATAATTGATAACAAACCAAAAGCACCTTATCAAATAGCCCCTATCCCTTTATTTGAAACCGATGATGCTATAAGATACTATCTCGAAATAATGAATAAAAAACCACTTGATAAAGAATCTAACGAATTATGGATTGAATTTTATTTACTTTGTTATAAAGAAAAATGTGACATTTCAAAAGAAAATCAGTGGCAATTATCTTTTATAAAAAATAAAAAAATTGCTAAAATATGGAAAGTCGATCGAGTAAAAATTTATAAAATCATCCATGGAAGATAAATTAAAAATTTCTTTAATCGTCCCTTGTTATAATGAAGAATTGAATCTTCAAAAAGGGACTTTAGATAAAATCGGTAATTTTACAAAAGACGATAAAAGATTTATTGAGGTAATAATTTCTGATGATGGTTCAACCGATCAAACAAAAAAAATAATCAAAGACAAATATCTAAAGCTCTTTCCAAAATTTAAACTTCTTGAAAACCCTCATCAAGGAAAAGCCGGAGCGATAATCTCCGCTATCAAAAAAGCAAAAGGTAATTGGGTATTTTTTACCGATTTTGATTTAGCCACCCCAATTGAAGAAGTTGAAAAACTAATCTCTGTAGCAAAAAAAGACATTCCAATCATTATTGGTTCACGAAATACGAAAAGAGAAGGAGCTCCATTTATAAGAAAAATTATGGCCTTAGGTTTTATTTTTTTAAGAAATCTTATTTTAAATCTTAAAGGAATTAAAGACACTCAATGTGGTTTTAAAATGTTTAAAAAAAAGGCAGCGTTAAAAATTATCAATAAGCTGAAAGTCTTTAATCAACAAAGAAAAGTCAAAACTTCTTCTGTTTCTGCTGGTTTTGATCTTGAATTTTTATATATTGCTCAAAAATTAGGTTTTAAAATTAAAGAAATTCCAGTTTCTTGGAAACATGTAGAAACAAAAAATGTTTCTTTTTTAAAAGATACCTTAGAAACAATTATTGATATTATAAAAATAAAAATCAATGATTCAAAAAATGCTTAAAAAACACAAATTTTTTTTTGTTTTTATAACTATCCTTTTTTTTATTTTATTATTTAAAATTGTTTTTTATGTTAAACCATTTTATGATTGGGATGAATCTTTATATATAAAAAGTGGCTTGGAAATGTTTGAAAAAAGATATTTTCTTTTTCCGGTTTGGCAAGGAAAAATCTGGTTTGATAAACCACCATTAATTCCTTTTCTTTATGCTTTAGTCATTAAACTTTTCCCTTTTATTGCTCCAGAAATTTCTACTCGTGTTTTCACTCTTTTAATCGGAATGACTACTTTAACATTGCTTTATTTTTTTTATTATCAAGTAACAAAAAATACCTTTCTTGCTACTTTAATCATTTTTCTAACCGCTACTCGGTCTATTTTTCTTCAACGACTTCAAGTAGTCAATCTTGATTTATTTTTACTTATGGGATGGATTGGGTATGTTTTATTTTTTAACCACTTTTTTCTGAGTTTATTTTTCTTAATTATCTCTGTTTTTAGTAAATCGCTTATTGGTTTTTATCCTATTCTTATAATGTTTTTTTATCAGTGTTATCTTTTTTTAACCAAAGAAATAGACTTTAAAAAATTCAAAAAAAACTTCATCAAACTTTTTACTCATTTTATAATTCCCTTCATTTGGTTTATTTTAATGTATATAAAATACGGGCATACCTTTTTAAAAATGCATATCTTCGAAAGTCATTTTCGAAGAATAACGGCTTCAATTGAGTTTCATTTTGGAGAAAGACTTTTTTATGTTAATCTTGTTAAAACGGAGTTTGGAAGTTACTCATTATTAGCATTAGCTGGTATTATAATTCTTATTTGGTATTTTTATAAAAAAACATTATCAAAAAAACAATTATTTTTTTCCTTTTATCTTTTTCCTTGGTTTATTTTTTTAAATATAACTAAAACAAAAATCTTTTGGTATCTTTTACCAGCAATTCCTCAATTTGCTTTTTTTTCTTTTT
>Ga0078972_1013282_pt1 | contig 13683 bp, 10 predicted proteins | sample YelNatPaOPGAMG01_FD_67568 | JGI IMG/M metagenome (GOLD analysis project Ga0078972, IMG submission 67568) | Hot spring thermophilic microbial communities from Obsidian Pool, Yellowstone National Park, USA - OP-RAMG-01 (SPADES assembly) (version 2) | ecosystem: Environmental > Aquatic > Thermal...
CGGAGCCCTGTCTCTACAATTTTATCAACACACATAACGTATATCAAACAAATTATTTTTATTCATCCTTGTCGTGTTTTCTTGAAACCGACGGTGGAACGCCGGTTATTAATTCTCAATTAATGGATTCCCGCTTAAGTTTATCCTTGAGAAATCAGGAGCGGGAATGACATTTCTTGTTTGCAATTGCTATATTAATTTGTCATTCCTGCCACTGAATAAATCAGGTGTAAACTCCAGCAAGAATCCAGTTTTTCATACATTCTGGCGACCACACAGGATGGTCCATACGTTTATAAATTCTCAATTAATGGATTCCCGCTTAAGTTTATCCCTGAGAAATCAGGGACGGGAATGACATTTCTTGTTTGCAACACTGCTTTAATTTGTCATTCCTGTATGAACAGGAATCCAGTTTTTTTTCCAATCCGCAATCAGTAACCTGCAATCGGCAAGGTAGTAATTGAATCTACCGAATTTTCTAATTTTCTGATTGCCTAATTGCCTGATTGAATCTTCAAATCTTTAAATCTGGAATCTTCGATTTTAAAAAAATCTTTTAAATCCTGCAAATCTGGCAATCAGAAAATCTTGCAAATTACCAATTTTATCTTTAAATCTTATAATCTATAATCTTCAAATTTAAAAACAATGTCTTTTAAATTGAAAAACGTAAATCGAAAACCGTAAATTGTAAATGTCTTTCTCACATCTCACATTCCACATTCCACATTTTCACATTTCTTCTTCATTCTTTGTATTTAAACAACTCTATTTGTGGGTTTTCTGTTTTAATTAAATCTTTTATTTTCTTTAACAAACTCTTTGCTGTTTTCAACGTGGATTCTGCTTCTTCTTCTGTGAAACCATTTTCTGATTCATAAATAAAATTATGCCGTTGTTTTCTCAATCTGTTAAATTTATTTATTAAATTATTATATTCTGGTTCAGAACCTAAAACTAAATTTGTAAAATCAACTATTGTTTTATGAGTGTTTTTTGTTGTTGGTAAAAATCCATTTGAAAACATCAGTGCCCTTGCAGCGCGTATCATTGAATGATATGCTATGGTTATAGCCCAGGTTGTATCAAATTTTAAATTCTTTTTTGCTGTTTCTATATCTTTTTCACTTCTATTTAATTGTTTTTCTATTTGTTTAAAATCAGGTTTTTGTCTTTTTATAAGATTTTCTTTCAACATTCTTTCTAAACTCATCTTCATCTCCTATGATAAAAAATTTTTTTTCATTTAAAATATTTAAAATAAAAGGGTCTTTTTTATCAATATGTTTTTTTAATTCGTCTAAATTTAGAATTTTATAATTTATTTCCCTGTTAAACTTTTTTTCTATTTTATCAATCATACTTATAATTTTATTTTCATCTGCTTTACCAACTATGAATAAATCAACATCTGAATAAAGATTTTGTTTTCCTTTTGCAAATGAACCATATATAAAAACAAAATTTATATTTTTTATTTTTAAAAATTCTTTTTTTAATATGCCAAATATACCTGTTGTTTTATAAATAATATTTTTTAATTCATCAAAAAATATATAATTTTTATTTAATTTAAAATATCTCTGATTTCCCTGATATTCACTATATAAAATATTATCTTTTACTAATCTATTCAATGTGTGCTGAAATACCCCTGGCTTTTTATTTAATATTCTTCCCAATTCTCCTATGTAATATGATTTTTCTGGATTTGTAAAAAAAATTCCTAAAATTTCACTTTTTGTTTTTCCTAACATTTTTCTCTCCGTCTATATGTTTTTTACATATAATTATATGTTTTTTGCATATAAAAAACAAGAAAAAAAAATAACATAAGTCGTATCCCCTCAGTTATGTTAGGTTTTTATAAAATATAAAGTAAATTTTTTGTTGTACTTTTTTACATTAATAAAATCTCCCCCTGTTTCTGTTTTATACCATAAAATTCACTTCGTTCATTACGGCACTTTGAAAGAGGGGCAATCACTTATTTTCTTTTCAATCCGCAATCAGCAACCGGCAATCGGCAATGTAGTTATCTCCCCCTCACCTTTATCCTCTCCCCGCTGGGTAGAGGAAATTTTTAATTAAAATTTTCTATTTTCGGGCGGGCACATAGGCCCGGCCCTACGGATAATCTCGCGGTCTGGTTCTTCTGTCATTCCTATGTAAACAGAAATACAAAGACTGGATTCCTGCTTGAGTTTATCCCTGATTTATTCAGGGACAGGAATGACAAAATAAAAGTAATAACCTGTCTAATTTTGGCACTACTCCTCTATCCCATCTTTTCTGCCGTAAGATTCACTTCGTTCATCACGATACTTTAAAAGAGGGGCAATCACTTATTTTCTTTTCAATCCGCAATCAGCAACCGGCAATCGGCAATGTAGTTATCTCCCCCTCACCTTTATCCTCTCCCCGCTGGGTAGAGGAATTTTTAATTTGAAATTGACGATTTTGGGCGACCACATAGGGTCGCCCCTACAAATAATCTCATTTCTCGCTCTCTTGCTCAATTCTCGCTCTCGCTCTCTTGTCATTCCTGCCCCTGATTTCTCAGGTGTAAACTCCAGCAGGAATCCAATTTTTTTTCAATCGGCAATCGACAATCGGCAATCGACAAGGTAGTTATTGAATCTATCGAATTTTCTAATTTACCGATTGCCAAATTGCCTGATTGAATCTTCAAATCTTCAAATCTGGAATCTTTGATTTTAAAAAAATCTTTTAAATCCTGCCAATCTTGCAATCAGGAAATCTTGCAAATCTGACAATCTTGCCAATCAGGCAATTAAATACTTTTCACATCCTAATTTCTTTTTTCACATTCTTCTTATACACCTTCCAAATCTTTGTCTCTTTTATCAATTCAAAATCTTCATACACTGTATTATTTTCTTTTCTATCAACAATAATATCTGCCCATTTATAATTTTTTATATGATAAATATATCTTCTGCCGGAAAGATGCGGGCAGATAAATGGATCTGCAGCAACTTTTAAATTCTTATGTAAATTCTTAATAAATTCTATTATTTCATCGTCTTTTACTTCTTTGAATTTTCTATAATATCCCTGCCATTTTTGATAAATAAAATCCGGCTTTTCAATTGCCATATCAGGGTTAACATAGACAAGCCGCAATGACTTTGAAAAGAAATTTCCATAAAAATAATTCATAAAAAAGATTATACAAATAAGAACCGGGATTAAAACACTTTGTAATTTTTCATTTTTATCAAAATAATAAACGCTTCCAATAAAAGCAGAACAAATAAGCATAACACTGTAATGATAACCTATAAGATAATGTGGAATATGTCTTGAAAAAATAGTAAAAAGAAAAGCAGGAAAAAGCAAAATCCAGATTTTTTTATTTAATAAAAAAATAAAAAAAAGTGGCAAAGATATTATCAATATAAAATTAAACTTATCAGCATCAAATAATTTACTAAAAATAAAAAATGGATTTATGAAAAGCATTGCTAAAACTCCTGTAAATTTTGATTCAATAAAATAAAATCTATCATAATCCGTAATACCACCACCAGATGCTTTCATTATTCTGTATGCAATCAATGAAAAAATAGCTATAGATAAAATTAAAATAAAAAATTTTTTTAAATCAATTTTATTTATAAATAAAAGAAAAAAAGGAATAAAAAACGTAAAAAAGATAAAATCTTCTCGTACCATACAAAGCAATATTGTTGTAATTAAAACCCCTGTAAAATTCTGTTGTTGCGCAAATAAAAATAAAAGAAAAAATAAAGGGAAAGCAAGAACTGCAGGATGAAAATCTTCGAGCAACATACCCTGAACAGATGGATGAAGTAAAAAAAGAACACTAACAACAAGTGAAAATATTTTATTTTTTAATACATTATTGCAGAGAAGAAAAATAAAAATAGATGACATAATAACAGAAATTATCTGAACAATTAGTAAAAATTCAACACCTTGAAATATTTTATAAAAAGGCGCAAGTAAATAATAAATAAATGAAGTATGGTCTGCCCAGTTTATTATGCCTCTTTCTGATTCAATTGTACTGTATGGAATGCCTGTTTTTGAAAGATTATGTAAAACCTGATGCTCCCATCCCATATCATATAACTGTGAATAAAAATTCAAATACCGTTTTATGCTAAGATTGGCAAAATAAATAAAATATATTATGCAGATAATAACAAACAAAACACCAACCCATTTTTCAATAAAATTTTTGAAATTTTGTAACTTTATTTTACTTATAAACCAGGAAAAATAAATTGAAAGAAGCAAAATAGAAACAATAATATAAGGTGTATTTTCATATTCCAGCCATTTATTTTTATTTGTTTGAATAAAAATAAAGGAAATCATCAAAAATGAAAACAGGTGAAGAAATAAAACAGATGTTCTTTTCTTATCAAAAAATAAAATTAATGAAAAAATTGCTATAAAAAATATGGCAATGAAAACAAGCAAAAAGGGATTTTCAATTGCAATGTTTTCACCTATAAAATCAAAAATTTTAAATTGATATGAAATAAAAGAATAAACAAAATAAGAAAATACAAGGGATGTAAGGTAAATAATAAACAAAGAAGACAGAATAGAATAGTTGTTCTTGTTATTTTTAACAATTTCCTGTGTTTTTTTTGTTTTTATGTATTTATTCATAAAAAACCTCTCTAATTGACTGATTCATTTCAATTGCCAATTGCTTTTTGTTGTTGCTGTTTGTTTTTCCAATCTCTTCCTTTCCCCCTTTGTTAAAGGGGAACTAAGGGGAGTTCAATTGTCAATTGCTGTTTGCTGTTTTAATTTCGTTTTTCCAATCCGCAATCAGCAATCACCAATCAGCAATGTATTATCCAATCCGCAATCGGCAATCGACAAGGTAGTTATTGAATCTACCGAATTTTCTAATTTACTGATTGCCTAATTGCCTGATTTTTATCTTTTAAATCTTGCAAATCTGGCAATCTGGAAATCTTGCAAATTACCAATTTTATCTTCTAATCTTAAAATCTGGAATCTTAAATTTATTTCAATTGCTATTTGTTTTTTGCTATTTACTACTGTTAATTATTTTTTTATTTTCTATTTATGGATTCCCGCTTAAGTTTATCCCTGAGAAATCAGGAACGGGAATGACATTTCTTGTTTGTAATTGCTATATTAATTTGTCATTCCTGCACCTGAATAAATCAGGTGTAAACTCCAGCAGTAATCCAATTTTTTTTCAATCCGCAATCAGCAACCAGCAATCAGCAAGGTAGTAATTGAATCTATCGAATTTTCTAATTTCCTGATTGCCTAATTGCCTGATTTTTATCTCTTAAATCCTGCAAATCTGGCAATCCTGCCAATCAGGCAATTAGATACATTTCACATTCTACTTTTTACTTCTCTTCCACCCTTACTTCCCTTTTTCCCTTTATAATTTCTCCTATTATATAAACTCTTTCATTTTTTATTTCTAAAAATTTTTTTATTTCTTTGTATTTATTTTTATCAACTATTAAAATCAGTCCAATACCCATATTAAAAACCCTGTGCATTTCTTCAAATGAAATACTACCTAATCTTTTAATTAATTTAAAAATAGGTAAAACCTCCCATCTACTGCTATAGCAGACACAGATACAATTATCAGGCAGGACTCTTATAATATTATCATAAAATCCACCGCCTGTCAGGTGGGCAATACCATGGATATAAGAATAATATTTTTGTATGGCAGGATAAACTGAATTAAAATAGGACTTATGAACCGCAAGTAAAGCTTTTCCTGCTGTTGTTCCTAATTCTTTCATATATTTATTATATGAAACTCCTGATGTTTCAAGAACTTTTCTCGCGAGTGAAAATCCATTTGTGTGCAATCCAGTTGAGCGCAGCCCGAGCACCATATCTCCCGGTCCTACACTTTCGCCTGTAATTATCCTTTTATTGTTTATTTCTCCTATAATAGTTCCAACAAGGTCATAATCTCCGTTGTTATAAACTCCAGGCATTTCTGCTGTCTCTCCACCTATCAAAACGCACTTATTCTCCCTGCATGCCTTTGAAATGCCATAAATAACATCAGTAAAAACATCCGGTGACAATTTGCCAGTGCCAAAATAATCAAGAAAAAAAAGTGGTCTGGCTCCCATTACAAGTATGTCATTAACACAGTGATTTACTATGTCCTGTCCAACTGTTGTGTGTATATTTAATGCCTGTGCTATTTTTAATTTTGTTCCCACGCCATCAATGGATGATACGAGATATTTGTTCCTTTCTATTTTATAAACACCGCCAAAAGCACCAATATCAACAGCAACATTTTTATTAAAAGTAGATTTAATAAATTGTTTTGCTTTTTTTAATGCAAAAGTTGCAGCATCAATATCAACGCCTGCTTTTTTATACATATTTGATTTTGCCATAATACTCCTTTCTAATTAATTGATTCATTTCAATTGTCAATTGTTTATTGTTGTTTGCTGTTTGTTTTTCCAATCAGCAATAAGCAACCAGTAATCAGCAAAGTGGTTATTAAATCTACCGAATCTTCCAAATCTTCCAAATCTTCCAAATCTACCGAATCTACCGAATTTTCTAATTTACTGATTGCCTAATTGCCTGATTGAATCTTCAAATCTTCAATTCTTTAAATCTGGAATCTTCGATTTTAAAAAAATCTTTTAAATCCTGCCAATCTTGCAATCAGAAAATCTTGCAAATTACCAATTTTATCTTCAAATTTAAAACAATGTCTTTTAAATCGAAAATCGTAAATCGAAAATCGCAAATTGTAAATTGTAAATGTCTTTATTAAATCGTAAACCGCAAATGTCTAAAACCTCGGATAAGAGCCGAGTATTTTTACTTCGCCACAATATTTTTCCACTTCAGCCAGTGCTTTTATAACTTTTTTTTCATCTATATGGCCTTTAAAATCCACAAAAAACAGATAATCCCATGCTTTTTTCTTGGAAGGCCTTGATTCTATATTTGTTAAATTTATTCCATATTTCTGAAAAGGCCGAAGCAATGAATAAAGAGCACCTACTTTATCTTTTATTGAAACCATAATTGATGTCTTGTCATCAGAAGTTTTCTTATTAATTTGATTTCCAATAATAAAAAATCTTGTAATATTATCAGCTATATCCTGTATATCAGATGCCAATATATTTAATTTATAGGTTATTGCAGCGAGTTCACCTGCAACCGCAGCAGAATTTTTCATTTTTGTTGCAAGTTCTGCTCCTTTTGAATTACTTGAAACTTCAATTAATTTTACTCCCGGCAAATTACTTTCAAGCCAGTTTCTACATTGTGCAAACGACTGGGGATGGCTGAAAATCTGTTTTATTTTCTTTATATCTTTTTCTTTTGATAATAAACAATGACGTATTTCAAGCATAACTTCTGAACAAATTTTTAAATCAGAATCAACAAACATATCATAAGTGTAATTTACCGCACCTTCTGTTGAATTTTCAATAGGCACACATCCATAATCCGCATTTCCTTTTTCAACTTCTAAAAAAACATCTTTTATGCTATTAAATGATAAATACTCTGTCATTCTTCCAAATCTGCTTATTGCTGCCATATGAGAATAAGATGCAACAGGACCTAAATATGCAACTTTTACTGTTTTTTGCAAATATCTGCTTGCAGAAAATATTTCATTGAAAATATTTTTTATTGCTTTTTCCGGAAAAATCCCTTTTTTAATCTTTTTTAATATAACTGCCTCACGGGCAGGATCATAAATATTTACATTTTCTTTTTGTTTTATTCCTGCAATATCTTTTACCTTTTTTGCTCTTTTATGGAGCAGTTCAACAATCTGCCTATCAATTGCATCTATTTCTTTCCTTTGTCTATTCAATTCATTTTTCATTTTCACCTCCAGTGTATTATTAAATCTACCAAATTTATTTCAATTGTTGTTCGCTGTTTGCTGTTTTAATTTCGTTTTTCCAATCCGCAATCGGCAATCGACAAAGTAGTTATTGAATCTATCGAATTTTCTAATTTACTGATTGCCTAATTGCCTGATTGAATCTTCAAATCTTTAAATCTGGAATCTTCGATTTTAAAAAAATCTTTTAAATCCTGCAAATCTGGCAATCTGGAAATCTTGCAAATTACCAATTTTATCTTCTAATCTTAAAATCTGGAATCTTAAATTTATTTCAATTGCTATTTGTTTTTTGCTATTTACTACTGTTAATTATTTTTTTTTATTTTCTATTTATGGATTCCCGCTTAAGTTTATCCCTGAGAAATCAGGGGCGGGAATGACATTTCTTGTTTGCAACGCTACTTTATTTTGTCATTCCTGCCACTGAATAAATCAGGTGTAAACTCCAACAGGAATCCAATTCTTGTTTTTTCAATTGTTTTTATGTCTTCGTAGAGACAAGGTTCCACCCTTGTCTCGTTTTTTGTTTTTATCATAATTACATCCTCGTCGTGTTTCCTTGAGACAGGGACGGAGCCCTGTCTCTACAATTTTATCAACACACATAACGTATATCAAACAAATTATTTTTATTCATCCTTGTCGTGTTTTCTTGAAACCGACGGTGGAACGCCGGTTATTAATTCTCAATTTTCAATTTTCAATTAAAAACATCTGCCAGATTTAATCTGGCTACCCTGACCCATTTTCCATTCTCGATTTTCTATTTTCCAACCTCCCCCTCACCTTTATCCTCTCCCCGCTGGGTTGAGGAAATTTTTTTCCAATCCGCAATCAGCAAAGTAGTTATTGAATCTACCGAATTTTCTAATTTACTGATTGCCTAATTGCCTGATTGAATCTTCAAATCTTCAAATCTGGAATCTTTGATTTTAAAAAAATCTTTTAAATCCTGCCAATCTTGCAATCAGAAAATCTTGCAAATCTGACAATCTTGCCAATCAGGCAATCTTGCAAATCAGGCAATTATATACTTTTCACCTTTCACATCATAAATCATAAATCTTAAATGTATTATCCAACCGACATTCGGCAATGTAGTTATACATTTTCCTTCCTAAAATACTCCACCTCTTTTTCTGTCAAATAACGCCACTGTCCCGGCTGCAGGTTATTAATATTCACTATGCCAACCCTTTCCCTGCTTAGCCTCAAAACAGTAAGTCCGACATATGAAAACATTTTTTTTATTTGATGGTTTATTCCCTGCGTAATAATTACTGAAACAATGTAATTTTTTTCCAGTTTTTTTCTTATCCATATTTTTTTTGCTTTTAATCTTTTGCCTTCAACAAATATTCCTTTTATTAATTTTGTTATAATGCTATCTGTTAAATTTCCTTTGACTTTAACCAAATACTCTTTTTCTATTTCATATTTAGGATGGATAATTTTTTCTGCCCAATCACCATCATTTGTTAAAAGCAGACATCCGGTTGTATTAAAATCAAGACGACCTACCGGATAGATTCTATCTTTTATTTTCCCACCTAAAACATCAATAACTGTTGGTCTGTTTTTTTCGTCTTTTAAGGAGCTTATGCAACCTCTGGGTTTGTTAAGAACTATGTATATTTTTTTTGTGGGTCTTAATATCCTTTTTTCTATTTTTACCACATCTTTATTTATATCAATATCTCTGGCAAAATCCGTCTCAATTTTTCCATTTACAAAAACAACTCCTGATTTTATTACCTCTTCTGCTTTTCTACGGGAACAGATTCCACAGTGAGCAAGATATTTTTGTAGTCGCATTTTAAATTTCATTCATCTTCATCTTCGTCTTCATCTTCATCTTCATCTTCGTCTTCCAAATCATCAAAATCCTCTTCATAAAAATCTTCGTCCTCATCTTCCTCGTCTTCTTCATATTCTTCCTCTTCTTCATCTTCTAAATCCTCTTCTGACTCATCATTTTCTTCATTAATTTCATCTTTTTCTTCCTCTTCTTCCTCTTCTTCATCCTTAATTTCATAATCTTCATCTCTTATGTACGTTTCTTCTTCCTTTTCACCGTATAATTCCTCGTATTCTTCCTGCCATTTCTTTTTCTTTCCCATATCATCTACCTCCTTTTCATTAACATTTTCTATATGGGATTTTTCTTCTTCAAATCTTTTTGAAACACTCTGTCCCTCATTATCAAAATCAAATAATGTCTGTGTTTTCGCACCTTCTATTCTGTCTTCCCACTTTTCAATATTTTCATCTTTTTCAAGGATATTTTTTACCTCCTCCATTTTTGGAAGTTCATCAAGTGAATTTATACCAAGATATTGCAAAAATTCCCTTGTAGTTCCATAAATCAAAGGTCTACCCGGAGAGTCCTTTCTCCCTGTTATTTTTATTAATTTTCTTTCCAGCAGAGTATGAAAAACTCCATCTCCATTAACACCACGAATAATTTCTACTTCTTGTTTCGTTATAGGTTGTTTATATGCAATAATTGACAGAACTTCCATTGCTGATTTGGATAATCTTGCCAGAAATCTATTTTTGTAAAATTTTTTTATATATGGTGCATATTCCGGCAGAGTTAAAAACTCATAACCACCTGCAATTTCCTTTATTGTTATAGCAGAGCCTGATTCTCTTAACCTTATATTAATTCTATCAATTGCTTCCTTTATCTTTTCTTTTGTGGTTTCAGTAATCTCAGCCAGAACATTATCTGGTATGGGTTTATCCGTTGTAAACAATAATGCTTCTATTATTCCTTCAAGTTTATCAAGTTTATCTGCCATATTATCCTTCTATATTTTTAAAAAAATCCATATCAATATTTTTTTCCTTTAATGTTATAACTATGTCGCTAAAAGTTTCTTCCTGATATACACTAATAATTTTTAATCTCAGCAATTCAAGTATAGCAAGAAACAAAGAAATAATATATAAACGCCCCTTTTCCACATCACACATTGAAAAGAAATTTACACTTCCATTTTTCTGTAAAATATCAACGAGTTCAAAAATTCTATCTTTTACTTTTATTTTCTCTCCGGGAATTACTATCAGGCGTCTTTCTTTTATTCTTCCCAAGACATCATCCATTGCTTTTACAAGAGTATAAACATCCAGAGCAATCTCTTTATCTTCGCTTGCTATATTTAAAGGATATAATCTTTCAAAAAGATCTCTTTTTTTTAATTCATATACACGTAACTTTTCTGATAGTTCTTTAAAAGTATTATATTCTATCAAATGTTGAACAAGGTCCATCCTAGGGTCTTCTTCCTGTTCAACTATGTCATCTTTTGGCAGTAACATTTTTGATTTAATATATAAAAGCGTCGCTGCTATAACTATGAATTCGCTCGCAACATTCAAATTTAATTTTTCCAACATCTCAATATAAGATAAATATTCTTCTGTAATTGTAGCAATAGGAATATCATAAATATCAATTTGATTTTTTTTAATTAAATATAAAAGTAAGTCAAAAGGTCCTTCAAATACAGCTAACTTTAATTGATAATTTTCCTGCATAATAAACCCGCTAAATTAATTTCATCAGTTTTCTAACTTCTGCCATTGTTTGTTCTGCCTTTTCATTTGCATTTTTATTTCCTGTCAGCATAACATCTTTTACATAATCAGGTTTTTTATCAATTTCTATTCTTTTATTTCTTATAGGTGCCAAAACTTCATTTAATTTTTTTACTAGTTGCATTTTGCAGTCAACACAACCACGAGCACCTTTTTTACACTCTGCTACAATTCCCTCATATAATTGTGTATTATATATCTTATGAAATGCGCAGACAACACAATTATCAGGATGCCCTTTATCATCTTTTCTTATTTTTTGCGGATCAGTAAACATCTGTTTAACTTTTTTTTCAACTTCTTTTTCTGTGTCAGATAAAAAGATAGCATTTTCATAACTCTTTGACATTTTTCTGCCATCTATACCCGGTAATTTAGGCATTTCAGTTAAAATTTCCTGCGGCTCTTTAAAAAACTTTCCATATAAATAATTAAATCTTCTGGCTATTTCTCTTGTTAATTCTAAATGAGGTCTCTGGTCTTCGCCTATAGGAACTTTATCCGCATTATAAATCAATATGTCTGCTGCCTGTAATACAGGATAACCTAAAAAACCATAAGTTGAAAGGTCCCTGTCTTTTAATTCTTTTTTTATCTCTTTATAAGTAGGGTTTCTTTCAAGCCAGGGAACGGGCGTTAACATACCAAGTAATAAATACAATTCTGCATGTCCTTTTACTGATGACTGCACAAACATCGTTGCCTTTTTGGGATTAATTCCAACACTCAACCAATCTTTAAACATTTCAAATATATTTTCTATTACATTTTCCGGTTTCTCATAATTAGTTGTTAATGCATGCCAGTCTGCAACCATATAAAATGCTTTGTATTTATCCTGCATTTCTACATAATTTTTTAAAACGCCTTCCAGATGCCCGAGATGCAATTTTCCTGTGGGTCTCATTCCGCTTAAAACAGTCTGCATCAAATCCTCCTTACCATAATCACCGATTTTCAAATTTACCAAATCTACCGAATCTACCTGATTTTCCTAATTTAAAAACAATATTTTTCAAACCGTAAATTGAAAATCGTAAACCGTCAATTATATGATTTCACATTTTTCCATTATACATTTTATGACGTTACAAAAGTAATAATCATCTGCAAAAAATAAAACACTGGAGCAAATATTAAATTTAATATATTGAGCATAAGCAATAATATTATAATAAATATACCAAAAGGTGCAATAGATTCATATTTAAATGCAATATCATCCGGAAGTAAAGCCATTAAAACTTTTGAACCATCAAGCGGTGGAACAGGTATTAAATTAAATACGCCAAGTATGACATTTATAATTATCATATATTTAATAAACAAATAAAGTCCGGGCATATTATTTATATTAATAAAAGGAACTCTTACAGCAATCGCTAACAAGCCAATTGTTAATGCAGCAAGTAAAAAATTAGAACCTGGCCCTGCCAAACTTACTAACATAATACCTTTTTTATGATTTTTATAAAATATTGGATTTACAGGAACCGGTTTTGCTCCACCAATTACAAATGGAGAGCCGGAAAATATCAAAAAAGCAGGTAAAATAACCGACATAAAAGGGTCTAAATGAGCCACAGGATTAAACGTAAGGCGCCCCTGCTCTTTTGCTGTTGGGTCTCCAAGTAAATATGATACAAAACCATGAGATACCTCATGAACCACAACAGCAAAAACCAAAACAGCAATCTGCATTATTATATTTAAAATATTATCCATTATATCTCCAAGAAATTTTTTGTGATATTAACATACTAAATAAGATTTATTGTGTCAACAAGAAACTAATAATGGGATTGCAAAATTTGCTAATTGTATGATTGCCTAATTGCCTGATTGAAATCTACCGAATCTTCCAAATTTATTTCAATTGTCAATTACTTTTTGCTTTTTGCTGTTTGTTTTTCGTTTTTCCAATCCGAAACCAGCAATCAGCAATCGGCAATGTATTTATCTCCCCCTCACCTTTGTCCTCTCCCCGCTGAGCCTGACCATTACCCACATCTTTATATAATATATAATAAGAAGCAGGTATATCCTGATTTTTGAGGAAAATTACGGGTGGTTCGCAGTGTTGTCTAGTTTACTTACTCCCAATTTTAACGCCCTTCTTAATCCTATCCAAGGGTTGTTGCGTAAGCCTCGTCTAC
>Ga0078972_1013284_pt1 | contig 13682 bp, 9 predicted proteins | sample YelNatPaOPGAMG01_FD_67568 | JGI IMG/M metagenome (GOLD analysis project Ga0078972, IMG submission 67568) | Hot spring thermophilic microbial communities from Obsidian Pool, Yellowstone National Park, USA - OP-RAMG-01 (SPADES assembly) (version 2) | ecosystem: Environmental > Aquatic > Thermal...
GGCACAGGGCATCTATTTCTATCGGTTACAGACTGAAGACTTCAAGGCGACAAAAAAGATGGTCTTATTGAAATAGGCATTGGCTAATTAGGTACCGTCCCGAACTCAATTGATGTTCGGGGCGTTTTTTATTTTAAGCCTGCCTACGAGCCAGCCTCCCAGGTCGCCTACGGGGCAACTCCCGAACCAACTCTCGAACCAGCTCCCCAGCCAACCTACTAGGCTACTTAGGAGGCTACCTCCTAAGCGGTACCTCCTCCCAAAGCACAAATTGGCATAAGTGACTAATATACAAGATGATAGGCGAAAAAATTGGTCAATTTAAACATTACTTATAAGTAATATTTTTCCGGCGCGAAATACCAAAAATTTGGACCATTTGGGTTAACTGGGAATGTGCAGAAATGCCAGCCGTCTAAACCGGTCAAGCCTCAACGCAATTTTAACGAATAACAATCTTATTTTTATACCTTATCTTTGCCATAATTAACTCAACAAAATAGACACCCGAATTCAACCGACTTAAATCAATATCAAACCTTTCCGTATTTTCTAAGACATCAAAGACAATCTTTATTTTCCCAGCAATGTCATAAATTTTAATTTTAATCTTTTCGTTGGTTTTGGGTAATCGGAATTGACCAATTCGATAAGTTGGATTGGGTATAACCAAAAAATTCGCTTTATTCATTTTTTCTTCAGTAATGCCAATACTTATTGGCTGGGCTAATGAGGCAACTGTCGCAACCGATGCCTTAATCACTTCTGTGCAAAAATCAAGACTATTAAACCCGCCACCAATGGTATCGCCGATTGTATGATAATGAGGATTATTCACATTCAAATTTTCTCGGCAGTGGATTGCCGGATAACCATATTGATTAAATGAGGCATGGTCAGAACGGGGTCGGTCAATTATTTGACGCTGGGTCTTAAGTTGGGTGTAGGTATCGGCGCAGGCAATAAAATAATCAACCAAAGGTGCGCAATTTGGGTTTTCCGGCTTACCAATAATTGAGGCAGAATCACGATTGGGTAAAGAATAGGCAACCATATCAACATTAATGACACCGATAATGCTGTCACCGCGATTCCGTGCTTGGCTAGCATAGTAATTACTACCAATCAGTCCTTGTTCTTCGCCGCAAAAGGCAATAAATCTTATGGAATAATTGAAATTATAGTCTTGCATTACCCTTGCCGCTTCCAAGACACTACTTGCCCCACTACCATTATCATCCGCACCGGGGGCAAAGGTATAAGGACTACCTGATGTGCAATCAAAGTGACCACAGATGACCGTATAGATACTTTCGGGATAAATTTGTCCGCGCTTGATCCCAATCACATTTGGAGCATAAGTTGGACTGAATTCCTGCCAATAGACTGAATCCAAACCATAACCCTCTAATTTTTCTTTAATGTAATTGGCACAGGCACGTGCCGAATCCGTAGTTGAATAACGGGTTTGAAAACTAACTAAGCGCCTCACCAGACCAAAGACCGAATCAGCACTTACTCGGTCAACAATTGCTTGAATAGTCGGGTCATAAACGACCGGTGGCAAGGCTATTTTCGCTCGGTTATAAACTGATGGTGTAAAATTGATTTTTCTCAGTTCAACTCTTTCTTGTAATAACCGGTTTAGTTCAGCCGGGGTTGAAACCCGAATAATGAAAAAATCTTGGTTAACAAAAATTACCTTATCCAGTCCTAAGGCGGACTCTGCCTCAGTCAGCCAGGCAAAATAATATTCACCAGTGCAAAGTGAATCAAGGACAGTATAATTTAATTGCAATTCGTCAAGTTTTTCAATGTCTTGCTTGTTGACTTTGGCAAAGATATTTTTATCATAATCAGCAATTTGACTAATCCCAAGATTGAGCAATGTCTCAAGTTCAATCTTGCTAACAATTTTAACCAGTTTTTCCTGACCAAGGGTGGGGTGGGAAGCTGTTATCGGATTAAAACTATAAAGAAATGTCACTAAAGAAAAATAGACGAACATCCGGTTACCGTGATAACGAATAACAGATTTTTGGTCAATTTGCATTGGTTAATAAAAGACAACTCGGGCTTTAGGTTTTAGTGAATAATAAATCACTTTCAAGTCTTCGGGTTTAAAAATTATCGCATTGTGACGAACCAAGTCCTTTGGTAAATCAGGATGGAAAGGTCCGTGAATTAAAAGGTTTTCGCCCAAATATAGGGCGTATTCACCAAGACCATTTTTGATAATCCGTTTTGTGGTATCGGTTGGTATACTTTCGCCTAAAAGTTCATAATAAAAATCCGGTAAGACAAAATGAGTTGACTCTTGTTTCGCTAATATCTGTAAGATACCACTGGGCAGATAACTTTTTTCACTCAATTCGGGCAAAAGCCAAACCGAAAAACTCATCTCTTGAATAACCTTATCTTCAATTTTTAACCAAGCCTGTCGGGTCTTGCGCTCTAATACCAAGTAACATTCCGCCTCATCGGTCAAACCTTTTTTCAGTTGGAGTAATTTTATCTCCTGGTCAATTTTTTGGATATGAGTATTCAAACTCTCATTCTTAAGAAAATACACCTCATTCGTTTTATTCAATCGTTCCGCTTCGTTCGCAATCACCTTTTTGATAACCGCATCGGTAAGCCGCACCAAGGCAATTGTGAAAATTACGGTTGATATTACAAATATCTTTTTCATTTACCAAAAATATAGACCTTATCGCCCAATGCTAAAGAGTCGTAGAGTGTCTTTATCCCTTCTTTGGATAAACGAATGCAACCGTGTGATACCCTTTGCCCTAAAAGATGCTCGTAGGGTGTGCCGTGAAGCATAATCCCACCACCTAAGTCTAAGGCATAATCGCCTAAGATTCCCCGCACTAATCGTTTTGGTGAATGCGGCGGCGGAATTGATTCCTTTGCCTCCAAGAATGCCCAGTCGGGTTTATACCAAATTGGGTCTTTTATCTTGCGTAGGATGCGTAAAACCCCGGTCGGCGTCTCAAACACCCATCGCTTTCCCCAGGGTGCGACTAAGGTATCACCCCTACCCACTGAAATTGGGAATTCATTGATGGTTAAATCCTGCCTTTTTAGTAGCAAGGTATTGTTCAGTAAATTAACTACCGCATAAATATTCGGTTCTTCTTTTGCTTGTGATGCAAGGGAAGCCACCGCCAATTCGTCTTCTTTGAATCTAATCTTCTGGATTAATTTGGCGTAGGTTAAAAAAAGTGCCTTTTGTTGTTGGCGTGCCTGAAAAATTCTTAAACTTTGATTTATTACATCAAACTTAACCGCTTCGCTAAAGGGCAAAAGAACTTCAGCAAAGAAGAAAACAAGAAAGGCGATAATGAAAAAAAATAAAGTGAGCAAAACCTGCTTACGAATTTTAGCCGAATCGGCCATAAACGACTTTAGCAAAACGGAGAAGATTGACTTGAAATATGATTCTTATCAATAACTAATCGCTATTTAACCTGAAATTTCTGGACAAAAACCGCAGGCTCGGCACCACCATAATCAACTGTCACCACTGCGGTATAACTTCCTGGCTCAAGGGGTTTATCATAATCCTGTTCCATTTTGGCAATACCACCAGGCAGGACCGCAACTGGAAACCCTTTCATCCCAAACACACCGACCGGCTCGGATTTCGGTTCACCAATATACTTCAAATCACCCCGCGTCGTCACTTTCGGTAAATAAGCGAGTTCAACCTTTACTTTTGGTTTTAAGTGAATATTGCCTAAATTTTTAAAATAGACCGTAAAAGTAGGCGGGTTACCCTTGGAAACTTCAACCTTGGTGACTTCACCCTTTTTCTCGGCAGTTCCTGGAATGGTAAGGATAATTGGCACTTGGACTGGAGTTGGTAAGTCAGTTTCTTTGGCACTCAAAAGCATCGCCTCCATATTGATACAGGCATAACGGCCGCCGGGGATTGTATCCGGTATTTTTGCGACCACCTTCATTGTCTTTGTTGCACCAGGCGCAAGTTCAAAATCCTTTGGTTCAATCGTCAACCAATCAATACAGGAAAATCGGCTGTCACCAGAATCAGTAGCAACTATATCGCCATTCTCATCATATTGCAGGTATTTTAACTTGGTCTTTACCTTGACTACTTCATTTTCTTCATTGGTAATTGTTAAGACCTGGGTTCGGTAACTATTAGGTGGACTAAATATTTCAATAATTCCTCTACCGACATTAAGTCCAATAGTTGAAGTTGAAATAAATGAACGGTCCTTGGCGATAATCTTGCGCGCCACGGTAAATGGTAATCGGCCGATGGCTGGAGAGACACCACCATAATTGAGCACGGCTTCAAGAACATAATCACCAGGTAGTGGTCGTTTTATGACCGAGACAAATTTCACTTTGGCTTCAGGTAAGACCATCCCGCGCCCAGCACCAAGCGGAACCTCGCGCAACCGTTTTCCTTTCCGGTCAGTAAGCACAAGCCTACCTTTGGCTTTAATATGCATATCACCCCGGTTATGCACGATTGCCTTAACGACTAAGGCATTTTTTGCCGCATCCTTTAAGAGTAAAGAATATTCCCTGTCTTCTTGGGCTGGGATAATCTCAATTCCTTCTATTGCTACATTTTTTGGTCTTGGAGTCAGGGTGCTTTTAATCGTAACTTCTAATTGAACCGGAATCCGAAAATGAAATACCACCCCAGCCCCCGCCTCATCTGGTCCGAAGGGGGTTACTTTAGGAAGTAAGGCAAAGACGATTGAGGCATAGCGTCCACCGCTCACTTTGGGCGGTGCCTTCACCTCAAATGAAATCTCTTTACCTTGTTTTGGACCTAAAGTGAGTTCCATACTATCCGGTTTTATCCAATCCGCACAGGAATATTTACTTGTTCCCTTGTCAATAACTCTATAATTACCGGCTTCGGTCTCAAAGACATCAGCGGTCACAATCCGAAACCGACTGGTATCTTTCTCATTCTCATTAACCAAAAGGACTTGAAATGTCCTTCGGGCACCAGGGGCTAATTCAAGTTCAACCAATTGGGGTGTGACAGTAAAGGTGGCTTGACCAAACCCCTTAGAGAAGACCGCTGATAAGATAATTAGTAACCTGGCAATATTAAAACCTTTTTTAATTTTATCCATTTTTCTCCTTTCAAAGATGTTTTTTCGATTTTTCGTAGGGCAAAGCTTTGCCGACAATCCTTAGCAAACCAAAGTCTGCCCTACAAAACAGTATAAACCTTTAAATCGTTTTGTCAACCTTTAATTTTTCTTTGGGGATATTCTTTTCTAAGAAGAATTGATTTTAAAACGCATTCATTTATGATTCAAAATTTTTCAAACAAGGAAACAGTAGGAGTCGCCATTATTTAATTATAGAAAGTAGCCGGTTTGTGGATCAATCCACGGCTTAATCAGTTTTAGCTCAATCGTCACTGTGCCTTCATCCGAATATTCACAAGCGCTGTTGCAATTAGTCACATGAATCATATTCCACAATTTGAATGAGAGACCGTCGTGTAAATCCTGTGAATCAGTAAGGTGCCAAACATAGTTATTCAAACTATCCGCTGGGATCCATACCGCATTTGTCTTGGGTGGCGGAACATTAAATTCGCCCCACGCATACCAAACCTCAATGTATGGGTCAATTGAAGTCGGATTGTATAAGTTGCTGAATCCGCTGAAAGTAATATCTACATCGTAGTTACTCTTGATCCAGAAGGTAATACAATCGGTTGCATACCAACCATCGGTCTGGCAGAGATTAGCACCAACCTTACGAACCTTCCATTTCCATTCGGTACCGCTGATTGACCATTCAATCCATTGTGCCATTGACACATTGGTTGAGAGCGTAAATGACCAGTATCTTTTGTTGCACGCACCGCCAGTTGGATATTGGGACCATGCTCTTGCCAGTGCCTGCGGATTACCCGCTGCTTGATACACCCAAGTTCCTGAGCAAGGTGGGTCTTCGTACCAAGTATCCAGTTCACCCGCAAGCGCGATGACTGCTAAAACCGCAACTAAGAGTCCGATTTTTTTCATTCTGTTTCACCTCCTTCCATTTTAATCTCTCTTCTCTTACAATGACCGGGTACTCGCACCCAAAATCAATGAAAGAAAAGAGGCAATGAAGAATAATAAATAAGGGACGGCTCTCCACTGTCCCCTTGTTTGAAATACTGAATCTTTTGCTTAATCCGCCAAAGGCGAAAAAAAAGTCTCTTGCCATTTAATGTAACCCCAATTGCCTTTCACTACTTAAAAGTTCAGGTTCTATCCATTCGCTAACACCGGATAACACGAAGGTGATTGTTGGTTTATTCCAATATTCGCCGGCTTTTATATTATCCGTAACTTCAATCATACACCATAGGTTCCAATTTGTATTGCCAATTGGTGCCGGGATTAGAAAATCAGCAAAATTGAGCATATTGGCAGGAATCCAAGTATTACTCCTTGGCGGTGGTGGCGCACTTTGGGATATTGCATAATAAGTTTTAATTTGAATATCAGAATTTGGGACACTGAGGTTGCCAAAACCATTAAAATCGACTAAAACATCGTAAGGTGATTGGACCCGACAATCTAAGACCTGAGCAGCAAAAACACCTGTTCTTCTAACCCGCCAATTCCATTCGGTCGCACTCAATTCAACCGCTAACGAACTTAAGAGTGCACTATCTGATTTTCCTTCAGGTAGGAAAGGTCGTGGCATAACTCTTAACACAAAATTCCGATTAACTTGCTCTAAAGAATTTTCTAAAACAGCATTCTTCTCCGTATTTTGGTTATTCAAAATGATTTGTGAATCAGTTGCATAACCAGAAACTGTAATTGCGAAGATTAGGAAGATTCGCCAGACCAGCGAGTTCATCTTACTCTTATTAACTCCTTTCTCTTAAGGTGCATAAGTATATCAAAAACTATGATGTTGTCAAGCAAAAAGTTGCAAAATTTTGGTAATAGTTTGCCAATTGCTATCCCTTTAATTTTTCATCACTTAAATCCAAAAATCCCCTTTTTTGGATTTTAACTGCTTTTTTATCATTACAAGGTTTCTCGTTTTTTATCTCATTGATAATAACCGGTATTAGGATTTATCCAGGGTTTTATGCATTTTAGGGCTAAAGTTACTGTTGCACCATTTGGGTCTGAGTATTCGCAAGCGCTATTGCAGTTAGTCACATGAATCATATTCCAAAGTTTGAATGAGAGTCCATTATGTAAATCTTGTGAATCAGTAAGGTGCCAAACATAGTTATTCAAACTATCCGCTGGAATCCATACCGCATTGGTCTTGGGTGGCGGAACATTAAATTCGCCCCACGCATACCATACCTCAATGTATGGGTCAATTGAACTCGGATTGTATAAGTCGTCGAATCCGCTGAAGGTAATATCTACATCGTAGTTACTCTTGATCCAGAAGGTAATACAATCAGTTGCATACCAACCATCGGTCTGGCAAAGATTAGCACCAACTTTGCGAACCTTCCATTTCCATTCGGTACCGCTGATTGACCATTCAACCCATTGTGCCATTGATGCCGAATTACGAAAATTGAAGGAATAGAAACGCCGATTACAGGCGCCACCGATGCTACCGGACTTCCAAGCTCGGGCTAAGGCTTGCCGATTACCTGAACCTTGAAATATCCAAGTACCTGAACAGGGTGGGTCTTCATACCAAGTGTTGCATTCATTACAGTCATTTTGTGCCCAAATCAAAGCAAAGGGCAGGAGTAATATAATTAGAGTGATAACCTTTTTCATCTCACGCCTCCTTTTTTCTACGCAATTTTCTCTCTTTTTTCCTTTCCAGAGCCTCACGCTCTTTATGTGTCATCATCCGATACTGTTGGGGTGAAACGCCGACATTCCGCCGAAACCACTTAGAAAAGTAGTAATGGTCACAGAACTGCAACTCGCGTGCAATCTCAGCAATCTTTTTATCACAATTGGTTATCAAATACCGTTTAGCAAATTCTACCTTTTTCTTTTCTAACAACTTCTTAGGGGTGTTTGTTTCTCGCCAATGGCGATAGAAGGTTCTAACCTTCATTCCAATTTGGGTTGCCAATTGTCGAACGGTTAATTTTGGCAATTGTTGCATCGCAAGTTCGAGTTCTTTCGTTAGCATTGCACCTCCTTTTAACCATCCGCCTGTAAAAATCCTACCGAGAAAACTACGCAAAGCGTGAAAAGGAGCGTGTTATCTCGGTGTTACAAGCAGATACCGCATCGCTAAATAAATTAGCTTAGGGAACCCTTCCCAAGCATCACATTTATATTAATTATAACTATTTTTCTCATTTTGTCAACAAAAATATTTTACATAAATCAATAAAAGTTGGTATTTTCGGGTCAAAAATTGGTATTTTTATGCAAAGTTTGGTAATCTGGACGAAATTTTATCGGGTAATTAAGATTTTATTTAAGGCGGAGCGGTTATCCAAACGGATAAAATAAACCCCAGGATTTAATAGACTCCCTTTATTATCGGTCCCATCCCATATTATATTCGGACCCCGCGAAATTGACAAAGTTCGGACCAATTCACCATTTATGTCATAAATCTTTAATTTTAGACCCGAGGTTGGGGCAATGATTTTAGTATAATTAGAAAAAGGATTGGGTTGAACCAAAATATCTTCTTTTTCGGTTAAATTATTGATCGCTGGCTCTTCAATGGCCATCTCATCGCGCAATACTGAAATCTTCATCCCATCGTAACAACCAACATAGACCCGATTGTCAATTGAATCCCAAGCCAATGGTCTTGGACCAGCACCAACAATGATAGAGGCAACAATAACATTATTCTGACAATTTATTACTCTGACCGTTGAGGGCCAATAAAGACAGCAGTATAATTTATTATTCAGCCGATTCCAAAGCAGATTCCAAGTCATACTATATACCATATTTAATGTTGTATCAACTTGGTCGGTATAACCATTGATAACCGAGATGGTATTGGTTAGATTATTAGAACAATAGACTTTATTATTAGTAGAATTATAAGCAAGAAATTGGGGACCATTGCCTACGGGCACCGTGGTAATAACTTGGTTGGTTGCCCCGTTAATTATTGTTACACTATTAGCTAACCGATTTGTGCTATAGACCTTATTGCTAACTGAATTCCAGATGACCTCTTTTGGACTATCACCGACTGGAATATTAGCGATTATCCTCTGGTTTGCCCCATTTATCACTACCACCTGGTCAATCTCTTCTACCGCACAATAAATATAGTTATTGGTCAGATTTAAGGCAAAAAATTGGGGCCAGTTACCGACATAAATCGTAGTATCAATCCGATTGGTTGCGCCGTTAATCACTGTGATATTATCGCTCCAATTATTCGCACAATAGACCTTATTATTTAACGGATTCCAAAGCAAGGCACCAGGCCAGATTCCCACTGGAATTGTAGTATCAACCTGGTTATTAACGCAATTGATAACGGTCACACTGTTGCTATTCCGGTTAGCACAATAAACTCGGTTATTAATCTGGTTGTATGCCAAAGCACAGGGTTGTTCGCCAGTCGGAATGCGCGTGACAATTTGGTTTATATTACAATTGATTACCGTTATATTGTTAGTGCAATAATTAGCGCAGTAGAGATAATTATTAGTTGGATTCCAAACCAGTGCAATTGTTCCGCTATCCGGCGCAATATCAATCGTTGTCTCCAGCCATTGACCGAAAATAATTTGAAAAAATAAAATCAGAAAGATGACCCGAATCGGGTTTGTTAAGGATATTTTATTCCGATTCATAATATTATATAATACTTTATTTCCCCAGTTTTGTCAATCTGTTTGACTAAAAAATATTGACACGCCTTTGGAAGTTTATTATCATATTACCTAACGACAGAGAATATGAAAGACCCGAAACCATATTTTTTCGCCCTATTCTTTAATAAATTCATTTCAAAAATTCAACCAAGGGGGAAGAATGCAAGTTAATAAAATAATGCCCGTTATTTTTTTGCAACTTGTTTTAGTTGCTGGGGTATTGGCTAAGCCGGATAAAAAATGCGGAACTCAGGAGGCGCTTACGCTTTTCCGTCAAGGTGTTAAGTTACCTCGGCCTGCCTCAGGACCAAAATATGTCTATTCCACCCATTTTATTGTCCATTTTGACACCACTGGTTCTAATGCCACAACTCGTGCCTATGCTGAATCAACTTCAAAATATGCGGAATATTCTTGGGCAAAACAGTGCGATACTTTATCATGGGCACAGCCACCACCGGACGGTGCTGGTCCGGATAACCGCTATGACATTTATATCAGAAATCTTCCAGGATACCTCGGTGTAACTTCCGCTGAATATTCTTATCCTAATCCTTACCCAAATGGAGCAACCAGTTATATTGAAGTGGACAACGACATCTCGCCTTGGGGTCTACTTCAGGTTACGGTTGCCCATGAATTCAATCACGCCTGTCAATTCAGATATTCTTATTTGGAAGGCGCCTGGTTTATGGAGAACTGTGCAACTTGGATGGAGGATGTCTGTTACGACAATGTAAATGATTATGTAAATTACCTTTCATATTCAACCCCTGACCCGCTTGATAGCCCGCATCTTTCAATTATGGAGACAAACAATCTTTATGAGTATGCAGGTTGTCTTTGGCCAATGCTATTACACGAAGGTTATAATATCGCTTGCCCAAGGCAGGCTTGGGAAAGAATGGGAAACATCTCGGGTGAGAATACCCTTTCCGGTATTGATTATGCCCTCTCAACTTATTATGGCTCTAATCTCGCCAATGCCTTAAAAAAATATGGGGTCTGGCGCTATTTTACTGGAACCAGAGCTGACCCTACTTACCATTTTTCCGAATCCAATCTCTGGCCAACCTCAATACTTCTTGCCACCCATAGTTCATATCCGGCTTCCGGCAATCAAGGAAGTTATCCGCCTTCCGGCCCGGGTGGCACTGACTTTATCCGATTTAACCCCGGCTCCGGCGCTTTGAATATCACTTTTGATGGTCAAGATGGTTATAGTTGGGGTGCATACGCAATTGGCTATCGGGTGCCCGCACAATCACTTGAGCAAGAAATCACTTTAAATGCCAACGGCTATGGGACAACTACCATGTCTTGGTCAGGTAATAGCCATATCGCCTTAATCCCGGTAGTAACCCATTGGAGCGGACAAGCCAATAACCTAAGTTTTACTTATTCAGCAAACCAACAGAGTTTAATTGATGTTGGAGTGACTGCAATCCTTGCCCCAACGGGCACGATTGATTCGGGAACGGTAATTACACCGCAAGCCCGTGTCAAAAACTTCGGGACAAATCCAGCCTCCTTTCCAGTTACATTTCGGATTGGTTCATTTTATACCAATACTCAAAATGTTAGTAATCTCAATCCTGGTGAGTCTACTTTAGTCAACTTTGCCAACTGGACTGCACTACAAAGGGGCACACATACCACAAGATGCACAACTGCATTAACTGGTGACCAAAATTCAAAAAATAATGCCTTAAGTGGCTCATTTTCGGTTAGAGTTATTGATATCGCCTGTCTGGCAATTGTAGCTCCAACCGGAACGATTGATTCAGGAACCGTAGTAACACCAATTGCTCAATTGCGAAACAATGGAACGCAGAGTGCAACCTGTTCGCTAACTTTTCGAATCGGAAGTTTCTATACCAATACCCGAGCCAAGACTATCAGTGCAGGAATAACTGATACCGCTGGTTTCCTTTCCTGGCAGGCAAATCAAATTGGAACCCACACGACAAGATGCACTATCGCATTAGTGGGCGATATGGTATCAGCAAATAATATGACTACCGATTCGGTTACTGTTCAAGTTGGCATAATACCTGATGTTGGTGTAACCCAAATCATTGCCCCAACCGGCACAGTTGATTCAGGAATAACCATAACCCCTCAAGCAGTGGTCAAGAATTTCGGTAATACCCCACAGTCTTTTCCGGTTATATTCCGAATTGGTCAATTTTATACCAATACTCAAGGTGTTAACAATCTCAATCCCGGTGAATCTACCTTAGTCAGTTTTGCTGACTGGATACCAACCCTTAGGGGCAATCATACTACAAGATGCACAACTGCGCTAACCGGTGATAGAAATCCAGTCAACGATTTATTAACTGGACAGGTTTCGGTTCGAGTGCAAGATGTTGGTATTACGAGGATAATTGCACCATTAGGTCCAATTGATTCAGGAGCAATTGTCTCCCCTCAAGGCGTCGTTAAGAACTTTGGTACAACTACTGTATCCTGCCCTGCCATCTTCCGGATTGGCTCATTTTATGCTGATACCCAACCTGTTACTAATCTTGTTTCTAACGATTCACTTGTTTTAACCTTTGACCCTTGCACCTTATCTTTAGTAGGAACCCATACCACAATTTGCACTACCGCCTTTGTTGAAGACTTAAATCCAAATAATGATGCAGTAGAGGGTTCAATCATAGTCTTCACCACCGATGTTGGTGTAGTCCAAATCCTATCCCCTACCGGCACGGTCGGGGCTGGCACCACCATAATCCCAAGGTCAATAATCGGTAATTTTGGCATCCATCCAGCAACCTTTCCAGTCTATTTCCGAATTATTGCTTCTGATACGGTCTATTATGATGACACAATTATTACAATTGAACCGCATCAAGATACCGCCATTGAATTTGCCCAATGGTATTCTCTGCCTGGCTCTTATCATGCATTGGTCAAAACCAGTCTTGATGGAGACCAAATACAAGAAAACGATATTATGATAAATAATTTCTTGGTATCAGAAATCGGCTGGCAACGAATTGCCGATGTCCCATCAGTACCTTCCGGTAAGTTACCAAAAAATGGCTCCTGCATTACCGGTTTAGGCGATAAGGTTTATCTCCTAAAGGCGAATAATACCTCGGATTTTTATTGTTACCAGCCAAATTTCTGGACCCAACTTACACCAATACCATTGGGCAGTAAAGAGAGCGGAAATGGCAAAAACCCAAAAAGGGGTGCGGCAATAACTGGTTATAATGATAAACTCTATGTCCTACGCGGCAATAATACTCCTGGTTTCTGGGAATATTCAAATAATGGCTGGCGACCATTAGAAAATATCCCAACCAACGCTAAAAATCCAAAGGGTGGTTCGGGTTTAACTTATGTGAACAAAGCCGACACTGCTTGTATCTTTGCAATGAAAGGTTCAAAGACCAATGAGTTTTATCTCTATTACATTGAGGGCAATCGTTGGCAACAAGTCGCCAGTCCACCGACTGGGGCGAGTGGTAAGATTGGTTATAAAGATGGTTCTTGTTTGGCTTACGATGGTGACAGTTTTGTCTATGTTCTAAAAGGCAACTATGGCGATTTCTTCCGCTATAATGTATTACGCAATACTTGGACCGAATTGCGCCGACTTGACCCCGCAGTATTCTTGAATCGGGAAAATCGCAAGAAAAAGGTTAAAGATGGGGCAGGGCTTGTCTATCTCAATGGTTCAATCTATCTAATGAAAGGTGGCAATACAGCGGAATTCTGGCAATATAGTGTAACCGGAAATACCTGGCTACAAATGAATCCAGCCAATATCTGGGATATCCCTACTCCTTCGGGCAAAAAAGTCAAATCCGGTGGTTCGTTGTGTGTTCTAAATAATACCTTTTATGCCCTGAAAGGCAACAAC
>Ga0078972_1013285_pt1 | contig 13682 bp, 17 predicted proteins | sample YelNatPaOPGAMG01_FD_67568 | JGI IMG/M metagenome (GOLD analysis project Ga0078972, IMG submission 67568) | Hot spring thermophilic microbial communities from Obsidian Pool, Yellowstone National Park, USA - OP-RAMG-01 (SPADES assembly) (version 2) | ecosystem: Environmental > Aquatic > Thermal...
CATTGCAATGTGTGCAATCTGAAAATAGACAGAGATTTGAATGCATCTTTGAATATAAAAAAGATGGGTTTGATAAAAGTAGGGCTGGTGCAGTCCGAATTCACGCCTGTGGAGACAGCTACTTCGGGCTTGTGCGGGATATACCCATACAGGCAGATGTCTGTCGTTGAATCAGGAAGCTCCGAGGATTCAGCTGAGGAGTAGCTCACAACATTAATAATGAACCAGGATGTTTGATTAGTTGTTTCTGAAAAGCGCTTGATCCATAATGCCAAACACAAAAAGGGTTGCCTTATTTCGGCAGTGGTGTTTTTTCGTTTTTATCTGCGTCTGGAACCTTTGTCCTGTTGTGTCTCGGCGTGTGCCATGTAACTGTCATGAAGCCGCCGATCACTCCGATGATAAAGCCTATAATGAGTCCACCGGATGTTCCGTACCAGCTGGCAATGGAAAGTATGATAATCAGTGAACCAAGCAGGAAGTGCCGATTCGGGTAGTACAGTGAAATAATGGAAGCAGCCACTATACCTCCCCCCCATGCAATGCCTATCAGGCCGAAGATGAAACCGTGTACAAGGATAGTTATTCCAACCCCGGCAATAACGAATCCGGCAGCAGCAGATGCTACGGCTGAATCTATTATGGACTTCTCAATCCTTGCCATCTCACACTGATGCTTTTCAATGTATTAAAATTATGACCCGTCAAATACTCCTCGCTAAAGCTTCGGAGCTTGTTGCTGGTCTCCTCTCCACCCGTGGGTGGAGATTCATCGAACCGCAACCATTGGCTGGTTGACTTTCCTTTACCAGAGGAAAGAGACTATTCATTATCCCTTTCGGACAACGCTCCACAGCCTGGTTCCAGAAGAGGGCTTGAGGTATATATTTCCCCTCTTTGCGGAGAGCATGCCTCTGAAACCGATGTTTTATTAGTGCCCAACTTAACCGTCTTACTCTTCGGAGAGTGCCTTACCATTTCAGGTGTGAGCAAAGAAAGCATGCAATGATTATGCATAAGCTTTCATATTTAGGGGAGTCCGTGTATCTCCTCCCTGAAGATCGTAGTTTTACCGCTTCGCTCAAACTCCTAACGTTTCTATAAAGGATGCCCTCCTTGGAGGGCTGAGGTGTCTACTGCAGCGTTATCGATTTCGAGTTAAAAGCTTCCGGCGCCGTGAAATCTACCAGCGCTGGTGTTCCTGCTTCAGGGGTGAGCTGACCCTCTACTGTCATACCCTGCGTTATGTTTGTGCCAAATGCGTTTGTCACATTGAGTATTATTATTGCCTGGTCGTCACCGCTGATGACAGGGAACCCGGCAGTCAACCTGCCTGTTGGGTTGAAGAATGCAATGATTCCAAAGTTTGTTGCATCCTTATGTTTTGCGCTCATGTTGTTCCACACGCCCAGACCGAAGAGGTTCTTTGTCCCGTTCTGTGATACATCCTGGAACAGTGAATTGTTATAGACCAGCACCGAAGTTATGCCATTGATTGAGAGACTAATACTCACATTCGCCAGGTTTACCGATGAAGCTCCTGACAGAGGTCCTACGAATATTGCCAAATCTTTCACACCACCCGCTGCCGGAGGAGAAGCATTATCAAAGCCAAGTATCTGCTTGATTTCTATACCCCCTGAAACTTCATTTATGGTGGTTGTACCGGTTTCGGTTGCCTTGAGTTGTAGCACCGATACCGTATGTAGAAGTACAGTTGCGGCAACTGCAGCTACCAGAACCATTGCAATGAATATAATAAGGACTCCAATGCCAGTCTCGGATTTGACATCCGATTTCAGGCTGAAATATTTTCTGAGCAACCTCTTAACAGTTACTACGGTTCTGTTCATGTTCATATGCACTCCTGTATTTTGTCTGGTACTAGTGTATATGACTGGATTTGTATTTAAACTATAAACGGTAAGAATGCGAAATTTTTCGTGGCCACGTGTCAGGAAACCCAGTTTTTTCCTATACACAGATTCAGATACAGACCCATGACATATTGCCGATATGTCCATGGGCAAAAAACCGTTTTATCTCATTCTATGGATGGTATTCTGATATTATGTTAAGTACTGATGATAAGCGATTCATTGTCCAGAGCATAGAAGGCGGATACAAGGTCAGCGACCTGGCAAAGATGTTCTCGGTTACTCCAAGACGCATCCAGCAGATCATAAGGGAGGGAACAGATAGCACAGAGTCCAAACATCGGGACCAAGCCATTCCTGACAACACTGCAAAAGAGATAGAAGATCTCTGGAATTCATACAAGATTGGGTCAAGGACAATCTTCTATCTTCTGAAAAGCAAGGGCAGGAACGTTTCTTACTATCAGATATACAACTACATGAGAAACAGGAACATGATCAGGAACAGGAAACCCGGCAATGGCCAAAACCAGAAATCCATGGCAGAGCCCCCCTTCAATACCCTGTTCATGGATTATCATCAGAGCAGCATCGATTCACCATATGCTCTCATATGCATAGATATGTCCACAAGGAAAGTTTTATCGCTCATAGAGTCCAGGAAAATAACCAAGGAACTTGTGGAGGCAACCATGAATTCAATAGGCTCGATGGTAGACCAGAACAAGCTGAAAATAAACAGGCTTATCCTGAGGGATGGCGTTTTGAGTGTTCTCTATGGGGCTACTGACCTGAAGTATTCCTTCATGAAGATGGGAGTGGAGAACGTTGAAACGGACAGGGCTGGAAGCAGGTATCACCTTTCGCTGTCGAGGTTCTGGCAGAATTATGACCGTTTCAGGTGGACATTCAGCAGGCCAGAGAGTTTTGTATTCTGGTACAACAACAGGCCAATCATGAGGTTCGAGAATAAGGTAACCACACCAGAACAGATAATGGAGCAGTATCTTGTGGAAAGGAAACCCTCTTCCAGTCTTCAGAGAAAATGATAAATTCCCCATGGCACTTAAAGGTTGTTGGTAAGAACCGCAATATTGATGGCAGGCGGAAGGGGGGTCAGGATGCATGATCCCGAGAAATGCATGATCAGGATTGGCAAATTTATCATAATTGCAAACCTGGTTGAGATTCTTTCACATTCTGGTTTTGAGATTGTTATAGCTACTACCAGCCTGCACAGGAAAGTCTGCCGGTTTGCGGAAAAAAATAGGATGGATATAGTTTATACAGCAGGGTCAGGATACGAAAAGGACCTTGGCGAAGCTGTAGTCTCTCTAGGCAAGGTTCCAGTGCTTGTGGCCCCCTGTGATTTGATTACGGGCGATAGGGGCCTGTTCGAGGAAGTATGGGAGGCTGGAACGCGAAGCGGGGCAGGGGTGGTAACATTTACGCTGAACGGAGACCTCAGCGGCATTTCCGTTATGAACAGGTTGCCGCAGATGGGCATTCCCATGGATTTCGAGACCATTGACATAAGAAGCGGCGGATCCTTCAATGTGAACACTCCTGCCGATCTTGAACGTGCTAGATCCTACTTCCTGATGCCATAGGATAGAGATGTGGATGCCGTGACTTCCTTTATTTCAAGACATATATCGGCGATGGTTTTCTCCACACCGAATATCCTGAAATAGTTCTCTCTGTCGCTTATGGAAACCAAGCTGGATTCATTCTCGGAGTCAACCAGGAAGAGCAGTTTTCCGTCCCTGAAAAACTCAGCTATTAGTTCCTTCATGCCCTCTCCGGTTGCATTCACTACCCTGCTTGTGATCACGACATACCTGTATCTTTGAGATGCATGGCGTATTTCATCCAGCTGCAGGTCAATATCTGCATCAGTAACCTTGATGGAAAATGATGCGACACCCATTCCATTTTTCCACAGGTTGTATGATAAGCCCAACCTAGGAAATTCTTCCTCTATGACAAGGACTCCCTCCAGCCGTTCCTCGCTGCGGTTGTACGGCATCCACGCGGTCCCCTCCGGTGTGGTGAAACTCAGGAAGCTTATTCCATAAATCTCACGAAGAAGATCAGGCGTGAACATTGTGGATGGATATCCTTCCCCAACAACTTTTCCGTCCCTCATCATAACAACCCTGTTACAAATCCTGTAGAGAAGGTTTACGTCGTGAAGGACAACTATGACAGTCTTTCCAAGCTGTTTCAGGGTCACGATGAGATCCACGACCCTCAATTCCTTGTCAACGTCCAGGAAGGTGGTCGGTTCGTCCAGCATTATTATCTCGGTGCCTTGGTATAGCGCTCCAGCTATCATTACTAACCTGCGCTCGCCACCGCTGAGTTCCTCGAATTTCCGGTGCCGGAGATGGGTAATTCCACACCTTTCCAGGGATTCTCTAACCTTCGAATCATCCACGGGTTCACTGTACCTGGACATTGAGACGATGTTCTCGACCGTAAAGTTCATGGGTGTCGGTGTTTCCTGCTGCACAACCGAAATCTTTCCTGCGGCTTTTGACCCCCTCAGTTCACTGATGCTGTTGCCATCAATCAGTACGGTACCCTTTCTGGGTTTTAGATATCCATAGAGAATTTTCAACAGTGTGGATTTTCCAGATCCGTTCGGCCCGCCAATGCCTGTTATTGAACCTTCCTCGATCGTTATGTGGTCTACGTTAAGGCGAAAATTCTGGTTTTCGTATTCAATATCTCGTGCGTCAATTTTCATAGGTGCCACTCGCCATCCTCCTCAGTAGGTAAAGAAAGAAAGGTATCCCAATCATCCCCGTAACTATCCCCACCGGTATAACCTCGCCATTAATTGCCGTCCTTGCGGCATCGTCAGCAAGCAGAAGAAACAATGCCCCCAGCAGTGCCGATGTTGGTATGACTATCCTGTTCGATCCGCCGAATAGAAGACGGCAGATATGGGGTATTATGAGCCCCACAAATCCTATAAGTCCGCTTATGGATACGGCGGCGGACACGCTCAGGGCAACAATGCCCATTAGCAGGGCTTTTGTCCTCTCCACATTAATACCGACAGAATGCGCATACGCCTCTCCGAGCTGAAATGCATTTAGCTGCCCGCTCATGCTCCAGATGACTGCCACGCTGGCTATAACCACGGCTGAAACAGGTAATAGTTCACTCCAGCTAATCCCCTGAAGTGATCCAAGAAGCCAGAAGAATGCTGCATTTTCAAGCTTGATGTTTGTGTAGATCAGCAGCCCGACTATGGATGATATGAAGAGTGATATGGAAATGCCGGTCAGCAGAAGATAGGTGGGTGGTGTCCGGGATCCATGGAAAGAGAACAGGTATACTGCAAGTACGACAATGAGGGCAAATATGAACGCCATTATCTGCACGGAAAAAAGGCCGAAAAGCGTGAGAGAGAAAACAATTGCGGAAACGGCTCCAAGAGCGGCGCCGCTTGAAATTCCTATTATGTATGGCTCTGTTATGGGATTGCGAAAGACGCTCTGGATCACTGCGCCGCCTGTCCCCAGTGAAGCGCCGACGATAATTGCGCCTATTATTTCAGGCTCACGTAGAAATACAACGATCACGTAGCTGGTTTCCGGGATTGTGAAATGAAGGAGTCCTCCGATCAGCGGTAACTGCGTGAAAAATATATCGAACACTGTCAATGCGGAGAGTTTCACTGGCCCAAGCAGTGCGGAAAAAACGGTCGTGATAAAGAGAATGACAGCAATTATGAATATCCAGAGGATATCCTTAACCCTGCCTGGAGTTTTCCGAATAGCTTTCAACGCGCTAATGCTTTTCATCATACGGCATCATAGAGATCGTAATTTGGCGGATACTTAAGTGTGATTGGAAACGGGGTTATATCACTCATGTTGTAATGACCCGGATATGACTCTGAGATGAGCCAGCCTATTGCGTATATTACCCTGAAATCAGGTTCATTGAAGAAATTATCATTGAATATCGTGTAGATCCTGTTGTTCTTGAAAGCTGGAGTGCTGTTAAAAGGCTCAGACTCTACTTGGGTGTAGTTTACATACTGGTCAAGGAGGATGATTTGGGGCTGTGCTACAGTAATATTCTCGCCGGAGTCTATGTAATAACCGCTCGCATTGGCTGCTATGTTGTGAAGGTGTGCAATGGTGAAGAACTGATTTATGAATGTATCATTTCCAGCAGTCCAGTAGCCGGGTGTGCTCAGGTAGTAGAAGATGCTCAGTTCGGGGGAAATATTGGACAGGTGTTCTGCGAAAGTCTGAAGGTTATCCTGCATCCATTGGATTATCTTTGAAGCGTTATTCTCAGTGCCGGTCAGGTGGGCTAGATCCATAGTCTGGTTCTCTATCTGCTGAATGTTCTCAGGATTCATGATCAGGAAAGGGATGTGGAGTGTGTTTACTATGGCATTTTCCTCATTTGCTGGATAATACCCCAGTCCAGGTGCAACCACAAGCTGAGGTGAGAGGTTCACAATTTCTTCAAGCGAAATGTCATAACCTGAATTGTCCGTTGCGATTGGCAGTGTAGAATTTGGAGGATAGGTTGAGAAAGGGTCAAGTCCGACCACCTTGCCAAAGGCACCAATGCCATATAGAGTAGATGTTAGTGAGGGCGCAAGGGATACAATTTTCGTTATGGGTTCAGCGAATGTGTACGTGTTCCCGCTGAAGTTATCTGGCCTTATCATATAGCTGTTGGAGTAGTTCAGGTTGACCGTCTGCATCGTGCCGTTTGGACTTGCAATTGAAATCAGTTCAATGTTGCCGCTGGAATATCCGCTGTTTTCCGCCGAATAGACGTATATTCCGGCCGTTATCATAAGAGCAGCGGCAATGATGGCTATCAGGTATCTTTGCACTCTATTCATGTATTCACCGTAAGTTATTTTACTATAAGTGAAGTTAACTTACCATATAATAATTTCGCAACAGCCAACCCTCGGAAAAGTATTTTATCAAAACTATCGATATGGTCAGGCTGAACTAGGCCGGGAAGCCAGGCACTTCCTGTTACCCGAAGTCTATACGCGGGGGCGACAGCCAGGGAAGACCAACCGGACTTCTGCCAGGCCCCATGGAGTCCGTGAAATTCTGTCCCTTTGGATCGAAGGACCCGCAGGGCAGACTCAAAGGAGACTGCTCTGCAGGCTTACCAGAAAACTCCGCCAGGTCCGGAAGGGAGCAACGGTATTCTGGACTCTTGATGCTGAAGGGGTGCGGGACAGAGACAAGATGGGGGGTACCTTCCAGGACATTCGGCCCGACCCTGGTGAGTTCAGCGTTATTGTATCCGGAGGAAGGATGTCCAAGATAATTCAGGACCCCATAAACGGGCCCATAAAGGTGGAAGGCTTTGTAGAGGAACTTATAGATTCACCTGAATTCCAGAGATTGAGGTACATCAAGCAGCTAGGGCTTCTTAACCTTGTATTTCCAGGCGCGAACCACACCAGGTTTGAGCATTCCCTCGGTACTTATTACGTTGCAGGCATTATAGGGGAGTACTTTCACATTGAAGACAGGGACGTGCTCCTGGCTGCCTCCCTTCTTCATGACATAGGGCACCCACCAATGAGTCACAGCCTTGAGGATATTTTCCTGAAGCTGTATGGAAAGGATCACCAGGGTGTTGGCGGGAGCATCATTTCAGGCTCTGGGGAATATTCTGGCAGTAACATTCCGGTCATTCTCGAGAGATATTCCATAGATCCAGCGCTGGTCGGAAAGATTGTAAAGGAGGGCAGCAGGGAATTCCCGCTGATATCCTCCGTCATTAGCGGCAGCATAGATGCCGATGAGCTTGATTACCTGAGGAGGGACGCTTTTTTCACCGGCGTTGCCATAGGGCTGGTGGATCACATGAGGATCATTAACACCATCCGGGTGGATGAGGGTGCTTTTGTAATAGAAGAGAAAGGGATACCCGCAGCTGAATCACTTCTTATCTCAAGGGTACTGATGTACAATTCCGTTTATTTTCACAAAACGGGAAGAATTGCCCAGAATATGCTTGGCATCGCGCTGTCGTCTACTGGCGAAAGACCCGCGGATCCATTCAGCATGAATGACTGGGATCTCATTGAATTTCTGAGGGCACAGAAGGGGTCATCGGGGATAATTGAGGATATACTCAACCGGAGGTTGTTCAAGCGAGTAAAACAGTACAATTACTCATCACACAGGTTCAAAGCCGTCAATGAGGCACTTGAAACACTGGACAATACAACATTTATTGTCGATGTGATTCCTCCGATCAGTTTTTCTGGCAGGGACCGTATTAAAAGTGAGATCAGGGCAATGAGGGGTGGGATAGCGGATCAGATTGAAAGGTTGTCCCCTCTGGTCAGGGCACTGGGAGAGACGCTCGATACACGAACCATAATAATTTCTGCAAGGAAAGATGCGGTCATGGAAATAGAGAATGCGCTTGGCGGCCTATCTTAAAGATTTTTGGCCATCCTGTATGCCCCTCTGCTTTCATTGTGCTTTAGGCTGTAATAGTTGTCCAGATGTCCCGTTATCTCATAGCCGTGTTCTTTGTAGAATTTAATAGCGTTTTCATTCTTATCCCTAACCTCCAGAATGGAAATCTTTCCGCCCCTCTGCTTCATCTGCTTCTCTATTTCAAACAGCAGTATGCCCCCGATTCCTTTCTTCTGTGAATCAGGATGAACAGCAATGCTCTCTATGTCATACACCCCCTGTTCCATGGGCATTGCAACAGCGTATCCCATGATCCTTTTCTCCTCTTCGGCTATGACATTGAAAGCACCAGGTGAGTTGAACATCCTCCTGAGCATGCGCCTGGAATATGGCCCTACAGTAAATGCCAGGTTTTCAAGCCGTTTTATCTCGGCAAGATCTTCCGGATAAAAATGTCTCAATATCAACGGTGCAGTAACATCTGCCGTCTTATTATCTTTTAAATCTAATTTTCTGATAACTCATAATTGGGTAATTACGCAAATATTTATAATTAACATAGGTATGTTCAGGGGATCACGTATGATAGAGGAATCTTTAAGGAGTCTCGCAAGTGGGAGACCCATACTCATTTTTGACGCATCTGATCGCGAAGGCGAGACGGATATAGTTGTCCCGTCCCAATTCATCACACCTGAAATTGTCCGTTTCATGAGAAAGAATGGCGGCGGCCTCATATGCACCACTGTAAGGGCAGATTTTGCCAGACAGTCTGGATTGGTCTATCTAGAGGACATACTTCGAAACCAGTACGGCAAGGATTCTGAGATAACAAGGGCAGATGACATGAAATATGACAAGAACAGCTCATTCAGCCTGACAATAAACCACAGGTCCACCTTCACAGGCATTTCTGACAGAGACCGTTACCTGACCATATCTGAACTTGCCGGATTCATATCGCGTTCAAACGGAATGCCCGATGCAAAAAAGGAATTCGCGAAATTGTTCAGGGCTCCCGGGCATGTAATACTCCTTATTGCAAGGGACGGCTATTTCAGCGAGAGGAGAGGGCATACCGAACTCAGCACGTATATGGTCGAGAAAGCCGGCCTCACACCATCCGCAACCATCGTCGAGATGCTCAGCGATACCGGTAATTCAATGAACAGGGCTGAAGCTATGGAATTTGCGCGTGAACATTCACTAAGTTTTATAGACGGAAAGGAGATTATCGATTCGTGGTTGAATGACCAGAGTAATGGCTACGGGAGTTTTCGATATAATTCATCTGGGGCACATACATTTCCTGAAGGAATCGAAGAAATTGGGTGATGAACTGTTCGTAGTTGTAGCCAGGGATTCGACTGCCGCCAGGAATGGAAAAAGCCCTATTTTCAGCGAGGGAACCCGGTTGCAGCTCGTTTCAGAACTCAGAATTGTGGATCACGCCGTTCTTGGTCACGAGGGTGATATCTTCCAGACGGTTTCTGACGTCCGACCTGACGTGATAACCCTGGGGTTTGATCAGAAATTCAATACTGATTCCATCGTAAAGCGTTGTGATGAAATGGGCATGAATGTGCGCGTTGAGCGCATTTCGAGGTTCGAGTCCGATTCAATCCAGAGTTCTTCACAGATAAGAAGAAAGCTCTTAGAGGAGATCGAGAACAGATTATGAAGATAATAGGCGTGGCTGACACTACATTTGCTAGGTACGATATGGGTGCATCGGCTATAGATGAATTAAATTCCATGGGAACAGGATTCAGGATATTGCGTTACACAGTTCCAGGGATAAAGGATCTCCCCGTTGCATCATCCATACTGTTTTCTAGGGGATGCGACATTGTAATAGCATGTGGAATGCCAGGGCCAAAGCCTGTTGACAAGGCATCCGCCCAGGTCGCGTCCACAGGTTTAATGCAGGTGCAGTTGATGCACGGAAAACACATAATAGAGGTTTTTGTGCATGAAGATGAGGCGAAGGACGGGAAGGAACTCGCATGGCTTTGTGATCGCAGATCAAGGGAGCATGCCAGGAATGTCTATCTACTCTTATTCGACCCGGGCAAGCTGACCGAATCGGCAGGTCAGGGACTCAGGCAGGGCTTTGAGGATGCAGGTTCTGTAGGCAGTGGTTCAGGCGCGTACAGGCACTAGGTGTTGTTATGAAAATTGGAATAGTAGTATCGGAATATAACTTTGACATAACCAGCATGATGCTGGAGCGGGCTATTGAGGAAGCCAGGTTCCTTGGTGTGGATGTATTCAGGACGATCAAGGTTCCCGGGACATTTGACATCCCACTCGGCGTTAAAAAACTCCTCCAAAACAAGGAAGTGGACGGGGTAGTTACGCTGGGTGCTGTCATCAAGGGAGAGACAGGGCACGATGAGATTATAATGCAGAATTCCGCCAGGAAAATTGAAGATCTCATGATAGAATTCTCTAAACCTGTTGCTCTTGGAATATCAGGTCCAGGTGAAACAAGGCTGCAGGCACAGGCGAGGATAGAAATGGCGAAAGATGCCGTGCAGAGTGTCGTCAAGATGATAAAGAGACTTGCCGAAATATAGGGGGAGTTTTAGGAATGAAAATCAGCGATAACATAGAACTCATAGATGGCACGATTGCTAACTGCTACTCGGTCAACCTGGATGGCAAGGCAATACTTGTGGACGCCGGAATGAAAGGATCCGGGAGAAAAATCATTGACTTTTACCGCGACATTGGAGTGAACCCTGAACTGATCCTGATCACACACTATCATCCGGATCACGTCGGAGGGTTATTTCTCATATCAGAGGAGTTCCACTCCCAGATATATGTGCCGGACTCTGAAGCTGAGGTTATCGCCGGACATTCTAAAATTACACCCGCAAAGAGCATGAGGTCTAAATTGATAGGCTCCATAGCCAGGACAAAACCGGTGACGGATCTAAATCCGGTATCGAAACTAAACCTTCAAGGGCTGCAGGTCGTGGATACGAAAGGTCATACGCCGGGCAGCACATCATATTATTTCCCCTCACTGAAAGCACTGTTCGTTGGTGATGCCGTGAGTGTCAGAAATGGAAAAATGGAAATAAACCGGGCCTTTACGTTGGATCACCAGGCTGCAGAAAAATCCAGGGATAGGATTTTGCAGTTCCATGGTGTGACAATCTATCCAGGTCACGGCAAGCCATTGCTTATTTCATGAATATTTTCTTATTTCGCCTGCAGTAGTTTCAATCTGGGCGAACGCGTCATGATTGTGCAAGCTTTCCTCACTCCGCGACACTATTCTGATTATGGCGTCACCATCTAGTTTGTCAATTCCTTTACAGATAGCTTTAGCCATGTCTCTGGCTACGTCCTCGACGAAGAGTGGATTTTCATGCCCCCTAAGGACGAACAGGTCCGATTCCCTGTCCGTCTGGACGCTTGCAAGTGGGCCTCCAGACACCGATTCTATCAACTCAATGATTTTGTCAGGTTCGGGGACATAATTCCGGAAATTAGATATTGTGACGGATAGCCTGTTGCGCTGGCTATGGGTAAATGAAGGTATCTTATTCAGGAATTCGGCCTGATCCGGGTATCTTTCTGCAAGAATTGATCGTGTTCCTTCCATTGTACAGGGACAGGCGGTGAATATGGTTGTCCCCAGCGTGAATGAATTTGTCTCAGTTCCATCCGATCCTGACCTGCTGGAATACTCGATTTTGTATGGAATATAACTTTTCATTTCATTGTTGGCCACAAATTGTCTCAGGTATGTCGCCTCAATCCCAACCACCGCATGATTGCTGTATGGGTTGTTCTTAAGAACAAGCCTGGCAATGCGCCTGACCATCTCGAAGGTCTCCTCAACCGGTTTTCCTATCTCAGAAATAACGGGACCCAGCATGCTGGAAAAGTGTGCGCCCCTCATTCCAGCCGGAAGATCAACGCTGACCGATACAGTTGCAATAGACTCGGTTAGCTTTCCACCAAAGGCAAGCTTAATTGGGGTCTTGTATCCATCGACCCCCACGTTTCCTATGGGCAGGTTTACACTGGGGGCAGAGTCCTGAGGTATCTTTCTCCCGGGTTGCTTCATTTTTGGCCTTTTCTTGCTTCATCGTATTTCTTCTTAAGAATCTCTTCCAGTTCCCTGTATTTTTCTTCCAGAGATGCCTGCTGCTTCTCAAGTGTCTTTATCCTTATTTCACTAAGCTCTTTCTGTTCTGAGAGTTCATCAATGAGTTTCTTTCTGCTCTCCACTTCATACAGTACTGGTCCTACATTCTTGAATACCTTGACGCCATCGTTTATGCCTTCGAGTTCTTTAATAGTCTTGTCAAGTTCCTTAATTCTCACATCCAGCTGGTATTTCTGGGTTGCCACCTGTTCTATCTGTGTCTCAAGTTGCTGTGCCTGCTTGATCTGGTTCTGTAAATAAGCGCTCAAATTAGGTTCCATCTATTTCACATCCTTCAATATCTTCTCGATCATGATTAGCCACCGAGTCAGCGAACTTACGCTCGCTCTTAATGAAACTGAATCAGGTGCTTCTATATAAATATAGGAATCCTCACCAGTTACGAATGTCATCTTGCCCCGGCCCACCTGGTCATCCTGCTCAGGTTGCATTGTGGAAAGGTACATCGAAAATTCCGGATCATTGACCCGGACCCTTATCCTGTACATCAGTTATCATATGACTTATTCAGATAAAAAATATTAGACGGTCAAGAGTTGCAGAGAGCGCGTAATCCAGTCGAAATAAAAATCAATATTCAAAGACAGCAAAAGGGGACAGTATGTGACGCATTTCTTGCGAAAGTATTAAATTTCATATATGATAACTTGCCAGTGGGCTCGTGGCCTAGTTTGGATAAGGCACCGTCCTTCTAAGTCGGTGATCGAGGGTCCAAATCCCTCCGAGCCCGTATCGCAAAATCCGTAATTGTATCGAGAACTGGCAGCCGAAATGCCACAAATAGCCGTTGCAACGGCTGATATAAGCCGTTTTTGTACCACAAAAGCAATAAGTTGCAAACATGATTAACATCAATGGTAATAACAGGATTGGCGATTGCGAAAGCAGCATTGACAGTTATTGGGATAGGAAGTGCAGGCGTTGCGGCAGTTGCAGTAGGATACCCACACGGACTGGATGTGGCATTGCAGAATGTTCCAGTAATGACTCATGCGCATAACGTACTCGAAGGACTCTGGCATTCATTTCCAGGGCGTGCCGCTCCGGGTCGTTGAATTAATAAATGAATGCGTAAAGGAATGAAAATGCATAAATTATAAAGGTGATGGTAGAAAACTCACTGCGGGTATGCCGATGCAATTATCCCGCTAGACGCGGTATCAATGAAGGCAATTC
>Ga0078972_1013286_pt1 | contig 13681 bp, 10 predicted proteins | sample YelNatPaOPGAMG01_FD_67568 | JGI IMG/M metagenome (GOLD analysis project Ga0078972, IMG submission 67568) | Hot spring thermophilic microbial communities from Obsidian Pool, Yellowstone National Park, USA - OP-RAMG-01 (SPADES assembly) (version 2) | ecosystem: Environmental > Aquatic > Thermal...
TGGCGTCTCGGGGTGACTCTGTTGCAGCCCTCCCACGCACAGCGGCTCCTACCGCGATTGTCAATTTTGAGGGGTCTGATTTCACCGTACCGCTCTCCTCTGCGGTTGAGGACTCGTTCACACACAGAAAGGGCTCTGTGATACTGCTCTGTGTCAATGATGATTGCTTGTAATTCGTGCTCTAGCTCATGGAAGAATTCTTCTCTGGTGCAACGATAGCCTGAGACGTCATCTTTCGTTTGCTTCGCTTCATCAGGGTCATCAAAAAGAGACTTGTATCCTCGTCTCCTGGCGAACCGCACTATGCGGGAGACCTCCTCCCCCAAACCAAGCCTCTTCAGAGCTAGGCTGAGTTGTCTCAGGCGCCTTTTCTTCGTCTTCCTGGTACGCCTCAGTCTTCGGATGGCAGCACGAGGTTCAGCCAGGTCTTTGACGCCCTTTGCGTCAATGATGATTGTTCCCGCAAAGAGAGGTTCATTTCCTTCCTCGGTGTTACGAACCAGTGCTATTCCTATGTTAGAGGCTCCATAGTCGATTGCGAGGGTTATCATGGCGACTGCCTCTCAGTGGCCAAAGAATGGGAAAGCTCGCTGCGATTGTAACCCAAATGGAGGTCGGTTGAACAGGAATTTATGAGAAATCTGTAGCGGACTAAGAAGATATCCCACTCAGTTTTGAGTCTGGCTTCTTGAGAGGCTAGGGTCGAAAATATTTATTAATATTACTGGTGGAGGCGGCGGGAATCGAACCCGCGTCCGGAAACCTTCAGTGCAAAGCTTCTACATGCTTATTCCGAGTTTTGATTCTCGTCCGGTACGGCCCCCTCGGAAAAGGTCCTCCCAGACCAGCCTGCTAAGCGTTTCGCCGCCGCTCCAACAGGCTCGGAGCATTGGCTATCCTGCTGCCCGTCGCCCACTCAACCCCCGCAGGAGAAAGGCTGAGGGACGCTAGCTTACGCAGCTAGAGCGTACTCGTAATTGTCGGCGAGTATATTTATTCCCGGCGGTTTAACGAGTCACCGGAGCGCTCGGCATGCAACCTTGACCTCAACTGTCCCCGTCGAAACCTAGTCGCCCCCTTTCAAAGGATGTGCATTATTCCGTCTTATACAGACAACGACCGAGAGGCTTTGTTCCAGCTCAACTCAGATTTAGGTCATCCCGCCTCTGCGCGCGATCGACGCTCGACACGATCGCCGCGTCATCGTCCGCTGTGTTTGAACTTCGCCAGCCTCTCCATCTCGCGGCGCTGGTCTTTTTTCTTTATAGCCTCTCGCTTATCAAAGAGCTTTTTGCCTCGCGCCAAGGCCAATTCAACCTTTACTTTACCATCTTTGAAGTAGAGTTTCAATGGCGCCAGCGAAAATCCCTTCTCCGTCACTTTACCAAGCAGCCGTTTCAATTCACGCTTGTGAAGCAACAATTTGCGGTCGCGCTCAGGATCGTGATTCTCCCTGTTGGCTTGAGGGTAGGGGGATATGTGCGCATCCACGAGGAATAATTCACCTTGCCGAAACTTCGCATAGGAATCTGTGAGGTTGGCTTTGCCCAAGCGAAGCGATTTTACTTCTGATCCGAGTAAGACGATGCCCGCCTCGAACGTATCCCCCAGTTCAAAATTGAAATGGGCCTTCTTGTTCTTGCAGATAATCTTTATGTGACCTTGTTGTTTCATGAACGCACATCAGGAGTGATCAATAAAATAATCCCCTGGGAATCGGTCTCTCAACCAATTTTCGAGCAGAGCCCGTATGGATTCCGCGTCCTGCATATCAAAGGCTTGGCGAGTAAGTTCAAGGCACTCTTCGACGGTGACGGACCTCACGAGCTTTTTCACCAATGGGATGGCTAGCGCGTTCATGGAGAGCTCATCGATGCCCAACCCTATGAGAATTGGAACATTGACCGGATCCCCAGCCATTTCCCCGCACATAGCCACTTCGATGCCTCTTGCCTGCGCTGCTACGGTAACCTGACGGATCAGCCTCAGCACCGCAGGATGCAGGGTATCATAAAGATAGTTGACCTGCTCGTTCACTCGGTCGATGGCCATGGCGTACTGAATGAGATCATTCGTGCCTATGCTGAAGAAATCCACCTCCCTCGCAAGAAGGTCTGCGATGGCGACCGCGGAGGGAACCTCCACAAGCACGCCTATCTTGATTCTAGACGCGTGAGGAATATCATTGGCTGCAAGCTCGTCTGCCGCCTCAGCAAGTATCTCTTTTGTGGCAATGAGCTCCTTTATGCACGACACCATGGGTATCAACAATCGACATGTTCCATGGGAAGCAGCCCGCAATATTGCCCTCAACTGAGTCTTGAAAAGGTCCACTCGGCTCAGACACAGCCGGATCGCTCTCAGACCCATCGCTGGATTGGTTTCGTGGGAAATTCGAAAATGTGCGGAGAGTTTATCTCCGCCTACGTCAAGCGTCCTGATAGTCACAGGATTTGGCGCATTGGCCTCGACTATACGTTTGTAGATAACATATTGCTCATCCTCAGAGGGCAAATCGGAACGGCCAAGAAACAAATACTCCGTCCTGAAGAGACCTACGCCCTCGGCGCCATGGTTAACCGCTAAAGATATTTCATCCACCAGCTCTATGTTGGCGGTAATGCGGACGGAGCGATTTCCATCGCTGGTCACGGCCGGAAGAAGGCCGAAGGCCATTAGTGAATCCTGATACTTGCGATAGACCTCTGCTCGCTCTCTATATCGGTAAATCGTTTCAGGATCGGGGTTTATTATCACTACCCCTGTGCTCCCATCTATCACGACCGTGTCCCCGGTTTGGGCTATCTTGCTGATTTTCTCGAGACCAGTTACCGCAGGTATCTTGAGAGAGCGCGCCATAATGGCGGTATGGGACGTCTTGCCTCCCATGTCAGTTGCAAATCCAAACACATTGTCTTTTTGGATCTGAGCGGTATCCGCGGGCGAAAGATCATGGGCAACGATAATGGAATTCGGAGGCAGGTGCTGGACGGTACCCGTGGACTGAATTCCCATCAAGATTTTGAGTACCCGCTCTCCCACAAAATGAATGTCCCTGGCTCTCTCCTTAAGGTATTCGTCCTCGATGGTGTCGAACGCGGATGTCACCCTGACCATGATTTGAGCGAGGGCCCACTCTGCGTTTACCAGCTCATGAGCAATGGCAGCTTTTGTCCCCTCAAAAAACATGCGGTCATGGAGAAGAAGAATGTGGGTCTCCAATATGTAGGCGTGATCGAACAATGGATGGTTGGTGTCCAAACCATTCCTTATGTCTCTCAACCTCGCCTCAGCAGATCGCACCGCGTCTTCGAAGCGCTTTATCTCGGCCGGGACATCCTCCGGCCTGATGATCCTCTTTGGGCAGATATCGGTGGTAAGATGCTCGATGATGACAGCCTGTCCAATTCCAACGCCGCCGGATACCCCGATCCCCTTCAGGATAACGTTTTCGCATCGTTCATCGGAATCAGACAAAGGCCGACCTTTCCTGTGCTACATTTCAGATGATACTTGTTCTTCTTCCTGAATGAGCCTATCTATCTCTGACACCGCGGCCAACGAGTCCGGACCTTCCGCCCTCACCACGATTTCACTCCCCGGCGTTGCTGCAAGCAGCAAGAGGCTCAGCACGCTCCTGGCATCGGCCTCCACTGAATCCTTTTGCAGCGTCACGCGGCATTCATATTTGTCCATGGCCTTCACCATACTTGTCGCGACGCGTGCATGGAGGCCCATAGGGTTGTTTACGACAAGAGTTCGTTCAATTACATTGCCATTGTCTGCCATATCAAATCATTCCCTATTCAAATAGACGATAAGAAAAACAGCGAACCAAATGCAGCCAAGAACATCACCAGGCCTAATGGAACTCGCCGATAGAGCAAGAAGAATCCGCCTGCGCCAGCGCTCAGGACAGCCCACACCTCCACGATCTGAATGACGATGGGGACGCGTGACGATTCTACCGAAAATATATACCATATTATAACACCAACAACGCTCCCTAATCCACAGGCTGTGGCATCGCGGGCCAAAGAAAGTGCACGGTGAAAAAACGGCGACTGAAAAATAGAGAGGACTCTTAAACCACGAGACCATCCCGCGCCAAAGCCCCACACGCGGGCTGCCATGTTCGGAACATTGTATGCCAAAAGCGCTGCCAACGGACCAGCATAGAAGTTCCCAGAGACAAGCGTCGTCGCTGTCCCTACCGCGGCTGCCAGAGGCTTGAGCACGCCCCAAAAGATATGATCACCTTGCGCAGCAAGGGCTGTCATGAAGGCGCGGCGATATGTGATGACGTCTTCGGCGCAGTCGCGCTCTTTCTCAAGAAGGAGCGTGAGCCCCATCAACAATGGGCCCATGGAAGGGTGTGTATTGACCAATTCCAAATTTCGGCTCACTGCGGCCTGGAGCGCGGCGCCGCCGGCAAAGAGTCTTTTGAGCGCGGGGTAAATGGCAAAAACAAAACCCACATTTTGCATCTTTTGGTAATTCCACAAGGTTTCGAGAAAAAAAGACCGCAAAAAGACTCGATACCATACGCTCCGCACGTTTGAAGAGTCAAAACGTTCAGTCAACATATCTTTGAGGTACTGCCAGGAGCGAGGTTTGTCAATCCCAGCGATGTGCTCTTGGCAAGGCTTGATTCACGCGGCCAAAGAAATGATGCGCGGGATCACGGTGTAGCAAAAAGCTCTCGGACTCGGTCGCAGTGGGCTACCTCCCCGAAACTGGGGACAGGGACCGGGCTACCTCATAGCGACTCTTGGTTTGTTCGTCCATGCTATGCATCTGAAATTCGATTTCCCGATAAATTGTTTGACGGAAATCAAAGTAGTGCTCGGCTTCTACGCACGCGGTGATATATCGATCGAATCTACTCGGGAAATTCCACAAAGCCTTGAAGAAATACTTCCAAAAGACGTTCCTCGAAGGATAAAGCAATCCTTGTCTGAGCGTGGTGATGAGGACCGCGCGCAATTCCTTGAGATATGGCAGGCGAAAGAACTTCTTGATCTTCGGCGGATCCATCGACTCGAAGCATTCATAGACCCTCTTGATATACTCCTTTGGCTCGTACAGGGTGCGATACACATACATGTATTCTTCGACGATCTCACTAATAGGCCTCGTCGGCACGAAGTTGATCAGTCCCGTTTGGTTGCTCAGATATTTGTAGTCTAACGACACCAACCGCTTTTCGCGTTCCATTCGCTTGCACAGATCAGTGCCTGGCCCGACCTGAAGCAGACTCGTGAAAAGTTCTGGAATGCGGTTCCGGCGAGCAAATTCAACCAGTCGAGCTCCCGCGCCAGGTTTTTCGTTGTCAAAGCCAATGATGGCGCCTGCAATTATCTGAAATCCTGCTCGAGTAATTCGCTCACAAACCTTGTCCAGATCAGTATTCACATTCTGAAATTTTTTGGCCCCGATGAGGCTTTCTTCGTCGGGCGTCTCTATGCCCAAAAAGACCCTGAAAAAACCGGCCGCGTACATGAGTTCAAGCAGGGTCTCGTCTGATCCCATATTGACCGAGGCCTGCGTGTAAAAACCAAAAGGTCTTTTCCGCTCCTCCATCCACGGGATGAGTCTCTTGAGGAGTGCTTTGGCCATGGTGATGTTCCCGATGAAGTTGTCGTCCACGAAAAATACCCAGCGCCTCCAACCAAGATCGTAGAGACTTTGAAGTTCTGCGAGAATCTGGTCCGGGGTTTTGGTGCGGACGCGTCTCCCCAGCATGAGCGTGATGTCGCAAAATTCGCACTGAAAAGGACAACCACGGGAAAACTGGACCGCCATATTCGCGTAACTCTTCATGTCCAAGAGGTCGAAACGCGGCGCAGGACTCCTTTGCAGGTCTGGCTTATCCTCGCTGTAAATGATTTTGCCCGACGCCTCGTTGGCAATGGCTGCGAGAAGTTCATCGATGACGGTCTCGGCTTCCCCCTTCACCACGATGTCGGCGCCGGCGGCAAAGGCATCCTCAGGGTAGTGGAATACCCATGGTCCGCCTATCACGACCCTCTTGCCCCTTCTCTTGGCTTCTCTGGTGACTTCGAGGATGCCCTGGGCCTGCACACCCATGCCAGAGATGAAAACCATATCGCAGGCGTCCCACTGCGAGTCGGAGATGCGCTGAAAGACCATGTCCACGAGCTCGAGGCGCCAGTCGGAAGGCAACAATGCGGCGACCGTTATGAGGCCCAAGGGCGGAACCAAAGCTTTTTTACCCGTCATTTTCAGGACGCGATTAAAGGACCAGAAAGTCTGAGGGTAGTCAGGACTTACGAGCAATACTTTCAATGTATCATTCCTTTGAGAAATTATCTTGCGGATGTCATATATTATCAATTGAAAAAAGATTTCGCAATGCCCCTTCACGGTTTGACGTACATTCACATAGTATCGCTTCGTCAATATAGGTTTTTTGACCTTTTTTCACGATATGGCTTTGCTCGCATGGGCGCTTCAAGAACGTTTTTGTCAGCGTGAGGAGCCGTCGGCGACGAAGCCATCTCAGCTGACCTGAATCAAGCAAATAAGCTTTTGTCCAAATTCGCGATTCACCTCGAGAACATTCCTCAAGGGCTGCCGCCTTTTCCTGTTTTGTGGCCAAAGCGACTGTTTCGGTCGTTTCCTTTGTCGCTGCCCGCTGTTCACCTCATTAGCCTCGTGGTATAAAGACCCTGGAAAGGAGAATCATGCAGCCATGTGGCGAAGGCTCAGTCTCAGAACCCGCATCCTGGTAGCGCTTGCCCTGCTCGTGTCCATAACCGTCGGCGGAGGGCTCATGTCCATGATCAATTCGTATATCATGGATCGCACCTTTTCTTCGGTCATCGAATCTGACCTGGAAGCCATGCAAGCCGCCCAGGAGCTGGAGAATGCCTTGGTCATGCAGAAGGGCTATGTTACCTATTATTTCCAAGACGGGGACGAAGCCTGGCTCAAGGAGTTGGAGAAATACCATCTTGCGTTTGAGAGTTGGCTGCGCAAAGCGCGTCAATGGACGGCAAACGATGAGGAGCGACGGCTGCTCCGAGACGTGTACGCACAGTACGCAATGTACTGCGACACGCGGGACGAGGTCATCCGTCTTTACAAAGAAGGAAGAAAAGAAGAGGGATTCCGACTCCATCAGGACTTGCGAACGCAATTCAACGGCATTGCGGCGACGTGTCGGCTGTTCAAAGAAGCCTTTGTCCAAAGCATCGCCGCCGCGAGACAACGGCTCAGCGATCGCGTCGGCCTGAGCAACGCGGCGACGCTCTTTGGCTTGTGCTTGGCAATCACCTTTGCCAGCATTTTAGCTTATATACTGCTCAAGGAAGTGCTCGGCCCCATCCGTGAACTGGCTGCAGCAGCGTACACCAAGAAAGTGGAAATCGAGGAAGAGAACGAAGTCAAGGTTCTCAGCCTTCGTTTTCAAGACCTCATAGAAGACGTCGATCAGACCAAGACGAAACTAGAGCGCAGCCGAGAACACCTGGCACAGGCCGAGAAATGGGCGCTCGTGGGGAAGCTGGCTGCTGGCGTCGCCCACAGCGTGAGGAACCCGTTGACCTCTGTAAAGATGAGATTGTTTTCAATGGAAAGGGACCTTGCGCTGACCGCCAGTCAAAAAGAGGATTTTGAAGTCATTGCCGAAGAAATCCGTCACATAGACACCATCGTCGGAAACTTTCTGGAATTCTCTCGCCCGCCGCGCCTGAGAATGCAGGCGATACGCCCCTCAGACCTCGTGGACGCAGCACTCAGACTGATGAAGCATAGGCTCGAATCCTACGACGTGAAGGTGGAGGTGCTTCGTCAGGAAAGGCTGCCCGAGACGAGAGGAGATCCAGATCAATTGAAGGAAGTCATCGTCAATTTGATCGCCAACGCCTGCGAGGCCCTGGTTGACGGCGGCGTTATTACCATAACGGAAAAGTCCTACGCCCTGGAAGATGACGGGTCTCGCATTTGCATCGAAGTGGCAGACGACGGACCAGGCGTACCGCAGGAGATTCGAGACAGAGTGTTTCAGCCCTTCTTTAGCACCAAAGAGGAAGGGACAGGCCTTGGACTGAGCATAGCAGCGCGTATCGTTGAAGAGCACGGCGGGAGTCTCCATCTGGATTCTCCGACAGGACAAGGGGCTCGATTTGTGATAACCTTGCCGATCAGAGGGATTGATCAGTGGGCAAAATCCTCATAGTCGATGATGATGCGCAACTGAGAAACAGTTTCGCCAAGCTGCTGTCTGCGGAAGGACATGCTGTGCAGACCGCTGCGACAGGGGAGGGCGGCCTCAAGCTGGTCGCCGCTGAGCAGCCGGACTTAGTGATCATGGACGTCCGTCTCCCGGGCATGGATGGCCTTCAAACCTTCAAGGCTATCCACGAAAAGCAGCCAAAACTTCCCGTGATCATCATGACTGCCTACGGCACGACGGAGACAGCGATCCAGGCCACCAAGCTGGGCGCGTTCGAGTACGTCTTGAAACCCTTTGATATACCAGAGATGCTGGCTACGGTCTCAAAGGCCCTGGAGGCCGGCCGCGTGATGCGATCTCGTGTTGAGATCGATGCCGTGCAAGACATTGATTCTGCCGACGCCCTGGTGGGGAAAAGCAGAGCAATGCAGGAAGTTTACAAGGCCATTGGACGAGTAGCTTCCACGGACGCAACAGTTCTCATCCGGGGTGAATCAGGAACTGGTAAAGAACTCGTCGCCCGCGCCATCTACCACCACAGCGCAAGAAAAGACAAACCCTTTCTCGTGATCAACTGCGTGGCAATACCCGAGACTTTACTTGAAAGTGAACTATTCGGGTACGAAAAAGGGGCGTTTACCGGCGCTTCCCACAGGAAATTCGGGAAAATCGAGCAGGCAGACGGCGGGACGGTATTTCTCGATGAGATAGGGGATATGCCGTTTACCATCCAGGCGAAAATCCTTCGACTCCTTCAGGAAAAGAGCATCGAGAGGCTGGGAGGACACTCACATATTCCTGTGGATGTGAGGATGATTGCGGCCACGAATCGTGACCTCGAAGAGGCATTGGAGGAAGGGCGTTTTCGCGCCGACCTCTATTATCGTCTGAAAGTCGTCACCATATGGCTGCCGCCCCTTCGTGAACGAAAGGGCGACATCCCCATGCTGGCAGAGTATTTTCTCAAGAGATGCACCAGGGAGATGCACATCGACAATCCAGGTCTCACGCATGATGCAAAGAGAACCTTGGAACAATACTCCTGGCCCGGAAACGTGAGGGAGCTTGCCAACACGGTGCAAAAGGCAATCATCTTCAGTAGGGGCTCTCCCATCACTGGCGAAGAAATTGCCCTCGCCATCAGAGGAGAGAAATCGCCGCGGCACAGAGATCCCCGCAGCCACGAAGAACCTCTTCGCAAATGCGTCAGGGAAGAACTCTCGTCGGCAACCGGAACAAAAAATTTTCATGAAATCACGGATCGATTTGCCGCCATACTGATCACCGAAGCCCTCAACATAACAAACGGCAACAGATCTCAGGCCGCTAAGCTGCTTGGCCTGTCGAGACCGACGTTGCTTGCGAAAATAGAAAAGTACGGCATCAAACTACAGACGGCTGCAAAAACCGATTAAGCGCATGACTTTGCCTTCAGAACAGTCATCACGGAAGGAATTCCCTTCAAACGATCCCTTTGAGGGGATGTCCCCTCAGCTTCGGGATGCCCTCTGGGGCGCCGGGCATGTCAGGGAATTCACCGAAGGGTCAGAAATATGGCCCGCCGACGACTCCAAGGACAAGATCTCGTTTCTGGTGGAGGGCTGCGCGCGTGTCCTGCTGGTCGAACCAGATGGTCCCGCCATTCAGGTGGAAGAGCTGCTGCCGGGCGACGTGATCGGCGAAATAGGTCTTTTTACGGATCAGCCTGCGCCCTTTCACTTCCGTGTTGAAGCCGCAAAGAATTGCCGGCTGCTGGAAATCCCCATCAGCGAGTTGGAATCCCTCCTCAAACAAAGTCCCGACTGCGCCCTCAGCATCATGAGAAGTTTGGCCCGCAAGGTCATACGGCTTGACCGAACCGTGTACAACAACGTCCGCAAAAAAAGGGCGTTGCAGGCCCTGATTAGCAAGCAGGAGCACCTGTTCCCAGACTATTTTGTGGGCGAAACCGTCCGGCGTCGCACAAGTCGCAAGCTGGAGGAACTCGCCGCCTATCCCGGCCCCATTCTCATAACTGGCGAAACAGGCGTGGGCAAAGAATTCATGGCACACGCCATCTTCGGAATGAGTCCTCACTACAAGAGAGTGTTCCTTTGTCTGGACATGCTTCGACCACTGCCGCAGACCTCCGTCGCGGGAGACTACTGCGAATTGCCTCGAGTTGACGAAGACCCTACCGACGAACAAATGAGGCTTTTTTTCGGTTCCGAAATCGTACAGGATGACAACACGAGGATTGAGACGCCCGGCTACCTGGAATTGACCGAAGACGGCACCCTGCTGGTACGGGGCATCGAACAGCTTACGCCCACGATGCAGAGGAAGTTGATAGAAACCCTCACCACGGGCACATTTCAGAAAGTGGGTTCTCAATCGGTTCAGACGTGCAATTTCAGGCTCATCGGAACCACCAACCTGGACATCTCCGAGGTCAATGAGGAGAAGCACCCTCTTCTGGCCTGGCTTGCTGACCATTCATTGAACGTTCCCCCTCTCAGGAAACGGCGCAAGGAAATCCCCGCCCTCATCCAGCATTATGTCAATCAGTACAGCCAAGAATTGCATAAAGAAATCCATCGCATTCCCAAAGAGACCATAAAGACGCTCCTCAACTACTCATGGCCGGGGAACGATCGCGAGCTGGCCACCACCCTTAAAAGGGCGGTGCTCTTGGCCGAAGACGGAATAATCAGACCTCAAGACATCTATTTCGATCTTCGGCGCATCGAGGCAGATGGCAAGGTGAACCTTATGAGGCTCCCCTCTCTGAGGGCAGCCCTGAAAAGTCCTCTATTCCCGGCCATTTTCCAAAGCATGGCAGCCCCCTTCTTCTTCATTCTGCTCGTACTGCTGTTTCTCGGCCCTGCTGATCCGAGAAAAAATTTGGGGGGGCTGTTCAGTTGGGCGATCGGATGGCCCACAATGATTTTTGGGGCGTTCTTCTGGGCGCGCTTCTGGTGCACGCTCTGTCCCATGGGCACGCTGAGTCATCTTTCCAAAAAAATAGTCTCTTACAATATCCCTTTCCCCCCTTGGCTCAAACATCGAAGCGATTGGATCATCAGCGCGTCTGCGCTCTTTATCATTTGGCTGGAAACCGCCACCGACATGCGGTCCTCCCCTTTCAATACCGGTCTCCTGCTTCTGACGATCTTGGCGCTGGCCACAATCGTATCGGTAATCTTTGAGCGTCAATCCTGGTGCCGGTACCTGTGCCCTCTGGGAGGCATGATGGGCGTTTTTGCAAAGGTGTCGCCCATTGAGCTGCGGGCGGACAGAAACGTGTGCGCCTCTCAATGCACAACCAACGACTGCTACGTTGGGACCAAAGACCGTGAGGGATGTCCTTTTGGCCAAATGGCGCCCACACTACGGTCAAATCGCTTCTGCAAACTGTGCGCAAATTGCGTCAAAAACTGCCCACACGATGCGATCAACCTGAGCCTCAGAGTCCCGGGCAGAGAAATATGGGAAATGAAACAGGTGGGGTACGTCACGGCGTTTCTGGTAATAAGCCTATTCGCTGGTCTTATGAGCGAGCTCGCCCGTCCAACGGTGGCATTCGACCGATGGAGTGAGCTATTTTCGGGCTCGCCTCGTATAGTGGTCTTCACGCTGTTTTTCTTGCTGTGCATCGCATCGGCAAATGCTCTTGTTTTTATCGCCGCGCAAATTTCCCGGCGGGTAGCATCCGAGACTACTGGGGAAAATTTCGCCCGCTACGGCCTTGCGTTGCTGCCGCTGGTTCTGACTAGTTACATGGCGTTCCATCTTTACTATCTCGTGAACCTGGGGGTCTATCTCCCCATCGTTTTATGGCAGACGTTTCAATTTGAATTACTCCGACAATTAGTCATCACCGTGCCCCCCTCATGGGTACTCGCTGCCCAAAGGTTCCTCATTGTAGCCGGCGCGATCGGCAGCATGGTGATCATGTACAGGTTTGGCAGAGCTCGGCACTCCTCAACTCTCAAATCTCTTCAAGAATCTTTTCCCCATGGTTTGATCGCCGCCCTGTTCTCCTTTTTGGCGCTCAAAACCATGTATGAATTTTTTTCATGATATGTTGACCTCAATCCTCCTGCTGACGACGATGAACAGGAAGCCATGGAAACGCTTTGAGCGGAGGGAACGCCGAAACTGAGATGAAAAGGCTCGACCCCGAAACCGTGGACAAGTTCCGATCGACGATACGTGGATACTACGTACAGCACGGGAGACTGCTCCCCTGGAGAGCCACAAATGATCCCTACGAGATCATGGTGTCTGAATTTATGCTCCAGCAGACGCAAGTCCAGCGGGTCGCGGCAAAATACCATGAGTTTCTGAGGCGGTTCCCCAACGTGGAATCGTTGGCCGTCGCGGATCTGGCAGATGTCCTCGCGTCCTGGTCAGGTCTCGGCTATAATAGGCGCGCCTTGGCGCTTGCGCGAACGGCTAAACTCCTGCACACGAAGTTTGCCGGCATCCTTCCCTCATCCGCCGAGGAGCTTGCCCGTCTGCCTGGTATAGGACCCGCTACGGCAGGCGCGATTTGCGCCTTCGCCTTCAATCTGCCGGTCGTTTTTGTGGAAACCAATATCAGGACGGTATTCATCCATTTCTTTTTTCCGGATGCGGACGCCGTTCACGACAGGGAAATCGCTCCGCTCGTGGAACAGACCCTCGACCGGGCAGACCCGCGTCGCTGGTACTACGGCCTCATGGACTATGGGGTCATGCTAAAAGGCCAAGGTTACAGGGTGCACGCCAAGAGCGTCCATTATCGCCCTCAAGGAAAGTTCGACGATTCGGATCGCCAAATACGGGGCCGACTCATCCGCGCCGTGGTCTTGGAGCGCGCCTCCGATGTCAACCACTTGCTGCGGATCGTCTCGAAAGACCCGCGCCGCACACTCAAGATACTCGATGCGCTTATTGATGAGGGTTTTTTGCGCCGGTCGGGCGACCAGATTTCAGTGGCGGAAAGCGCGGGACATGAACTCAGGAGTTGACCGAGAGCAGAGAAATTCGTTGGCATTGCAAACGCGCGCTTCCCAGCATTTACCAACTGATCTCATGATAACTTTTGAGACACCATATGAAATCAAAAAAGCCGCGGTCAGACGAGTATAGCCCAGGCGCTGAAGATCCCGCTGAGGGCTGCGATTCCCCGATGCCTTTGCCCATTGACGGCGTCTTGGACCTCCACACCTTCCCGCCCCAGGAAATTGAAAATCTCCTTGCCGATTACATAGAAGCCTGCCTCGACGCCCGAATATTCGACATGAGAATCATTCACGGCAAAGGTACAGGCGCCATGCGCAACAGAGTCTATGCGTTTCTTTCCCGCCATCCCTCAGTGCAGAGCTTCCAGCAGGCGCCGTTGGAAGCAGGAGGATGGGGCGCTGTCGTGGTCCGCCTGAAGAAGCCTCGATGCAACGGGCAAGGTGGGCCGCGATAGGGACGCTGGACACAAGAAGGTCCCCGACCCCTGCAGCA
>Ga0078972_1013290_pt1 | contig 13677 bp, 12 predicted proteins | sample YelNatPaOPGAMG01_FD_67568 | JGI IMG/M metagenome (GOLD analysis project Ga0078972, IMG submission 67568) | Hot spring thermophilic microbial communities from Obsidian Pool, Yellowstone National Park, USA - OP-RAMG-01 (SPADES assembly) (version 2) | ecosystem: Environmental > Aquatic > Thermal...
AACCAACAGCAGAAGGAGGGCAAAAATGCACATTAGGATAAACACAGATAATATTGTAACTGAAATCCATATAGAAAAGTTAGAAGAACCTTTTCTGGGCGATAAACTTGTTAAAAAGACTAACTCTTTTGTCAAAAAGAAGTTTGAAGATCTCCTAAAGTTTATTTTAAAAGAAAGATTTTTCCTTAAAGTTCCGATTTTAAATGTTTATGGCAAGAGAACTGTAACATTATGGGCAATTGCTGCAAGAGAAGGCAAAGAGGGTATAGAAAATATGATAAAAACAATTTCGTCATTTAGGGTTAAGAATTTTGCATATGCAGAGATTCACTTGAATGCAAAAGAAAGCATTTTAGTCCTGAGAGAACAATCTCTTGCTACAGCTTACAAATGCTTGGGTTTTCCGGCTGAAATAATCGAATTACATATGCCATCAAAAGATGTAAAAGAAATAGCCAAAGATTTTAACATTGCAAGAAATTCCCATAATGGAGTTTTCCTTCTTGTTCCTGGAAAAGGATATATAATTATGGATTTTAAAGGAGTTATGTTTGTATGTTCGGGAGAAAAGGGATTAGAGATTTTCAATAAAAAAGAGCTTCTTTCTCTTCCTAAAAATGAATTGCTAAAATTTAGTTCTTGTTATTTTACTATTCCTTCGACAGAGTACGAGAAAAAAGATATCGATGACGTAACTAAATTTATAATGAAAAATAAAAAATGACGACTAAATTTATCCAGATTGCATTGCTGCTGATTTTCCTAGCAGGCGCTGTTTATGCTTATACGCCTGTACAGCATTACGAATCAGCGGCAACTGCCAGGATAGTTGGGAACTCTCCTGAAGATATGGCACAGCAATTAAGAGATACAAGTAAAATTGATTTAGAAAAGGGTATTTATGTTGGTTACTCTAGTCAGCCTTATTCACAAGAAGATAGTTATGAAATAATCAAAAAGCTTTTTTCAGATTTTATGCACGAGGTTTACCCAGAAATATCAGATATTCGCCAAGGATTAGAATCGGATAAAGATAACCTCCTTGTAATAAACCCGCCAACTAAAAAACCTTCGATGTCAAAAATCGAGGGCATTAATTCAACTGACTTCGAAGGAATCTCAAGCACACTAAAGAGAAATGATAATCTTATCGTGTTGAACTCTCCTTATTCCGGACTATATGTTCCTTATAGAGATTCGCTTGTAGCCTCGATATCACCAAACTCAAACATGATCGCTCCTATGTCGTATTCAAGTGATATGTTCTTGAGATCATTTTTATGCAATATTAACAAATATAGCACGATCGGCGAAGCATACAGGCAAGCAAGGAATAATTATTATTGGCATACGGACAATGAGCATGAACTTATTGGTTTAACACTTATGTCATACATGTTTTATGGCATGCCAACACGAACATTAAAGGCGCCTACAGAAGATGTTTCATCTTATTGTAAGGATTATCATAACGAGTATCCTAAAGCAAGCCAATTATCGGTTTCAGCAGCATCAAAACAAAACAATGAAATAGTTGCATTAGCTGAATCCGGGGTTTACAAAAAGAACAAAGAGTTCAGAATAGGCAATTATAGCATTTTACAAATAGAGAATTATTCAATTATAGAGACAGACGTAACAGAGAACTCTTTTGATTTTTCTGAACTTGTATTGCCTTCTCAAACGATAATAGAAAGCTTTCCGGTTAAAACAATAATAACTGGATTTAATGTAACAGAAATGTCAGAACCAATAGAATTAACACTGCCAAATTTACCAGAGTTTAATGGCTTTAATTATATCAACAGAAATTGTTATGAAGACTCAAAAGAAGCAGCGGTTAAGTTTTCAAAAGTTTATACAGACGACTCTGTATTAGTGTTGGCAAAAATATCCCCTGTGGAAGTTATTAATTGCACTGAAGGAAAATTCAGGCTTTATAAACAGATTAAATACTCTATAGATTATTTCCCATATTCTCCGGTTATGATTGAATCAATAGATTCCCCATCTCTTGTGCAACCAAATCAAGAATTAAAAGTTTCTGTCAAATTGCGAAATATTCAAACATCTAAAATAATCGGATATCTAACTATAACTGACGAAAATGGAAGAATAACCGACGCAAAGGAAGTGGATAGTGATACAGGCATAGTAAACATGGCGTTTTACGCCCCAGAAAAAGAAGGCGAGCATACTTACAGAGTAGATTTCTATCAAGAAGCATCGCTTAATGAGTCAAAAACCTATAAAGAATTTAAATTTAAAGTTTCGACGATCGAGCTTGCGTTGATTACACCAACAAGTATTGATTCTCAAGATGACGCAACCCTCATTGTATCCAGCAGTCTAAATACAACGGTAGAACTGCCAGTAAGGTACACTATAAAGACAGACAACAAAATTGAAAGTTCTAAAAATGAGGTATTGACAATTGAGCCAGGGATTAATGAATTTATGATTGATCTAGGAAGTATAGACAGGAAGAATGAAGTATATGATGTCTTGGCTGAAGTTCATTACTTAAACGATTTAAAAACCGCAAGTGCGCGCATATTAACAGAGCATGTCCCTGTTATAATACAAGACAACATTGAAATAAAAGAGAACGAGTCGCTAACAATTTCTCCCAGGGTATATGATTTAGACAATGACAAGACAACAGTTAAAATAGAATATCCATTTGATTACAATGAAAGCTGGGTAGCATCATTTGAATCTAGTGGGATGTACGAGATAAACATAACTGCTGACGATGGCATAAAAGAATCTAAAAAAACGATATTGCTTAAAATAAAAAATGTAAATAGGCCTCCAATCTTGGAGGACATAGAAAATGTCACACTAAAAGAAGGCGAGAATCTTACGATTACTCCGACATTTAGTGACCCTGACAATTTAAATAGTGTGACAAACGATGACAACAACCTAACAATTTCATATTCAGAACTGTTCGATGAAAATGGTTCGATAAATGCAAATTTTGAAAGTTCTGGAAATTACATAGTTTACGCAACAGTTTCTGATGGCGATGCAACAGACACAAAAGCATTTAATCTTGAGATTAAAAATACAAACCGCGAACCTATGTTTACTACGAAAAACATAACAATTCATGAAAATGAAACCTTAGATATTCATGATATTATATTCGATCCGGATAATAACAATTCTGTAACAAATGATGATAATAATCTTTCTGTAATAACTGATAAATTATTTGATGCAAATGGGATCTGGTTTGCGGGTTTCAATGACTCGGGAAGCTACAATGTTAGTGTTAATGTTTCTGATGGAGAGTTTACAAAATCAGAAACAGTCAGCATAAATGTTATAAATGTGAACCGAGCTCCTCAAATATCCTCATCAGCAAAAGACGTCTATTACATTGATGAGAATTCGGATCTGTCTCTAGAAGTATTCGCCTTAGACCCGGACGATGATTCTGTCCAAGTTAAATGGTATGTAAATGATGAAGAGAAAGCACAATCCAACGCATTTACATTCAAACCAGAAGGCGTGGTAGGCAACTTTGAGATAAAAGCAATTGCATCAGATGGAGATTTGTCATCAACTAAAACAATAAATGTCATTGTGTCAGATGTTCCAGTCCTGTCAGGATTTGACGGCTCAACCACGCTTATAGAAAAGTCAAAGCTCTCATCCGTATATCCATTCATACTTGAAAAGGTAGGAAAAGCAAGAGTAATGTTCAAGCAACCAGTCGACCTCACGAAAACTGTGGATTTCGTTAGTACTGTTTCCTTTGATGATTCATATGTCTCACTTGATAGCAATTTCTTAGATGCATTAAAAAATGTTCCAGCACATATCACTCTTTACAATATCGCAACAACCCAAAATCCAGTGGTTTACTATGACGAACAATTTGCGAAAAACAAGGCCAGTATTTCAAAAGTGTGCCCTTCATCAATTTGCTCAAATATAGTTTACAGCAACACTACTCTTGACTTTGATGTCTCGCATTTCAGCACTTTTTGGGTAAACGAAAGTTCTCAAAACCAATTTGATATCTTGTCCGTAAGCAACATAACCTTGTATGCAACACCGAACGAAAGCATTAATTATAGCATCACAATCAAAAATAACGGATTAGCAGAACTTGACAATCTTAGAATAGAAGGGGTGTTTAACGAAGGGATTTTCCTTGAAGTATTGCCCAAACAAGCAAGCCTATTGAACAATCAGTCTATCACAGTTTACATAACAGGAAATTCCCCAATATTGCCAAGCAAAACAATTGAAAAGATAGGGGAAATTAAACTGAAAGCGTCAGATTTAGATGAGATCATCCCGGTATATCTTAAACAAAAGGAAACCTTCTATATCAAGGGAGTTAGCATTATAAGTGATAACCAAAATTATACCGATTTGTCAGATAAGGATATAATAAACTTAACAATGCCAGAGTTTACAGTTGACCTTAACATAGAAGGATTATGCGATTTCGAGAAAAGTTCATTAAACGAGAATGTTGATATAAGAGTCGTGGTAGAGAACAAAAAAGGAGAAGAAGTCTCTAGAAAGGATAAAAGCATATATTTAGACGGCACAAAAACAAAAAATTATAGCCTCAGAATATTATTACCGGATATTCCCGGAAGGTATAAATTAAAGATAGAAGCTACAAACAAAATAAATGATTTCGCAAGCAAAGAAACTCTAGAAGTTTATATCAATTTGGTATCCAACCAAAATTCAGTAAAGGATTATCCTGAGAAGAGTTTTGTAATTGAAGACTCTCAAAACAACAAGATTAGGTTATCATCCGAAAATACTCAAAAATTCAGGGTAGACAACAAAATAATAACTGTTCTAACAATTATGAATATTTTGATGGTCATTGCAATAATAATTGTCTTGCTAATCCGGTTTAATAAAACGAGTAAAGAATACCAAAAAAGACCAAAAAGATAAAAATACTTCACCCGCTTCTTTACTTTGATTTTAATGACTCATGGATAAGCCTTGGCAGAAGAAAGTTTCCAAACCGTGCTTGAATTTCATGCTCCAATTTTGTATATGACTAGTGTCCTTATGCATTGGCAAGATATAAATAAAATACCGAGATTAAGCGAACCTTAAAATCGTAAAAAACACAAAAAAACAAAAAATAAACTAAAAATAATAAAATCAAACAATAGAATCGCAAAATAGGATTATTCTGCGTCTGCTGGAGCTTCTGTAGCAACTTCAGTATTTTCTGCAGGGTTTTCTGGTGTATTTGCTGAAGAAACTTCCTTAGCTTTTTTCTCTGATTTCTTTCTTGCCATATGATTATAACCTCCTGAAAAATTATGGTTTCTTAGGTTTATAAGTATTGAGAAAAGCTTTTAAGGAATCTGAGTAGTGCCATTTAAGTGATAAAATTAAGGGAGAGTTGATGATTAATCCGAACTTTTATTATATGCTAAAACATTTAAGCAATGATAAAAACTTTTTGCAAATGCTAATAAGTTCGGTTAATAAAAAGAATAAGCTTAAATAGGGTAAAACCTAAAGGATAGTATGACATATATAGCACCCGGGATAATTCCATGCAACCAGCTGTGGAATATCTCAAAATTGTATCTAAAGTGGATTGCATGTTTAGCAAGTGCTGTTAAAGACAGGATATTTTCAGATTTTCGAGAGAATTTTTGCGTTTTTTAGATTCGCTTAATGTATCTTGTGCGAATCTTTGCCTATTTTGCAAAGGTTCTTCAATTTTTGCTTGGTAAATCTTCGGATTGCGCAAAATTTTAAGAAAAAACAGGATTTTTTTGTCATTTTTTGTTGTTATTATTGAGATTATTAATTGTTTTTTAATGCAAACGTTTTGGGGAGGGTAGGTGAATATGGGGTGTTTTGAGTGTTAAAGCGAACCTCAGAAATATGACAAAAAGCATGCTTAAAGTTATCGGTTTTGCTTAAAACTTTCTGCATTTTTAGTAATAGATATTAAGCAATTGCAGGATTCCGTAGAAAATTAGGTAAAACCCGACTGCCCATCTGACCAAACGTGGAAAGAGAAGGACAAGGATACCTAAGATTATTGCGAGAATTGCTGCAATTGTCAGTGACAATGCCATTCTATGAAATTTTACCTCCTTTCATTCGTATTCTTTTATGAGTTTTTGGATTTTTTATAAGTTTGTTGTTTTGGTTTAATCTTCTTGGAGGAGCTTTGAAGTTATCAGGATCAAGATAACGCCAAAGATTGTAATTGCGATGGCTGTATAAATCTCAGTGAGATAATGGCCTTGTGCAAGACTAAGAAGCCCTGCAACATAACTTTGAAATAAGTCAAAGACTGCGTTTCTCCAGGCAAATGCAATTGTGAAGCCAATAGCAGCGACAATTGCAAGCCTGATTTGGCGTTTAAATTCAAGCCTAAATGATTTTTTCATAGTTAAAAGATCATATCTCCTGATAAATAAAACCAAATGCCTTATGGCTTTGATATTTTTATCTTTGTTTTATTGTGCCTCTGCTTGTCCAGGAATACAAAACCTAACAAGGCAGAGAAATTTACAAATAAAAAATTAAAAGATTATTTTTGAGGTTTTATTTCCTCTTTTTTGCTGGTTGTTGATAGTTTCTCATCAGCTTCCCTATACCGATTACAAGCACTGCCAACGGGATTACCCATTCTGAGATCTTAGCTAGTTGGGTAACTCCAAGCAAAGGCAATACTAGCAAGACACCGATAAGGGTTACAAGCCAGGCTGTCAGTTTTGCCATTTTATTTAACCTCCTTTTTGTTTTTTATAATTTAGTTGTGAATTTAGTAAAATATACAAGATTCTGGGGTTTATAAGTCTTTCTTTTTTTGTTTTTTTGTATGCCGGGCGCGTTCGGGCTTACGCCCTCACATATTATTGAGGCTATATTTTTTATAAAAATACATAAATTTTTGATTTTTTTCAGGATTTTCTTAAAAAATCATTTAATTCCTTTTTCAAAATAAACTTTGAATTTTGCAAAAATTCCATAAGCAATAAAGGGGTGCTAAAAGTTGTTAGAAAAAATAAAATATTTGAGCAAAAAAAGGGCAAAAAGGGGGCAAAAAAAGGGATTTTTGGCTAAAAATTGAGTGTTTTTTTGTGTTTAAACAGGTGTTTAAAATGGATTTCAGGGTGTTTAAGATAAATTTTTAATATTTGAAAGCGATTAATTGATTAGAGTTATGTAACTTTTGAGTTGTGGCTTTTAAGGTCTATAAAAGCGAAATATTTATAAAGCAACGTTTTTTAGAAATATCATGCTTGAATGGTTTTTTGGAAAAGGGGTAAAAAAAATTGAGGAAGAAACTAGAAAAGGGTTTAATGCTGTGAGAGAGGACATAGAATCAATTGGAAAATGGATTAAACACCTTGATGGCGAAGATAAACAGCTGTTTTTGCTTGTTTCTGAGCTCAGAAATGAAATATCGACGTTAAAAGAGGAATTATATGGGCTAAAAGAGAGTTTAGAGGTGGCTGAAGAAAGCAAGAAAATTGCGCCAAAATTCAAAAAATTGCCTGTTTTAGGCAAACAAACAGCTGTTGATGGTGTTCAAAATGTTGTTCAAACACCTGTTCAAACAGCCAATTTTTATGAGATTTTTAAAAGTCTTAGCAGTAATGAAAGGTTGATTATTTTTACATTGATGAATAGTGATTTAAAGCTGAGTTATGAGGATATTGGGTTGCTTTTGGGGAAAGAGAGAGCTACCATAAGAGGGCAGATAAATGCCATAAAACAGAAAAGTGAGGGTTTGATTGAAGAGATAATTGAGAAAAATGGTAAAAAAAGGTTCTTTATTCCAGAAGAAATCAAGGCAAAACTATCAAAATATGCAAAAGTGAGAGTTAAAAAAGATAAAAAACATGAAGAAAAGGTGAATTTCGGTGAAAATGAGTCAGGAGTGAGATTAGATTAGAGAATGTTAAGATGGCCTGTAAAATTCGGAGGTGAGAGTTAAAAATTAAAACGAACACAGAAAAAGAAAGAGAAAGGGAAGAAGAGGGGCAAGAACAAAAAGAGATTGGATAGTTAAGAATAATCAAGAAAACTAATCGGTTAAACGAAAACTATAATTCCCTGAGAGATAAAATTGTCTGTAATGAAGCAATTTTTCTTAATTCAGGGGATATTGAAAGCACGATTTTCTTATTGTTCTGCTTGGTTTTTAAGAGAGGGACACCTTTTTTCACGATTTTAAGAACATAATCCCGAATTGAGCTTTCTGATAATCCAAGTTTTTGAGAAACAAGAGGGTAATCAACGACAAAACCTTCTTCCTCTAACTGATAGATTGTTGAAAAGACAGTCATTTCTTGATTAGTGAGGTGCTTGAAAGTTGAACGAATCTCTTTTTTTATTGAATCCAGGGAGCTTAGAACTTGAGAAAGATTCTCTATTTGGGTGATTTTGTCTGTGTGTTGGGTTGTCTGTCTGTTTGTCTGTCTGTCTGTTGGAACCCCCTTATTTCCTGTGGAAGTATCTTTATAAAGGGTTATTGGGCTTGATAAGCTTAGGTTATATGTCGGGTTAGATTGATGTGTTGGATTTGAGAGATTTTGGTAGCTTGTCTGTTGGTTGGTTGTCTGTTGGTTTGTTTGTTGGAGGGTTTTTAGAGTTCGTTTAATTTCTTCTATATCTTGTTTTATAAGCGTAATTTCTTGTTTTACTTTTGCAAAAGCTTCTTTAATGGCATCCATAAAAAACAAAAGAGCTAAGAGGTTTTAAGGATTATTATAATCTGGATGAGATGTTGAAAAAGGAAAAGATTGCATGGATTGGTGCTTTTTGTAAACCTCAAATGCTTTGTTTGAGAGGCGCCAGCGTTGGCGTTTTGAATATTCTACTCCGTTAGGATTCTTATTTATTTCCACTATTAGACCTTTCTTAGTTAGATCGACTAATAATGATTTAACAAATTCTTCATCGCGGGCTATTTCTTTGCTAATTTCTGATGTAAACCTTGATTCAGGTGAGATTGAGAAAAGAAAGTGTAGGATTTGTTCTGCGATTTTGTCTTTTTTTTCTTTGCTAATGCGAGGCATGATGAAGTTATTCGGTTTTAGTTTATATATTTTTAGATAAGCTTGAGAATTTAGATTTTAATTGATTTCGCAAGATTTATATACAAAACAGAAAGAAGTTAAAGTGGCCTGTATGAGATTTCTTATTAGTAGTTTTGATTAATGTAGTAAGGAAAAGATGGCAAAGATAGAATATATTGAACCAAATAGCACAGAGGAGATAGAAAGAATATTGAATCCTATTGTTAGAGAGTGGTTTTTCTCTAAGTTTAAGGAGTTTTCCTTGACTCAGCTTTATGGAGTTAAGAATATTCATGATAGAAAGAACATTCTTATTTGCGCGCCGACTGGAGGGACAAAGACACTTAGTGCTTTTTTGTCTATTATAAATTGTCTTGTTGAGTTGGCTTTGAAGAACGAGCTTGAGAACAAGGTTTATGCGGTATATTGCTCACCTCTAAAGGCATTATCAAATGATATTTATGTTAATTTGGTTAGGCCGCTTGAGGAGATAAAAGAGCTTGCTAAGAAAAAAGGGGTTGTGATGCAAGAGATAAGGGTTGGGCTGAGAACAGGAGACAGCGATGCCAAAGAAAGGGCAAAGATGCTAAAAAATGGAGTTCACATACTGGTAACAACGCCGGAAAGTTTGGCAATTGTGCTGACTTCCCCGAAATTTGCTGAGAAATTGAGGGGTGTGGAGTATATTATTGTTGATGAGGTGCATGCACTTACTAACAAGAGGGGAGTTTATCTTTCGCTTACCTTGGAGAGGTTGTGCGATATGAGCGTGATTGAGCCTGTTAGAATAGGACTTTCTGCTACTATTGCACCGCTTGATGAGATTGCTCGTTTTTTGGTTGGGGTTGGAAGAGATTGCCTTATTGCTAATGTAAAATTAACAAAAAAGATTGAAATTGGGATTGATTTTCCAGGGGAAGATATTATTGAGGCGGAGAATAGCGAAAACCAGAAGAGATTATATCATATTCTTGATGAACTAATATGGAGGCATAAAACAACGCTAATTTTTACAAATACAAGAGCTGCAACAGAGAGGATTATTCATTTTCTTGACTTGCATTTTCCTGGCAAATATGTGGGATTGATAGGAGCGCATCATTCGTCTATGAGCAAAGAGAAAAGGTTTGAGATTGAAGATAAATTAAGAAAAGGAGAGTTAAAGGTTGTTGTAAGCTCAACTTCTCTTGAATTAGGAATTGATATCGGAAGTATTGATTTGGTTGTAATGCTTCGCTCGCCAAAAAGTGTTTCCAGGGCGTTGCAAAGAATTGGAAGGGCTGGGCATAGGCTCCACGAGAACCCAAAGGGTGAATTTTTGGTATTAGACAGAGATGATTTAGTTGAGTGTGGGGTAATGAGAAAGGAGATGATTGAGGGCAAGATTGACTTGGCGGAAATACCAAAAAATTGCCTTGATATTTTGTCACAGCAGATATACGGGATGGCAATAACAAGGGTATGGGGTGTGGATGAGATGCTGGAAAGAATAAGAAAAAGCTATTGTTATGAAAATCTTACCAAAGATGATTTTTTTAGTGTTATTAGTTATCTTGCAGGAGATTATGCATTAGAGCATAGGAATGTTTATGCAAAAATTTGGTATGATGCTGAGAAAAAACTTATCGGAAAGAGAGGAAAGCTTGCAAGAGTGATTTATTTAACAAATATCGGAACTATCCCAGAAGAAGAAAGCTGTTCTGTGGTAATCGGAACAGGGCAAAGGAAAGGGGATGTTGTTGGAAAGATTGATGAAGCATTTTTAGAGAAGATGAAAAGAGGCGATGTTTTTGTCTTAGGCGGGCACAAATATCAATTTCTTTTTGCAAGAGGGCTAAAAGTTTTTGTTTCTGCGGATGTCTCAAAGAATCCCACAATCCCTTCGTGGTTTTCTGAAATGCTTCCATTAAATTTTGAGATGGCGAGGGAGATAGGAAGGTTCAGAAGATTAGTAAAGGAGAGGTTAGAAGAGAGAGAAAAGTGCATTGAGTGGATTAAGGGATATTTGTATTGCGAGAAAAAACTTGCGGAAGAGATTTATGATTATTTTTATCAGCAATGGAAATTTTCAGAAATTCCTGATGAAAAAACGATTATTGTTGAGAAATACAAAGAGGACAAAGAATATCTTATGTTTCACACCTTATATGGGAGAAGAGTAAATGATGCATTGGCGAGGGCATATGCTTATGCTGCCGCGAGATTGAGACAGAGGGATATTGAAATAGGCATTAATGATAATGGGTTTTATATTGCTGGAGAGAGCTTGGACGAGAATAAAATTATTAATTGGGTAAAGGCAAAAGATTTGAGAATAATATTAAAAGAAGCGATTGAAAAGACAGAAGTTTTAAAGAGAAGATTTAGGCATTGCGCTACAAGAGCATTAATGATACTTAGGAATTATAAAGGGAGGGAAAAAAGTGTTGGAAAACAGCAAGTGCACAGCGGGTTTTTGTTTGTTGCTGTAAAAAAATTGAGCGATGATTTTCCGATATTAAGAGAGGCAAGAAGGGAGGTAATGGAAGACTTAATGGATGTGAATAATGCTGAAGAGGTATTAAGATGGATCGAGAGCAAGGAGGTTAAGGTTAAAGTAGTGAGAGTTCCTATTGTTTCGCCGTTTGGGTTGAATTTAAGTATACAAGGTAGGAGTGATCTGATTAAAATGGAAGACAGAGCTTCTTTTTTGAAGAGAATGCATGAGTTGCATACAAAGATTATACAAGAGAAGAAAGAAAAGATTTAATTATAATCTTTGATTTTTTTGAAGATGGAAGAGATTATTGACAAAAAAGAAGGAATAAAAATAAAATTTGTTGGAAAGACGTTGCTTATTGAAAGAAATTATGAAAGGAATGAAAAAAAGGGGAGAGTGGAAAGAATTCTTGTGATTGGGGATTTGCATTTAGGATTCGGAGAGATAATGAGAATCTCGGGGGTGGATGTGGGGAAGCAGATGTTTGATGAAATGATAAGTGAAATGAATGAGGTCTTTGGAGAAATTGGAAATGTTGACAAGATAATTTTGTTAGGAGACATAAAACATGATTTTGGGAGAATATTGAAACAAGAATGGGGTGATGTAGCAAAGATTATTGATTATTTAAAAGAAAAATGCAAAAAGCTTATTTTAATAAAAGGTAATCATGACACAACTTTATTGCCAATTGCAAGAAAAAAAAGATTGAGGGTTTGGAATTTGTATTTATGGAATGGATTTTGTTTTACGCATGGGGATAGCGACTACAAAGAAATTTGGAATAAAAAAATAAGATATGTTGTTGTAGGGCATGGGCATCCTGCTATAAAACTAAAAGAAAAAAGAGGAGCTAAGGTCGAGAAATACAAGTGTTTTCTTGTTGGCAAGGGAAAGAGCGGAAAGAAAATGATTGTTGTTCCGAGTTTTGCAGAGTATTATGTTGGGAGTGATCCAAGAGAAGGGGAAGTTATTTTGGCGTGGGATGTGGACTTTTCTGATTTTGATGTTTATGTTGTTGGAGAGCATTTAGAGGTGTTAAATTTTGGGAAATTAAAAGGATTAGATTAATCACAAATCAAGAATAAAAGGCGAGATTTATTTATTGCCTTTTTCATCCTGAATTTTTATGGAAGGAAGAGGAATATGAGGTGGTAAATTCAAAGTATCCTCAAGTTCAAGGGCTTTTGATGCGCATTTTTTAAGAATTAGATTAAACAGCGGAACTTTGACGCTGAGCGGGATTTCTTTTTTGTTCCAAGAGCTAATAAGATTTTCTGCTTCTTCATTTGGAGAGGCGAAAACTATTTTTCCCTCTAAGAGAACTTCTCCTATTTGATTGGCTTTATTTGAGTCTTCTTTTTCTTTTGGTTCTATTTTATTATATCCAACAGAGAATGTGAAAAAAACTTTTATTGCTTTGAAGTTATTCTCGTTGGGAATATCTTCTTTTTCTATTTTTAATATGTCAATGCTATTGTTAAGAGAAACATCTGGAGTGAAGTTTTCTGATTTTGATGCAGAGATTTTTGTAAAATTGAATTTTATGAATTTCATAATAATTGATTAATATGAGCGTTTATAAAGATTTATATAAATTACAAGGATTAAGAAAGATCTTCTTCTGAGACAACAACAAAATCACCTATTGCAATTATTGTATTGTACGGGACAAGATATTCTTTCCCTGTTGATTCAAGGTTTAAGGATTTTACATATTGTGTTGGGTCTTTTATGACTAATTGCAAGAGCTCACCGGTTCTGGTTTCAAAAGTAACATCTTTAACCACTCCGAGGCGCTTGCCATCTTTTGTAACAACCAACTTGCTGATAATCTCCTTAAGAGGTTTTTTATCAAGTGCCATGTTTAATTAAAAAGAGTTGGATATATAAGCTTTTCTCTGTTAGTTTAGATAAGTTTTTTGTAAAAATAAAAAAATAATTAGTCCCTGACCCTTTTGTTTCGCTTGGAAAATATAGAATGATTTATAAAGGAATTGTAAAAAGAAGAATTTGATTTTTTGATTTTTATTTAAGAATATTTATATTATATATTATATATAATTAATAATAATATTTATAATATATAAATAAGTTCGTTTTTTAAATAAACATATAAAAAGAAAATAAAACTAAATTTTTGTTTTT
>Ga0078972_1004167_pt1 | contig 13673 bp, 12 predicted proteins | sample YelNatPaOPGAMG01_FD_67568 | JGI IMG/M metagenome (GOLD analysis project Ga0078972, IMG submission 67568) | Hot spring thermophilic microbial communities from Obsidian Pool, Yellowstone National Park, USA - OP-RAMG-01 (SPADES assembly) (version 2) | ecosystem: Environmental > Aquatic > Thermal...
TAAATGATTCCTGAGGTGCTGGAATACGGTGTTGCAGGATTCAATGTATAAAAAGGGATATGAATTTTAGAATGGAATTACGAAGTGTGAATCGGGGTTGCATGATGGCGAAAGATTTCATTTTCCATTCAACCATTCAATGACAGAGATCACATAATAAGAATTAATTTCATACACTGAGAACTACTAAATGTAAAAAAATAAATACCCTTTAACTGATCTGGGGCTCAAGCGGGTGTGGTGTAGCCTGGTAACACGCGAGCTTGCCAAGCTCGTGCCTCGGGTCCAAATCCCGGCACCCGCATATTGTCAGTGTTTTTTGCTTTCCTCCGTTATTTCAAACATGTAATGCCTCACCTTTTCCACAATAACTGCAGACTGATCTTTATCCACAGGAAACGTTAATTTGATTCGCGAATCCCCAATGTCAGCATAAATATCATCCTGGTCCATATGAAAATGGATTACATTTTTGCCTTTGAAATAGAGATGCCCTGTCTGCTTTTCCCTTATTCCGGCAATATTCCTCAGTTCCTTCATTAGACTATTGATATTTTCAAGATCATCGGGTCTTGCATGGCGCATGTTCTTGCAATGAAAAAGAGATTTTAAAGATTCCCGGAAACCTGGGGAAGTATTCCAGACGAGATTATGAATACGGGAAAAATATTAATTGGTTGATTTGCATAAGCGTTCATTGAAAGAAGATAGTTTTCTTTTCAGTAATGGTTCCCTGAGATTCGGAAGACTGTTTCTCATTCTTTTCATAATAGAGATGGCCATATATGTCGCCATATCGTCCTTAAGTCTCCACGATGCAGCCCTTTACAACACTTTCAAAAATGAGCAAAGTTCCATAGATGGCCAGTCCTTCATCCCAATGTTCCTTTCCATATTCCCCCATAATCTTCTCATAGCAACAATAGAATTTGTTCCCATAATAGGGATTTTCTTCTATTTCTTTTCAGTTATTGAAACCGCCGTGATAATATCACTTGAGGGGACTGGCATACACACTTCAGGACTGCTTATATTTTTCACACTGGCCCTATTGCCCCATACATGGCTGGAACTCCCATCTTACGCCATTGCAACAGGTGCCAGTATTTATATCATTTATACACTTGTAAAAAGAGGAGAAGAATTCAATTCCAGAATGAAGAGGATTGGGTTGCTTTATCTGTTTGTGATACTGGAGCTTATGGTTGCAGGTTTGTTTGAGACCACTGAGATAGTCTTTGAAACCATATATCCTGCCCCATATAACCTGATCTATCCCATTATGATGTGGATTCCTGCAATACCGGTAATAATTGGCCTTGTATACCTTTTCAGGAGAATTACCAGAGGCGGTCAGGCGGGAAAGAGAAGAAGAAGCACCCCAACCGACCCTATGGAGGAGACTTTTGGAAAGATATGATCTCATTGGGGATCCAATGAAATACAGATGAATATACACTATTGATTTCGCTCATGATATTTCTCATAGTGCATAGGTTTTATAATAGAAATTTCATTAAAAACTACGTTAGATCACAATGCCCTTAAAAATGATATTACAATTTCGGAAAGCTACCGGAAACTTCTTGAATTGAGACGCACGGTGCAGGCTCTTAAAGGTTCTTTTCCGTTTACTGTTTACTCTGACCTTCAGGGAAGGGTTGAGGAACGAATAAAGACTTTTGAATATCCTGTCTGTGCTGATAATGGAATTAAAGTTGTCTTCTCCAATGGACTGTCTGTTCCAGTAGAAGAAAAAGACTGCCACGAAGCCAGGGATAAGGATCAGAAGTTTACAGATTTCATTTTCGCAAAATATGTTTCGGCCAAAGATCTTTCTATGGATCCTGGTAAACTCGCCGGAACCTATGACAAAGATTATTTTAAAAGAGTGTCCAGAAATCTTTCGCCAGAGAATGTCCTTAAAGCAGAACTTTCAGAAGGGCTCCAGAACAAAGTGGATCTTCTCATGACCAAAATAGATAATCTTGAAAACATTTACAACCAGCATATTCCTAAAATAATGGAGAATCTTGACACACTGAATAAAAAAATGGACTTTATTTACAAAAAAATGGTTGGTGAGAATAACCAGTAAATTCTCATTGTATCATCAGTTTCTTTCAGGAAGTTCCGGTATTATTTTCCCTTTTTCCTTTATGATCCTGTTGACTTCATCTATAGTCCTGTCCAGTTGCACATCCCTGTGATTCATATAGTCAGAAGGGCCATTTTCAACCTCAATGTCCGGATCAGTGCCATAGTTCTCAACACCCCACCCAACGTCCTTGAACCAGAATGCAAACTGGGGTTGAGTTACGGTTGTGCCATCAACCAGAGTTATTTTGGGGTTTATGCCCACAACACCTCCCCAGGTTCTTGTGCCAAGGAGCGGACCCAGTTTCATGAGCTTGAAGCTGTGAGAGAAAATATCGCCGTCAGAACCTGCCATTTCGTTGGTAAGTGCAACAATTGGGCCATTTACTGAATATGCCGGATAATGATCCGGGTCGCCTCTTCTGGGAAAATCATATCCCAGTATTTCTCTGCGCAGCTTCTCAAGTATGAGTTGTGAAACATGTCCACCACCATTCCATCTTACATCAACAATGAGTCCGTCCTTCCTGTACTCCTGGATAAACAGCCGATGAAATTCGCCGAACCCCATTGGACCCATATCTGGGATGTGAACATATCCCACTTTTCCACCTGTCTTCCTGTGAACGTAAGAACGGTTTGCCTCTACCCAGTCTCGATAAAGTGTTCTCCTGTCATCTTCCATGGCTTTTACAGTCACACTGTGGCCTTTCCCTTTGGCTGAGAAATTCACATTAACAAAGTATCCACCCTTTCCAAGCATATGCTTCCCCAGGGGTTCTTTGCTGTTGATCATTTCATTGTCTATGCTGGTGATTGTAGATCCTTCAAGATCCAGGCCAAAGAAAAGAAGGGGATTCCTCTCTTCCGGGTTGGACTGGTCTCCCCTAAAGATTTTGTTCAGTTCAAAGCCATTTCCAGAAAATCTTACCTGAATTCCAAGCTTCCCAACTCTTGAAATTCTTATGTCAGTTATATCCCCACCCATCTCATAAGCATGGGAAGTGCCAAGCTCTCCGTTGGCCTCCTTAATGAGATCCGATAGCTCTGATCTGGTTGAAATCCCTTCAAGCAATGGATGGTACATGTCATATACCTTTTTCCATTCTTTTTTTACTTTTTCAGGATTCCAGTAGTTTTCGTTCATAAGTTTCCATGCCTCTCTGAACATCTCATTCCATTCAGATTTGAGGTCCACCTGGAAACGTATTCTCTGTACATCTATGCTGATGTCCTCAGGAGCTCCGGGCATTCCAGGGAGAGGAGAAAATCCCATTGAAGTTGTTGTTGAAGGTGTAATTCTGTATTTTCCTCCACTGTCAATTAATATTTTCTTCATGTCGCCTGAGAAACTGAAATCACTTATCCCCGAAGCAACAACCCTTGTTTTTCCGGTCTTGATATCATAAGCTTTCAGTGTTCCGGATGATCTCTTACTGCTGCTGTAAAGATAGTACTTCATTGCTCCCTCTGGCGGGAATTCAAGATAAAACACACTTGATCCATCACTGAATATTTTTTCATAGTCTGCCATTTCCATGGGCATTGTTTCTATGCGATTCCCTATGTTATCCGCATCAATGTTGAATCTGGTTTTTTCATCGGCCTTCCCGGCATAGGATTCCGGAACCATGTTTGCTGGAGAATTCAGGTTTTTGCGTAATGAAACCACATTAACTCTTGCTGCAGTGGGATATCCCAGATCGAAAAGAATCTTGTCATATACAGGGTCCAGACTGCGTCTTGAAATATAGTAAAGATAACTTCCATTTGGATCAAATGAGGGACAGTAGTCAATACCACCGTAGGATGTTACATCGAGTTTGGTTTTCCCATCAGAAGATGCCAGGCGTATATTGGTTGTTTCAGAAGAATTTTTGAAACTGTAGGCAATCCATCTGCTGTCCGGTGACCACACCGCATCCTCGATGAAACCTTTTTCGCAGGAATCGATCAGAGTATACTTATTATCCTTGAGATCGAAAATATGCATTTCGAATCTGTTGTTCAGGAGGACAAGTTTTGATCTGTCCGGGGAGAGGGATATGCCATGTATAATACCAGAATCGAATCTTGTTTCGCTGGCTTCTCCCGACCTGACATTATATTTAACAACATATTCTTCCAGTCCGTCTGAAGTTGTAAGGATAATGTTCTCGTCATCCACAAAATCAAGATTCCTGATCCTCTGATCCGGTTTTTTCTTTATTTCATAAACCGGGCCACCCTGAGGATTCATTACAAAGCCATGTCCTCTTGAAATTATACCAGTAATCGTTGAATCCTTGTTGATTGCTACAGAGGTAAGATAATCCTCAGGATTCACGAATTTATGAAGATCCTCTGGTCCTGGTGAACTGACATTTATGCTTACCTTCTCAGATTTCCCATTTGAAAGATCAAGAATGAAGATATTTCCTCCAGCCTGATATGCCACTCTTTCTCCATCAATGCTCGTGTTCCTTACGTAAAAATCACTGGAATCAGATATCTTTTTTATGTTCCTGCCATCAAAATCTATGGAATACAGGTTTGCAATTCCGTCCTTATCAGATACAAAGAGAACTTTGTCGCCATGGATCATGGGGCATGTTATCCTTCCATAGTTTTTCAGTAAAAGTTTAAAATTGCCGCTGTTTCCTTGATCGATCCACAGACTCCCGCTTGTTCCTCCCCCATACCTTTTCCAGAAAGGGACGTCGTTTGTATTCCTTCCAAGAAGAGTTGATTTACCGGAGTATACCACATGGTTAGCCGGACCATACCCAAGGTTTTTCGGCTCTCCACCGGTGGACGGAACCTCGAAAAGCTCAATCCATCTTCCCATAGGTGTGTTGTAATCGGATGATATGATGATATTCCCATCCAGGTTCCAGCCCACAACATTTGTGGCAGCGCTTCCAATAAACGTGATCCTTTTCAGATTATCTCCATTAATGTCAACGGTGTAGACTTCAGCGCAGGAATCCTTGCTGCTTAAAGATCTAAATGCAATTTTCTTTCCGTCCGGTGAAGTTTTTGGGTTTGATATTGCCCCCGCGTTCCTGAGGATGGAAAATGATTCACCATTCTTCAGGTTATGCCTCCATAACTGGTCATTATGCACAAAAAGCAGATTTTCGCCCTTTAAGTCGGGCCACATAAGATAACTCTTCATATAAACTACATGAGTATGAATTTGGTATTATTAATTTTATACCTGTATTTTAGACCTGGCACAGTCACATAGTAAGAAGTTTATGAAAAATAAGTTTAAATTTAAGGATATAAAAATTGGTTACAGGATCTATTTTACCTGTGCTGTTGCAGATGTTTCCGCTTTCTTGGGGGCAAGTTCAGATCCCTTGGAAACATACCTGTAGACCAGAGTACCAATGCCAACCACAATAAGATTTGCTATTAGGGCGAACAACCCTATGAAAAATGGCCCGAGTTCTGAGTTTGTCGCAATCAGTGTGGTCTTCCATGTGCTGAAGTGATTGGCAACCTCCATGAAGTATATGGCGAAACCAAGCCCCACAATAAGCCCAGCCGAGAGGGAATGTTTGTATAGTTTGTTTGTAACCAAACCCAGGAAGAGAGCTGGAAGTGTCTGGAGTATTATTATACCGCCCAGGAGCTGAAGTTGGACCGAATATGTTAAAGGAAAGAGGAAAATGAATCCAACAGCAATGAAAATAAATACCACAGAGGCAATCTTTGCTATTATGGTCTCACGGGCTGGGTTAAGATCCGGCTTGAACTCCTTAACTATGTTGCTCGTAAGAAGATTTGCCTGAGATATTGCCATTATTGAAGCAGGTACCAGTCCACCAATGAATATGCCAAGGAAAGCAAATCCTGCCAGCCAGCTTGGAAGGGTGTACAGTATGAGAGCAGGAACCACATATGTACCCCTGGAAGCAGAGGCAAAAGTACCCAGGAATGTCATAGCAGATGAATTTGAATATACCATTATTCCAAAGAGTGCAAGAAATGCAAGCCCAACTCCGTAAAGTGGGAGAAGTGACTGACTTGTCCTCAGCACTTTCCTGTTCTTAGCACTGAGTGAACCAGTTATTGCATGAGGATACAGGTAAAGGGCAAGTGCGCTCATAAGGAACAGAGACCAGTATGCGTTGAAGTCTATTGGCAGAACATGGAAATATTTTGTATTTCCACTCAGCGTGGTAAAAGCTGCGGAAAGATCACTGTGTGCCACAACTATTATGACCACTATGGCAACGCTGAGTAATATTATAGCATCCTTGAATATGGCTGTAAAGGTAGCACCCCTGAGCCCGTTCATGAATGTGAAAGCTGCCAGTATAACGAATGAGAGAATAAGAGCAAGATCGGTGACTATTGTGATATTGGAGATGCCGTGGAACATGACGGTGAGGACTGAAAGCATTCCTACTATCTGCAGCGCAATATAAGGAAGTTCAGCAACTATACCCACTATTGCAACAAGGACAGCAAGAAGTCTGCTTTTTGAATACCCCTTTATGAAATCAGCACCTGTCACGTAACCCTTTTCCTTGGAAATTTTCCACAGTTTGGGCATTGCCCACATGGCAATTCCAAAGGTCAGAGCGACATAGGGAACAGCATAGAAATAAATTGAGCCCACTGCAAAGACTGACGAAGGTATTGCGATGAAAGTATAGGCAGTGTATAAATCAGCACCCACAAGGAACCATACAACCCAAACACTGAAATGCCTGCCCCCTATGGACCATTCGTCCATTTTTTTAAGATCCCCTCTCTTGTAGTTTCGTCCATAAACCCCCAGAAATACAAACACTACAAACAGAGCTACGAACACTCCGATTCCAAGATAACTTAGCACTTTCAATCACCTTCCTCGGACCTGTTCCAGATTACCGCAGCAGAACCAAACAAAATTGTGGCAAGAAAGAGCCATAATATCTGATACCAGTAGAAAAATGGCAATCCCCCAATTTCAGGGCTTGTCTTGCTATACCCAGGCACAATCAGCAGACCCACAAATGGAATCAAGGTCAAAACCGAAACCAGAACGATCAATGAAGTTTTCTTCATATGTATCTGGTTAAGATACACTTGTATAGAGTATAATAATTTTTGCTTAAAAAAATTTCAAGCCTAAATAATATTTTAAACATTGAAATACTTTGATAAAAATATAATTTAACACTTAGTAATTTACAACTCTGCTTTTCATAGGGTTATCTTATCATCACTCCTTTTCGAGTATTTTGAGGACCAGGTTTCGCTTGAAAGAATTACTCCTGCGATCATCAAAAGAGAGGCCGCAATGACAATGAAACTCCATACGTTCAGCAGACTGAAGTGAAAAGCCACGAAAATAAGAATGATGGTTGTTGAAAAACTAGCTGCAATACCTCCTGCATTGTATGAAAAGCCAACTGCAGTTGATCTGTAACGTTTGCTGAATTTCTCAGCAAGGAAAGCCGGCAATGTTGCGAATATCATTGCTTCTATAAATGCCTGAACTGAGAATGCTGCCACCACTGCGAAAAGGCTGTGGCTTAACCCGAAATATATCAATGGATAGGTTGTTATGAGGAAGGCGATTGAATATATGGCCATGGATATCCTCCTTCCCCCCAGCCTGTTTGAAAGCATTCCGCCGATCCACACTCCAAAGAGAGATATGAGATTTATAAGTGCGATTGCAAGGCCTACTGTTGAATAGGGTATTGATTCGAATTTTTCCATTACTATGGGATAAAATGAAAGAGTGGCACCGTTTACGAAAAGCAACCCTGCGGTTATCATTATTGCGAATGCAATGCCCAGAGGGACCTCCTTCACCATATTCCTCAGAGGGATTTTTTCAACTTTGTTCTCCTTTTGCATGTCTGTGAAGACTTTGGATTCTCTGGTGAATAATCTTAGGACCAGGGCCAATATTCCCGGAATTATGGATGTTGCAAATAACACTCTCCAGCCGAAAGCCTGAAAAGCTGTCTGTCCGTAGAATGAATCCAGTGCAAAGAAGACCAGGGAGACTATAAAATAGCCCACACCAAAACCACTTTGTACAAAAGCACCCACAAATCCTCTTCTCTCCGGCGGAACTGATTCTGTTGCCAGTGCCGTTCCGCCACCGTATTCTGCTCCCGCAAAAAACCCAACGAGAAAGAGTGCCACATAGAGAATGGCAGGAGCAAGGATTCCAATCTGGGTAAAGGTTGGAATCAATGCTACGGATGCACTGAATATTGAAAAGAAGAATACTGTAATAGTTAACATGGTCTTTCTTCCCAATTTATCACCGAAAAAGTTTCCCAGAATAATGGATCCTATAAGCCTGGCCACTGCGCTTACAATGAAACCCAGCACGGTCGCAATCAGTGCAAGATATATCGGAGGGAATAATACCTTGGAAATGGTAACAGCAACCAGGGCATAGGTGATTGAAACATACCCGTCCATTACCCATCCAGACCATGATGAAAGTACCTGCATCCATTCTGACTTATTCAATCCGTAAACTTCCACGCTGACCTGATCATATAGGCATATTAAACGTTAACTAAAGGATTAATCTCAGGGAAATGGCTTAATCAGCACTTTCAAATAGATCGTGATTCTCATCGGCAGTGCCTTTGGATATCACTTTACCCATAGTTTATGTTAATAGTTAAGCAGTGGTTTTTACTGATAAAATGGGCATCTATTCTGTAGACTTTTCGAATCCAACTATGGAGATTTCAATTAATATTCATAAATGATTTATATCAGCGTCATGAGATTGTTTTCAATGCTTGTCGATTCTCTCTCAAGCTTTTGTTTTAAAGGGAAAATTATCAATTCCAATGCCAATGCAAAACATTCTATAAATGGAAATGTATTACAATGTATGACATATTCGGCAGAGATCAGCAGAAGGAAGCCAGGACTGTTTCTGTTCCTACTTGACCAGTCAAGGTCAATGAGCCACAAGCTTGCTGGACAGCAGACCTCAAAGGCAAGGGAAGCAACAGATGCAATAAACAGGCAGATATACGAAATCATTTACCGATGCACTAAAACCGAGGGCGTAAGAGATTATTTTGAAATAGGAATCATAGGTTATGGATCAAAAACAGATACAGCTGAATCACTGCTCCCAAATGCAACAATAGTTCCAATTTCAAAGATGGCTGAGAATCCAATAAGGATAGAGAAAACAACCAAAAGAATCACGGATTCTGAAGGGGAAGAAGTTGAGACTGAAATGGAATTTCCAGTCTGGTTCGAGCCAGTAGCAAATTTCAACACACCTATGGTTAAGGCTCTGAAACTTGCAAAGGAATGGTGCACAGAATGGTTGCATGAACATTCCGATTCATATCCTCCTGTGGTGATCAATATTTCGGATGGAGCAGCAACAGATGGAGATCCAATTCCTGCAGCAGAGGATCTTAAATCAATGTCAACTTCTGACGGCAACCTTCTCCTATGGAACTGCCATCTTTCAGAATCGAAACAGGATGATGCGGTAATATTTCCCTCTGATGAGGACCAGCTTCCCAAAACCGATAAGTTTTCCAGGGAACTTTTCAGGATGTCCAGCCTTCTGCCTGAACCTTTTCAGGATGTTGCAGCTGAGAGAGGACTGGAAATAAAGAACGGCGCAAGAGGCTATGTGTTCAATGCCGGCCTGGATGAATTACTGGAATTGCTTGACATAGGAACAAGGGCACCCACTGAGAACCTTCATTAGAGATACCTGTGAAAATACAGAATTTTCACCTCAGCAAACTGGGGAATCCTTCCAAGGAGTATGAGGATTCCCTCAGTTTCGATCTCAAAAAGGGAAGATTTGCAATAGCCGACGGTGCAAGCGGTTCCACATTTTCCGATATATGGGCCAGGTCGCTTACTGAAACTTTTGTCAATTCTAGAATAGACCTTTTTGGTGACACCAATGGAATAATGGGTCAGATGGTATCGACCTCCAGGGATTACTGGTACGATAATATAAACTGGAAAGCTCTTCCATGGTTCCTCAAAAACAAGTCCATATCCGGTTCCTACTCCACGTTTCTGGCACTTCAGATTAAAAAGGTAACCGGCAGGCTGAAATTTAAATCCATTTCTGTAGGTGATTCCTGCATGTTCATTCTTGAGGGGAACAAAATTAAAAATTCATTTCCCATAAAGGTTCCTGAAGAGTTTGGAAATAACCCCAAGCTTATATGGAGCGGCCAGGGGTCTCCAGTGAAAAAGAGTTTGAAAGTTCCTGAACCGGAACTGTTAGAATTTTCAGGAGGCCTTGAAAAAAATGAGACTGTCATACTTGCTACAGATGCAGCTGCAAAATGGATCATGGAGGCCACAGAGTATGCCATGAATCTTTTCCTCAACGATTTTCAGTCTCTGGATTCAAAGATACCGAAACTTATAAACGAGGGAAAGATAAAAAATGATGATTTTACAGTCTCCCTTCTGGAATTCACAGACTGATCAGCTTCAGGGGATCGGTCCCATCCCATAGAGGTTCTTTGCTTATGGCCTGAACCATCAGCTTTGTAAGTTTTTTTACCTTTCTTCCTCCGCCAGTGGACAATGCTTTGACGACTTCAGAATGATCAGGATCCTTGAAATCCTCTTTTCTCATGATAAGGCAATCAGGATCGTCTCCATTGTATTTCTTCCACATATCAGGTTTTTCAGCCAGCGCAAGCAGAGAAAGGTAAATAACAAGGGATGAGAAATTATCAAGGTTTGGCCCGTAATCGTCAACCTTCCGTTCAGGGTGCTGGAAACCTGAATGGCCAAGTTCTGGGGCTTTCTGCCCCTCCATAAGTGGAACATACATTCCGTCATAATCCACAAATATCATCTTTCCTTTCTTATCAATTATAATGTTATCCCCGGAAAGATCTCCATGGGCTATGCCAAAACTGTGCAGTTGTGCCACCGAATCTATGAAGTCCTTTGCCAGTTTCTTCATTACTTTAGGATCCTTAAGGTTTGCCTTTATAAACGTATTTAGAGGAGTTCCGTCGATCCACTCCATTGTGAGGATGGGATAGTAAACGGAGGGATTCTTCATTGCCATTATGCCTTTGGTATAGAATTCGAATCTGACCAATGGATCGGCTGCGTAATTTATCCCCTTCAGGTATGAAGATAACTCCAGATATCTCATGTTAAGATGTGATGTTCTCTTTGTGAAACATTTCAGAGCCATTAACTGTCCAGATGTGGTTCTGACCTTGTATATTGAACCGTAATTTCCCGTTGCATGAACGTACCAGTTAACAGAGACCGGATTCTTAAGGGCAGTGGCCGTCTGGAGTTCAGTGAGATCTTTGTAGATTGAATGCTGAAGAGACTGAAAACTCTGCTCATAATCACGTCCGGAAGGCCACGAACCCTGCGGATCTTCAGGAGCCTCCAATTTCTTCTTTTTCAGATCATTCAGCACATTTTCCATTATCTTCCTGTTTGCTTCATACCATGAGGCAGAGGATTTCTTTTTGGATTCTGGTTGGTTTGGTTCTGCACTGGGGCCATCAGTCTTTTTTTTCTGTTTCCCTGTCTGCTGGGGAATCTGTGACAGGTAGAAATGGGAGAGGATTTTTTTGGTGATATCAATGTGAGTTTTCCATGATTCCATGTTGCTCACCTTTACAAGAACAGTTTCAGGTGCGCTCCCCTTCACTATGAGGCAGAGTCTCTTCATCATCTTGCCTTCTATTGAGACATTAATAATGTCCTCAACTTTAATTTCGAAACTGTCCTGCCTGTTCCTGTTTCCTGGATCCGGTTTAAAAATAACCTTCAGAGGGGTAAGTATAAGAATTCCATGGCTTTTGCTGAAGCTGGCAGGCTCGGTTAGAATGTAATGGGGGTCATCGTTATTGGAAGCCATCTCTTAAACAATGATATACATGATCATAAATGTATGCTCCATGACGGACAAATTTGAAATTGGTTTTTTTGCATACTATCCAGCAGATGCACAATTTTTCATCTCTATGACGTGTTTTCCCGGATTCTCAATTGGGAACAAGCACACGTGAATGCCATTACTTTGAGAAGTTGAGATCACTGGACAAGTGATAGATAGACTTCCTCCATACGGTCCATTCCTTCCACTGAATCTATTTCAACTCCACTTTCCATCAATTCCCTGAGGATTGAATTTCTTGTTGCACCTGGATTCATCTCCACAGTTATCTCGTTTCCCTTTGAGGTTATTTCCTTTGCCCCTGTTATTTTTGCCACGTGGTTGAAGTCCCCCCTGATCCTCATTTTGTTTCCTCTCATGCCTGAGATTTCTTCATTAAATTTTATCTCACCCTTATCAACTATTATTACTCTGTCGCAAACTTCTCTTGCTTCCGATATGAGGTGAGTGCTGAACAGAATTATCCTTCTCTTTTCCTCCTTAAGTGCAATAAGGATATCACGCATCTCCTTCATCCCCCTTGGATCAAGGCCAAATGTGGGTTCGTCCAGGATTATTATCTCCGGATCACCGATCATTGAAACAGCAAGCCCCAGCCTCTGTTTCATACCTCTGGAATATTCTCCTGTTTTTCTGTCAAGATATCCGGTTATGCCTGTAATCCTTCCAAGTTTTTCTATCTCATCAGAGCTTTCTGATACTGACATGCCCTTTATCCTGGCGACAAATTTCATTGTGTCTCTTCCCGTCAGGTATGGATAGAATTCCGGCTGTTCCACAAGAGCCCCGATCTTCTCCAGTGCCTTTGTGGGATTCTGATTGACATTTATTCCGTTCACCAGTATTTTACCTTCAGATGGCTTGAGTATATTGGTTATGATTTTGAGAAGCGTGGTCTTGCCTGCACCGTTGGGGCCAAGTATTCCAATGCACTGTGGCGTATCAACATTGAGGGTTAAATCTTTCAATGCCTGCAGAGAACCGAAATTCTTGCTCAAACCCATTATATCAAGGCTGGGCATCTATTTGACCTCCTTGTTTTCAAAGATCAGCAATGCCACTACCAGTGACACTACAAGATAGAGAATCATCACAAGAAGTGCAACCATGATGGATGAGAATGGGGCTCCGGCAAGACTGTTGTTTACTGCGAATGTGGATGTGCTGACATTTACGAAGACTCTCTCCACAATGGATGCAGCGTTGTCAAGGAGGAAGAATGGGTTGTAGCTGTAAATAAGCTCAAATACTATATTCATTGCTGAGAAAATTACGAAATAGATGAGAAATACGGTAATGTAAGCATAAAGATTCTTTTTGAATATGCTGCTCACCAGAAAAGTGAAGGCTGAAATGGAGAATATGAACACTGCCAGGAGGCCTATTGATTTTAGGAAAGTGGCTGGCAACTGCCCTGGAAAAACAATAGTGTATGTTGCAACCTCTACTATGACATAGATGGCCGTTATAATAAGGGTGACCGATACTGAAGCAAGATATTTGCTTATCAGCAAAACACTTCTTCCAATGGGAAGCGGAAATATCTGGAATGCAGTGCGGTTTTCAATTTCACTGGAGATAGCCGGTGACCCGAAGAATACCGCGGCAAAAACAGGAAGGTCCGAGAGAACGAATGCCCATATGTAAAGGAAAAGATCCTCCTTCAGGCTGGTTGAGATGGCCT
>Ga0078972_1013294_pt1 | contig 13670 bp, 10 predicted proteins | sample YelNatPaOPGAMG01_FD_67568 | JGI IMG/M metagenome (GOLD analysis project Ga0078972, IMG submission 67568) | Hot spring thermophilic microbial communities from Obsidian Pool, Yellowstone National Park, USA - OP-RAMG-01 (SPADES assembly) (version 2) | ecosystem: Environmental > Aquatic > Thermal...
ACGTGCACTGACAACCTCGCGGGGTTTCTCTGAATCTGTTCAGTGCGACTAATTCTGGTCCTTTGTACATTGCCAGCCTCTTGGTCAACAAATCGAAGTCCACTTGGAACCCATCAAATTCAGGTCCGTCAACACACCCAAACATGGTTTTTCCGCCGACTTCCACCCGGCAAGCCCCGCACATACCAGTGCCATCCACCATGATGGGATTGAGGCTTACTACGGTAGGCAGGTTCGCCTTTTTGGTGACATTCACCGTCGCCTTCATCATGGGAACCGGACCGATGGCCACGACCAGATCGATCTTCACGCCTTTGTCTATGAGGCTTTGCAGCACCTGAGTGACAAATCCATGGATGCCGAAAGACCCGTCGTCAGTGGCGATGAGCGTCTCATGACTGACTTTCTTGATGTCCTCCGTCATGATGAGCAGATCTTTGGTGCGCGCCCCTATAATGGAAATCACATGATTCCCCGCTTCGTACATCCCTTTCGTGATGGGATAGAGAGGCGCTACGCCGATTCCTCCTCCTACTCCCACCACTGTCCCGAAGTTTTCAATGTGGGTGGGTTTTCCCAACGGACCACACAGGTCTTGGAGTCGTTCACCCACGCACATGGTCCCCAAGTAATACGTGGTGACCCCAACTTCCTGCCATACCAGGGTTATGGTGCCTTTCTCCGCATCCTTGTCCGCAACCGTGAGGGGAATTCTCTCGCCCTTTTCATGGGTCCTCAATATAATGAACTGCCCCGGCCGGTGGGCCTGAGCTATCGCCGGAGCGGATATGACAGCCCGGTTCACTCCGGGACCGATTCGCTCCTTTTCAAGGATCTCGAACATTTCTCGAACCTCCTCGGATATTGAAAAAACTAGTGATTTTTATGCGCCGATCGATGGGAATTTTGTCAGGTCTAGCAAAATCACAATCTCATACACTATCATAGAGTGGTACTTCTCTTCAAATAATTTTTCAAGGACGGATTCGGTCTAAGACCTTTTGAAACCGCGGGTCGCTCCTGATGGATGCAAATATAGGGTCAGAGGACGCATTGCGATAATTCGAATAACCTAAATCAACGGCGCGATTCAAAGTTTGGATTGCCATGTCCGGCGAGCCGGCCAGTGCATACATGCCAGCAAGGTTGTACCAGCTCTTGGGATTGCCCGGCTCCGCGTCCACAGCCTTCTGCATCCACGGTATCGCCTCCCTGGGCCGTCCCATAACTGCCTGGACAAGCGCATAAGGACTGTACAGCGTCGTGCAGTCCTTGCAGCGATTCATGCCGTCCTGAAGCGTGCGCCACGCCTCATCCACCAACCCTTGTTGAAGGTAGATGGTACCCAAATTGGCATAGACTTCGGCGAGGCTGGCCCCTGAACTCAGTATCTCCTCGTACGTCTCTCGCGCTTTCTGAATCTGCCCGCTGTTGTAAAAGGCTACCGCGAGGGCAAATTTCATGTCAGGATCGTTTTCAGCAAGCGCGACGGCTTTCTTGTAAGACGCGATGGCTGTTTCGAAATCCCCTTCTTCCAAGGCAAAACTGCCGAGCATCTTGTGTACTTCGGGGTTTTCAGGCATCAGGGGCGCCACTCTCAGGAGCGCCGCCTTGGCTTCCTGTTTCTTGCCTGCCCAGCGTAATGTTTTTGCAAGATTCAAGTCCCGCAACGCCATGAATTGCGAATCCATGCCGGCCATGGCTTTGGCATAGAGCGCTTCTTTCTCCTCTGAAGACAAAGGTCTTCCCTTACCTATGACTCCTGTCTCTTGCACAGCTCCCATCAACACTTCTGCGAGCAATTGATGGAGGGGTATGTTTGGGTGCACGTGATCCATAAAGCTTTCATTGCCCGGGATGCCTGACGGATCTCCCAATTCCCTTACGCGGTTGTTGACAATATCCACGAAGGGAATGAGAGGTACATGATTTTTCGACGCAACCTCTCGAATTTTATCGGCAATAGGCGAGATGACCCGCAGGGGGCACACATCGAGATCGCGCGCCTGCACAAAATACTTCTGAGCCTCCTCAAATTGCCCCAGTCCTAACTTGGCTCTGCCCATGAGGAAGTGGGTTTCTGCGTACAAAGGGTCTTGTTTTAGCAATGGCCGAAGCTCAGCCTCCGCTGCCTCGAACGCCCCTTCAGTTATTTGCTGATGCGCCTTCTCTAAACTCGCTGCATATTTTTTCTGCTCGGCCACGGTCATGTTCCGATCGTGCTCTGACTTGAACGGCGAGAAGTCTTTGAGATTACACGGCGGCTCTACCAGGATCACGGGTACATTCTGTGCTTTGCATAATTGAATCATGGCTTCGAGGTTGTAGGCAAAATGTCTGACCACCCCCTGGGCAAAAATATCGTCCCTGTGATAGAGCTCCAGGCCTGCGCTCCTATCCAGCAAGGCTGATACCTCGGGTTGAAGCATCGCCTTCGTCTTCTTTGCCTCTGTCGAGACGTCCTGATTGGCGTCGGTGTCGCCGGGCGGCAGTATCGTATGGATAGCCTTTTCCAGCCCTCGGAATAAGTGAAACTGTTCGAGTGCAGCCTTGATCGCGACAATGGTTGAGCCTTTGTCAATGATGCTCGAGTATGTCCGTCTCTCCAAGAATTCGTTATGTCCGGTATAGATGATCATGACGTCAGGCTGATATTGAAGCGTCTCTTTGATCAGGGGTACGATACGGTATGAGGCGTACGAGATCCCTCCGACGTTGATCACTTCAAACCTCTTGTCTGGATGGGAAGCGGTCAGCAATTCCTGAAGCCATCGAGAAAAACTCGTCCGCTGGTCGAAGGGATGGCCATAGGTCGTGGACCCGCCAAAACAGAAGATCCTTATGACGTCCGGCGGCTTCACCACTGAAAAAGAGGACTCGTTGAAATATCGTAACTTCTGTTTTGCAACGCGGGCGACGCCGTCTTTGACTTCAAACAGCGGGATAATGCCGGAGAACCCCACGTACGGGTCTTCTCCTATATCCTGTTTGAATAATCCCGCGGCCCTTAGTGAGAGTTCGGCAAAGGCAAATAATACGAGGCAGACGAGGAGTCCCAGCGCGACGTCCCGCAAAATAACCCTGTATCCCCTATTGACACCTTGTAATGGAGGAGATTTTTCTTGCGCTACGGGCGCCGCAGCGCCCTTCTTTTTGGTAGCCGGCTTGTTCTTGCTCTTGTTGCGACCCATCCGCGATACTATAACCTTTCGGGACGTCAATTTCCAGAGATGACGACGCTCGCGATCTTGTCATGGGAGTTGTCTTGGCGCCGATGAGCGTCATGAGTCGCCGAGGATTTTACTTGTCTGAGAGTCGCCCTTGTCGAGAATCACCTCCTCACTCCGCCGCCAGCCATCCGCAGCATGCGGCTGGGTTGTCGGCAGATCACAACATTGAATGTGCTCCTCCATGGCAGCGATCAGCTGGTCTCTGTTTTGCGCGGCTATGGAATCGACGAGGTTGCTGAGCGATTCTTGAAAAACTATCAGGGCTTCATGTGAATAAGGATTTTCGATGGCCATGTTGGCGTAGAGCTCAGCAGGCTGTCGAAGCTGATGACCCCATATTGTCATGAGTTGCTGAAACCACTCGCCCATGACTTCAGCATGGCGCACCGGATCGTATCCGAGTTTGACAACAGTCTGCCCCAACGCGGTCAGCAACATGTGCCGCAACGTCTGAAAACACGCCATCAACCTGTCATGCTCATCAGGAGAGATCTCGAGAACCCTTGCATTTTGACTTCTCAGGAAAAGCCTTAGCCGCGACAACCAGGTTTCTCCCCGAGCTGGACACAAAAAAATTGTTTGCCCCGAAAGGGAAGCTGCCGAGGGCCCGAAAAAGGGGTGTGTTCCTATTACCTCACATCGCGAATGTTCGAGCATAAAATGCAGGGGCCTTTTCTTTACTGACGATATGTCCATCAGAAGCGCGTTGGGCCTTATAAACTGTCCTATGGCTTCCATGACGCTCTTCACGGCTGAGACAGGCGCCGCTAGCATGATGATATCCGAGGAGGCTGCCGCCGCTCGGGACTGCGGGAGATCTTCCCGGTCCAAGATGAGGGGCTCAAGGCCGGCTTGGCGAAACAGCGCTTCAAACCAGCGACCCATTCGTCCCTTACCTCCAATGATGCACAACCTGCTTTTGGAAAAATCAGGCTCCTCCATTAGTTATCGTTCAACTCCTCATCGTTGGATCGACCATCACTCAATTCCACTTCATCGATGGGATATGAACCGAGTATCTTCAGAAAGGTAACTTCTGATCGGAGCGCTCCTATTGCCTCTCTCATCTGGGCGCCTTCGCGGTGTCCCTCCACGTCAACAAAAAAGTAATATTCCCAGGTTCTATTTTTGGTGGGACGTGATTCAATTTTGGTAAGATTTAATGCCCGGTTTGCAAAATGCGCAAGGGCGCGGTGAAGCGCGCCGGGCGTATGCGCAGTTGCAAATAGCAAAGAAGTCTTGTCGCACCCGGTTGGCGCGCTCTGTTGTTTTCCAATGAGCAAGAACCGCGTGACGTTATAGGGGCTATCCTGGATATCCCTCGCCAAAACCGCAAGGTGGTAATGCGCAGCCGCATGTTCGCTTGCGATTGCTGCGGTATTCGCTCTTGCGAGGCATTGCCGGGCGGCTTCAGCCGTACTCGGCTCTGCAATCACACAAGCTTTGGGCAGATTCGTCCGCAGCCATTTTCGGCATTGCCCCAATGCCTGGGGATGGGAATGAACCGTGGCTATCTGCGACAAGCTCCGCTCTTTTGACAGCAAGACATGTCGGACCTGCAACGACACCTCGCCGCATATGGCGACGTCAGAATCGACAAATTGGTCTAACGTAGCGGAGACCGAGCCCTCCAAAGAGTTTTCTACCGGAGTGACGCCGATATCGGCCTCGCCATTTTCCACAACGTGAAAAATATCTTCGATGGCGCTTTGAGGGAGGAGCAACGACGCCGTCCCAAATCGTTTTAACGCCGCCGAATGACTAAACGTCCCTTCAGGCCCCAGGAAGGCCACCTTCAACGGACGTTTTGCGCTGCGACACACTGAGATAATCTCAGAAAACACGCTGGCTATGGCCGACCGAGAAAGCGGCCCCGGGTTGGACGAGGCAAGCTCCTTCAGAATAGCTATCTCACGCTCGGGGGAAAAATTGCTCGATTGTCGAGAACTTCTCAAATCGGCAATGGCCATCGCGTGCAGCGCCCGTTTATTTATAAGCCGCAATAATTCCTTATCAATCTCATCAATCTGGTTTCGAATGGCTTCAATTGCGGACATGTCTCTCGACTCTTCCGTCTGTTCTCTCCGTTCAAGCGTCCTTTGATCAAAGCTATCCATAATCAGAATCCTTCTGGCTTTCTCCCTTCAGACCAAGAGAGCTTTCGCTTGAGAAATGACGCCGAGGTTCCTCATGAGTCTGGCAAAATCCACTGGCGACAGAGATTGTTGACCGTCGCACAGGGCCGTTTCTGGCGAACAATGAACTTCTATCATTAAACCGTCAGCCCCCACGGCGATGGCGGCCAGTGAGAGCGGCTCAACGAACCGCCGTATTCCCACCGCATGACTGGGATCTACAATCACGGGCAAATGCGTTTTTTCTTTCAAAACACACACCGCGCTGAGGTCGAGAGTGTTTCTCGTGGCCGTTTCGAACGTGCGTATGCCGCGTTCGCAGAGGATGACCTGGGAGTTGCCGCCGGCCAAGACATACTCTGCTGAGAACAGGAACTCATCTATGGTCGTCATGAGTCCTCTCTTGAGAAGGACTGGTGTTCGACTTTTGCCGACTCGTTTGAGCAACGCAAAGTTTTGAATATTTCTTGCCCCAATCTGCAGTATGTCTGCACATTCTTCCACGCTCTCCACCTGTGCTGTGTCCATAACCTCTGTAACGATGGGCATACCGGTCAATCCTTTTGCCAGGCTCAAGAGCTTCAATCCTTCCTGGCCCAACCCCTGGAAGCTGTATGGACTCGTCCGTGGTTTGAACGCGCCTCCGCGTAGGATAGTCGCGCCCGCTTCTTTGACTGCCACAGCGGTGTGGACAAGTTGCTCGAGCGATTCAACTGAACACGGACCAGCGATAACAGTGAATGAGCCGCCGCCTATGACCGCGTTCCCAATCGTGATAACGGTGTCATGCTCCTGGTATTCTCGACTGACAAACCCCTGGCGTGGAGGCGTACATACAGACTCAGCAGATGTAATCCTGATCGCTTGGTTGCGCTCGGCTCCTGTAACAGTGGGTTCATTCATCGCAGACTCTCCCTTCAAACAAAATGGGCCTTGGCGTTTCATCGCGCCCAAGGCCCAGAAACAACAAAGGCCATGGGCGTCTTACCGATCAACCCATGGCCTCTTTTACTTATTTCACGTACTTCTTACGCTCGATAGCCTCCGGTCATGGGTCGGCCGCCGAAATAATAAAACCGCTGAAAGTAATAATACGTTGTGGTTGCGGTGTTATTGTTCATCGTGGCGCTGCGCCCTTTCTTTGCACCCATGATTGTTTCCAGCACTATCCAGTCCTCGTCTTTTTATCCTTTAGCGATGGTCCTGTCAATCATTTTTCAAGACGTCCGCCCCAGCGCCGGCTGTTCATCATCAAAATAGTGTGCAAACCAAAGGATGGCCAGGCAGTACGAGCGCCACCCAAAACCTGCTATCACCCCTCTACATACATCAGCGAGTAAAGACCGACGGCGGAACTCTTCTCGCGCGTGAGGATTGGTTATATGGACCTCCAAGACCGGCACGCCGCACGCGGCAACAGCATCCCGGATCGCGATGCTCGTGTGAGTGTAGGCCCCTGCATTCAATACCACCCCTTGAGCCTTGGTCCCTGCCGCCTGAATCAGAGAAACAATCTCTCCTTCGATATTCGATTGAAAACACTCGATCTCAATATCAAGACTTCTGGCCATTTCAGTGAGATCCTTTTCGATCTCTGGGAGCGTTTTTGTTCCGTACACTCGAGGTTCTCGCTTCCCAAGCATGTTGAGGTTTGGTCCGTTGATCACAAATAGTTTCATTTTCGGATTCCTGTCGTTGCGTTGTGGACAAGCCATGCATCGGCAAGGACTATGGCGGTCATGGCCTCGGCCACCGCGGCGATCCTCGGGCAGAGGCACGGATCGTGCCGCCCCTTTACTGAAATATCCGCTGATCGCCCGCTGACGTCGATGGTCTTCTGGTGGATCGCGATTGAGGCTGTGGGTTTGACCGCCGTCCTCATGACAATGGGTTGCCCCGTCGATATACCCCCGAGAATCCCGCCCGCGTGATTGGACAAGAAACCGGTTGTCCCCATCTGGTCATTGTGTTCGGAGCCTTTCATACGAACCGCTCCAAAGCCTTCGCCAAACTCAACGCCTTTGACGCCTCCTATCGACATCAAGGCGGCGGCTAAGAGGGCGTCAAGCTTTTCAAAGACTGGGTCGCCAAGTCCCGCGGGAACGCCAGTCGCGATTATTTCCACGACGCCGCCTATGGAGTCGCCGGCGGCCGCGACCCTCTTGACCTCAGCTTCCATGGCCTCGGCGCAAGAGGGGTCTGCGCAGCGAAGGGGGTGTTTCCCCGCATAATCGGCATGAATTTCTTTCGCCTTTACGCTTCCAATTTGTATTGTGTATGCAGCGACTTGCGCTCCCAGATGTTCCTCGAGGATACGTTTGGCGATGGCGCCCGCGGCAACCCTCCCCACGGTCTCTCTGCCGGAAGCTCGACCTCCTCCCGGCTGCGGCGCTATCCCGTACTTCTTAAAATACGTGTAATCAGCGTGTCCTGGCCGAAAAAGATGAGCAATGTCTTTGTAGTCCCCCGACCTCTGCCCCGTGTTCCTCACGATCATCGCGATGGGAGACCCGATGGTCCTTTCATCGACAACCCCTGAGAGGATTTCTACTGCATCGTCCTCTGTACGTTGCGATACGTACACGTTTAATCCGGGCCTGCGTTTATCCAGTTCGTCCTGGATGTGCTTCGCCGTCAATTGCATCCCTGCCGGCGCGCCCTCCACTATTACGCCCACCGCAGGGCCGTGCGATTCGCCAAAAGTTGCGACCCGAAAAAGTCTGCCATACATGCTACCCATTCAGGAAACCCTCTACTTCCTGTATCGCTCGTTCCAACTCGTCTGGCGTGACGTCATGTACCACACGAGGGCGCCCATCTTCAGGGAGTAGGACGAAAGTGATGTGACCGCCCGCATTTTTCTTGTCGTTTCGCATGATAGACCAGGCCTGGGCGCCTCGAGGCAGTTGCACACGTTGTGGTAAGAAACACGAAAGGGTAGAGAATATTTCCTCGCTGCGCGCCGGACTCATCAGGCCCCTTTGTTGCGACAGGGAAATGGCAACCATCATGCCGATCGCGACCGAGACGCCATGGCTCACTCGATAACCATGCACGCCTTCCACCGCATGGCCATAGGTGTGTCCAAAATTCAGGATCTTTCTGAGTCCTGCTTCCCTGAAATCCTTCTTAACTATTTCGGCTTTGGCCGAAGCGGCAAGGCGAATCACGTCGCTTAGGAGCAGCACATCTCCTTTCAAGAGCTGACACAAATCATCTTCTATCAATGCTGCAAGGCTAGGTTCGGCGACAAGACCCGTTTTGTACGCCTCCACAAGCCCATCAGTGATGTTTCTTGCGGGCAACGAACGCAGGGCGCGCACATCCAGGATCACCGCATCCGGCGTCGTGAAACATCCCACGGCATTCTTTACGTCGCCGAGATTCACCGCTGCCTTGCCGCCGATCGCAGCGTCCACGCAGCCCACCAGAGATGTCGATACAAGGACGAAGGGTACGCCTCGTTTATACGTGGAGGCGACAAAAGCCCCCAGGTCGGTGACGACGCCGCCGCCAATTGCTATCACCAGGCCGTCCCGTTCCAGATTGCGCCCCAACATGGATTCATACAGCCGCTTTGCCGTTCCAAGCGTCTTGCTCCGTTCTCCTGGCCGCAACGACGCCAATGGGCAATCGTCAAGTACACCGTTCAAACGAGGCTCGAGGGCCTTCAAAACATGTGCGTCTGTTATCACAAACGTTTGCCCCTTTTTGATGAATGGGGAAAGCCTTTCGGATGAGTTCCATGCAATGATGAGGTTGTGACTGCGTCTGCCCAATTGCACTGTCATGGATAATTCAGGCCGCATCTTTTCACAGATGCGCCACGCCAGTTCATCGGGCGACGTCTCATGCGTATGTACGAGCACATCGTGATCAGCGTACACAGCGGATCGTCTTTCGTAAAGAGCTCTAACCGCATCCCTCTCTTTGTACAACGGCCGTGACGGCCCGCCATCGCTTTTTATCCGTGCGAGGCAATCATCCAATGGCGTCTCAAGATACACGATCGCGCCTGATTTCCGCATAATATGCCGATTCACGGCTTTTTCAGGGACGCCTCCCCCCGTACTTACGATCAGGCCATTTTGGCCGGCGAGACGCTCGAGAAGCTGCGTCTCCATCTGTCGGAATTGATCCTCGCCTCGAATTTCAAAAAACGATTCCACTGACATGCCTGACTCGATGGCGATCAATTCGTCCATATCCAAAAATGGCCGTTTCAACAGATGCGCCAGACGCTTCCCGACGACAGTCTTGCCAGCGCCCATGAAACCAGTGATATAGATGTTCATTCTCATGGGTCAATACCTAACGGTTGGAGAAACAGTTTCATGTCGATCGTCCGGCCGGTCCATAGAAAAAAACTGCGCCTGGCCTGGGCCGCCAGCATGAACAACCCATCCACAAATTGAGCGTCATTCGCAGCGGCGAGCTCGCGCCAGAAGTTTGTCTTCCTGCCATAGTTGATATCTATGATGGTGTGCAGTTTTTTCATGCGGATCTGGTCTGAGAATATGGGTAAGAACCGCCGAGCTTCATCTATTTCAGACACGCTGGTTGTATTGATGAGGAGCGTACAGCTCTCCAGGGCTTGCGCCGCATTTTCAAGCGGTATCGCTCTCCCGCCTAACCGAGACGTCAGTTCGCAGCTCTTCGAGTATGTCCTGTTAATGACATTGATCGAGCCTTGACAGCGCCTCACAACGCTATAAAGGACCGCCCGCGTGGCCCCGCCGGCGCCGAAAATGCACACATCAGAAGGAATGGACGACATTCCATAGCGATCGAGCAAATCGTCAAATCCCCCGATGTCAGTGTTGAACCCCACGGCTCGGCCTCGATCGAATACAATAGTGTTGACCGCACCCACTTCCCCGGCTCTCTGAGAGAGATCATCCAGGTAGGGAATCACCGCCTCCTTATGGGGGATGGTGACGTTTATGCCGTCAAACTCCCCTAGTTTCAATGAGTGGGCGACATCCGGTAGGTCTTTGGGATGAGCGCGAAGGACCACGTATTGTCCGTGGTAGCCGAGGCGCTTAAATACTGTCTCGAAGATTATCGGAGACAGGGAATTCTCCGCCCTTGCATCGCCGATAAGCCCGTACTTAGTCATTTTGTCAGCTCCGCCATGGTCCTTAAAAATGCCGGGTACGAAACAGCCATGCACGAAGGATTGTCGATGTCTGAGGAAACGCCGGAAATCGCGCACGCTACGGCAAGGGTCATCGCTATCCTGTGATCGTCGAAGCTACGCAGCAAGCCCGCAGCTCGTAAAGGCGTGGGTCCATATACGGCCATATCATTCCCAACTATCTCGATATGCGCTCCCATTCTCCCCAACTCTGAAGCGAGAGCAGCCACCCTGTCGCTTTCCTTGATCCTCAATTCGCTGATGTTGTGGAAGAGCGACTTGCCATGGGCTTGTGTGGCCAGCAGCGCAAGCATGGGGATCTCGTCGATCAGCAGAGGCATCTCATGTGGTTCCACCTCCACTGGTTGCAGCCTACCGCGGTATCGCACAGTCGCATTCCCCCACGGCTCGGGAATATCGCCGCGCAGTTCTGTGTCCACGTCCATACCCATTTCTTTATATTTTTCGAGGTACTTAATGCGCGTCTGATTCAGCAGCATTCCCCGCGCGGTGACGACGCTGCCTTTGGAGAGACCGGCCGCGCCTAAGAAAAACGCGGCAGAGGACGGATCACCCGGAATGCTGAACGTAGAAGGAAGATCCAAGTCGCTCTTCTCGACGATCCATGCATTTGCGCTCTCATAGAGACGCGCGCGGCACAGCTTCAGCAGCCGCTCGGTATGATCTCTGCTCTTCACTGGTTCAATGAGCTCAGTCCGGCCGTCTGCTTGGGTTCCCGCCAACAGGACGGCGCTCTTTAACTGAGCGCTGGGCGTCGGAAGCGTGTATTGGATTCCGGTTAATCGAGAGCCGACTATGGCTATCGGCGGAACGCCCCCTTCTCCACACGCCACGAATCCTCCCATTTCTCTCAGCGGTCGCGCTGCCCGCTCCATAGGGCGTTTCATCAGGGAGTCATCCCCCACCAAAGTGAATCTGCCTGCTGTGCCGGCGAGTATGCCCATAAGCAGCCTCATGGTGGTGCCTGAGTTGCCACAGTCAACCGTTGCGGATTCCCTCAGATTGCCTTCGGCCCCTCGTAACCTGAGGGTTCCATTTTGAAACACAGCGTGGCCTCCTAAGGATCGAACAGCCTGCAAAGAAGTCATGCAATCCAGCGCAGTCGAATAATTCCATGCCGCACACTCCCCGCGCGCCAAAAGCGACACAAGGGCTATCCTGTGCGATATGGATTTATCCCCTGGTGGTTCAAAGACTCCATGAAATTTCATGCGACGCCATCCTGCCGTTCCGAAAACAAAAAAGCCCACCGTTTTCCGACGGTGGGCCTTTTCTTGCTTTCTGGCTCTGATTATGTGCTACAGCGCATCATGCCACGCAGACCACACCGCCTGAGACGTTTGTCCGTACCAATAAAAGGAAAAGCATCTGACGGCGTTGTCTGACATCACTGTATCGTTTCTACTGATCGAATTTCTCGCAACTGCTTCGTTGCGACGCAAGGTGTAGTACCATGCCAGGGGTTGCCCTGTCAAGCCCCTCCCGCGGCTGATGGAAAGTTGAGCGAATATTTGGGCGTTCGCGCCCTTTCGAGCCTTCCAATACAAAGCGTCACGCTGCCTTTCTGGGCGGCGTCCCCGTCACTGCTTCATCAACGTGGCAGCCAAGCTCTCTGCTTCAGCCACGAGGTCCGGGCGTTGCGATAAGGAGTCTGCTGGTCTCGGTCCGTTCATACGTAAGAGGTAATTCTTGGTGAATCCATACCTCTTCAGCCACCCCTCGTATCGAGCATGGACATCTGTATAGAGGTTCAGGTCCGGCTGGCCTTGCGCCATTATAAGCACCGACGTCTTGCCCGACGGCAACCGAGACGTTCGGTCAGGATTAAGAAAGGAATAGGTTCGGTCAAAAAATGATTTGAACTGGCCAGAGGCTTCTCCGAAATAGACCGGCGTGGCCAGGATCACCACGTCTGCCTGATGCACGGCCTCGAGCGCCGGCGTGAGGTCATCCTTAAGAACGCAATGATCCAGTTTGGTCTTGCATGTCTCACAGGCTTGGCATCCTTTATATTGGAGCTTGTTCAAGGTGAATACTGCCGTCTCAGCCCCCAGCTCTTTCGCCTTTTCCAGTATCTTGTACGCCAATGCGCTGCTGTTGCTCTTGGGACGCGGACTACCCAATATTGCTGTTATTTTCATGGCTGATCTCTCCTTTCGGCTTTTGATCTCTTCTCAGCGTCATTTGTCTGATTCTGATTTTTTCATGCCCTCTTCATCATAGGTGTACCATCCTTTGCCTGTTTTTCGGCCAAGATGGCCTGCCTTCACCTTTCTTCTCAAGAGGAGGGGAGGATAATAACGCACGTCCTTGCTCTCCTCGTAAATGGCGGTTAACGCTCCGAAACTCACATCCAAACCCACCAAATCTCCCGTTTCAAACGGCCCCATCCGCCTCCCAAAAGCGAGTCGGACTCCCTTGTCGATATCCGGGACAGTCCCGATTCCCTCTTCAACCAGACGAATAGCCTCGACATAACTTACCAAGTTGATGCGATTCAGCAGGAATCCGGGTACGTCTCGTCCGACGCGTATGGGCTCTTTGCCTATAGTCCTGACAAAATCCATTGCCTGAGCCATTGTCTCTTCAGAGGTTGCGAGGCCAGACACCACCTCGACCACCTGCATCATAGGCGCTGGGTTAAAAAAATGAAGTCCGACAAACCTGTCTGGTCGCTTGGTCGATGAGGCGAGGTTCGTAATCGGAATGGCTGACGTGTTCGACGCGAGGATACACGCGGGTCTGCACATGTCGTCCAGCGTTCGAAATATGCGAGCCTTCAGGTCTGGGTCTTCGAAAACAGCCTCTATAGCAAGGTCTGCTCGCGACGCCGCGGTGAAATCCTCGGTCAGATCGATGCGGTCAAGTATAGTTTCTTTGCTCTCGGAGAGCGCGCCTCGCTCTATGAGTTTGGCGACGGACCAAGCGATCCGCTCGAGGGATTTTTTCATGGCGCTTGCATTCACGTCATATAACGACACGGCCAAGCCGGATTGCGCGCAGACTTGCGCGATTCCGCTTCCCATGACTCCTGCGCCTACGACAAACACGCTCTTGATAGGCGACATTCGATACTTCTCCTCGAAACACCTTTGTTTGATGCGACCCGGTGCGTTCAAGAGTCCCACAAAGAGCGGCGTCTCATTA
>Ga0078972_1013296_pt1 | contig 13669 bp, 6 predicted proteins | sample YelNatPaOPGAMG01_FD_67568 | JGI IMG/M metagenome (GOLD analysis project Ga0078972, IMG submission 67568) | Hot spring thermophilic microbial communities from Obsidian Pool, Yellowstone National Park, USA - OP-RAMG-01 (SPADES assembly) (version 2) | ecosystem: Environmental > Aquatic > Thermal...
TCTCACCACCATTTGGTGCTGTTACTGTTATACTCGGTGGTGCAGATATAGTGAAATTGCTATCTGATGTATCAGTAGGTGAACCATCGGGCTCCTGAACACGAATCCTGCATTGTGTACTCGGTGTATTAGGAACTGGTATTGCTTCTGAACCATCATTCGCTGTATTTGATACAAGAGTTGTCCAGTTTGTGCCTCCATCTGTGCTTAAATCAATATTGACATTACCGACTGTGCCACCACTTGCCCAGGTAACTGTTTGTGTTGTCCCTATTGTCCATGTTTCACCACCATTTGGAACAGATACTGTTATTGTTGGTTGTTGTGGTGCTGTGATAGTAAAATTAGAATCAGAAGTATCAGTAGGTGAACCATCGGGCTCCTGAACACGAATCCTGCATTGTGTACTCGGTGTATTAGGAACTGGTATTGCTTCTGAACCATCATTCGCTGTATTTGATACAAGAGTTGTCCAATTCGTGCCTCCATTTGTGCTTAAATCAATATTGACATTACCGACTGTTCCCTGACTTGTCCAGGTCACTGTCTGATTTGTTCCTGCCTGCCATGATTCACCACCATTAGGAGCTGTTACTGTTATTGATGGACCGGGTGGTGCTGTGATAGTAAAATTAGAATCAGAAGTATCAGTAGGTGAACCATCGGGTTCCTGGACACGAACACGACATGTTGTGCTTGGTGTATTAGGAACAATTATCGCTTCTGAACCATCATTACCTGTATTTGAGATAAGTGTTGTCCAGTTTGTCCCTCCATTTGTGCTTAAATCAATATTGACATTACCGACTGAACCTGTAGTTGTCCAGGTTACTGTCTGTGTTGTTCCTGCTTGCCATGTTTCACCACCATTCGGTGATATCACTGTTATAGCAGGTCCGGTACTGAAATATCCTGCTACCCAGGTTACATTATAACATGTTCCTGTATTATTTCTACCAGACGAATCACCTGCTGTTGTTCCAGAACCTTCATTAAAATGCCATAATCCTGCTGTATATGCATCTGTTGTGAATGGTGTTGTCGGAACAGTAAAATTGGCTGTATATCTGGCTGTACTTGAAATACGAACTTCATCTATAACTCCATAGAACTGTGAGACAGGGTAAGTAGCCCCCCAATCATATCTCTTACCACCAATATATCTACTTTCATTTGTTGTATGTTGAAAAAAATCTCCTGATGGTGTTGTCGCAGAACCAACTTGTTGTCCATCACGAAATACACGAAGTGTTGTTGTCCCTCTATCACAACTTGCTGCTATATGATACCACTGATTCAAATTCCATGATAGCGCTGATGTCCTATATTGCCACCATGAGTCAGAAGCAAAACCTATTCTAACAATTATTTCTCCAGCATTAGTAATAAGAAGATTATACGCATGAGAACCATTTGGCACATAGCCAATAACACATGCTGCTGCTGAATCGTCGGGTCCTGACTGTGGCATCTGACTCAGTTTTACGAATGCTTCTAATGTCATCCCAGGTGAACCCGTTAAGATAAGGCTGGTTGAACCTGGTATTTGCACATAACTTGTTGACGGCGTTCCGGTAAACTGGAGCGCATACTCTTGTCCATAAACAAGTCCTAATGTCATTATAAACAAAACTACTACCAATGAAAAAATACTTTTACAATTCATAACCCTATCCCCTCCCTTATTATTTTTTTAATCTCTTAATCTTTTTTGACATTTTTTTTATAAATAAATTTTTTTTATTAAACTAATAATAAGAGAATATTATAGAGAATAAAGGGTAACAGTAAGATCGTTATCTATCTATCACTCAGATATATTTAAAACATTCTGTTAAATGATATTCTGTGTATGTAACCGAATTCGCCGAACGGTGTTAATGCATAGTTTATTATATTCTTCTTTATTGAAAATCCTAACCCAGCACTTAACCCATCTAAACCACCTAAATCATTTCCACCTTCTTTGAGTTTATACCCAGCTCTGATATACAGTGTTCTCCATACATTGTATTCTCCACCAATACTTATGCTTCTTGTCCCATACAACGGTATATCTAAATCTGACGATAATGTCCCTTTCTCGCTACCTAAATATCCTATCCCTACCTTGATATTTGTCGGTAATGATGCTTTAACCCCATTACCATAATCTATCTCTGAACCAACATTCTGAACAACTAGCCCTAAATTCATACCGCTTATCTGATACATCACTCCTACATCTATCGCTAATCCGCTTGTCCGCTCTGTATCCAGTTGCTCAAATAACCCTTTTATTACTCCTCCAACTAACACATCTTCCTTCACTCTCGCTGATGCTAATAAACTTACTGTCGTGTCATTATTAACAAATGTCCCTGTAACATTACCACCCATATCTCTCCTCTTATCTTCTACATAAAGATTGTTTATCCCAAACCCAACTGTATATTTCCCTGCTAACGGGTTCATAAACGAAATGTGCGCTATCTTGATATCCGCTACATAGTCAGTATGACTCAATGATAACTCTTTCATACCAAGTTGTGCTGCTCCTGCTGGATTCCAGTATAAACAATAGTTATCATTGGATACCCCTGTAAACGCACCACCCATTGAACACGCTCTTTCTCCTACATTCACTCTAACAAAATCTGCTGCTGTTGTTCCTCCTGCACCATATACTGCACCAGCAAAAAATACTAATACTACCAATATCCTTATCATCTTTTCTCCCCTCCTTTTTTCTCAAAATTTTTTCAATTAAAAAAACCGGGTTACCAAAAATTAATAAATTGATTAACTTTCGGCAACCCGGCTGGCTTACTTTGTTTTCACAAAAGTTTAGCCCCGTGGTTTTGCGCCCTCCAATTTCTTGGAGTTTACCTTTTTCGGGTTCCTAATTAATATTATAACAAATAATTAATTTTTTTGCAATACCTTAAAAAAAATTTTTTTAATTCTATTTTACCGACGAAAAAAGCATCTATAATAAAAATCGGTTATTAATTTATTATTTATATTTTGGTAAATAATCACCATGCGCTTCAATTAACTCATCACATAAGTTCCGTATCTCATCTATAGTCAATTCTGCTGCTGTATGTGGGTCAAGTAATGCTGCTTGATAAATATATTCTTTTTTTAGAGTTAATGCTGCTTGAATAGTAAGTAACTGAACATTAATATTTGTTCTATTAAGTGCTGCACACTGTTCAGGCAAATTACCAACATATATTGGCTGTATTCCATTAAAATCAGAAACACAAGGAACTTCCACGCATGCGTTCTCTGGTAGATTTGGTATTAATCCTTTATTAAGCACATTACCACCAAATTTAAACGGGACATTTGTTTCCATTGACTCAATTATATACGATGCATATTCACAAGAACGTTCATGTGTAAGTTGTTTATTATAAAGCAATTCTTTAGATACTTTTTTCCATGACTTAATCTGACTGATACATCTATAAATATATTCATCAAGCGGAATACCATACTGTTCAATCAACTCAGGATGCGTTTTCTTAATAAACCACGGCACATATTCAGAATTATGTTCACTTGATTCCGTTACATAATAACCGAAATTACGTGCAATTTCTAATCGGACAAGGTCAACTTTTTTTGCCCCCTTTTTTCGTCCTTCACTTATAAATTTATCAAGTCGTTTTCTCACTTCCGGATACAGGTCTTTATTCCCTTCTTTAACTTCAAGTAGCCATGCCTGATGATTGATACCGGCTATTTTCCATACAAGTTTATCAGGATTAAATTTTATACCAAGATTTTTCAGTAACCAGTATGCACAACCCTGCCAGGAATGACATATTCCCACTGTTCTAATTTTACTGCCCAGCAAGAGTGCTCCTGTTACCATAGCCATAGGATTCACATAATTTATAAACCATGCTTCTGGACATACCTGTTCCATATCGTGTGCGAAGGAGAGCACAACCGGTATTGTCCGTAATGCACGGAATATTCCACCTATTCCCAATGTATCAGCAATTGTTTGTCGTAACCCATATTTTTTCGGTATTTCAAAATCAATCACAGTTGATGGTTTATATCCACCGACCTGAACCGCATTAATAACATATTTTGCATTTCTTAGAGCATCTTTACGATTTTTAGGTCCTAAGTAAGTTTCAATTTTTGCGCGTCCGTTATTGATATTATGATTCAGTGTATCAAGCATAATTTTTGATTCTTTAAGTCTGGTAGCATCAATATCATACAATGCTATTTCCATATCTTTAAGTGGTTCAGAACACATACAATCACCGAGTACAGTTTTAGCGAACACAGTGCTACCTGCACCCAAAAATGTTATTTTAATAGGTCTGTTTACATTATTTCTGCTCATAACAAAAATTTACCTTTCTAAATAAAATTAGTTTAATGATAATACAAAAATTATTTTCTGAAGTCAAGAAATATTTTTTAGAAACTATATTTAAAACCTGTTATAATCATGAACGGTAACATTGTTATTTCTTTTTTTGTTGAATAATCAGGACTATAGATATATCTATCCACATTAGGATGATTTAAAGTATTTATTGTTTGAAAATATATTTCCCAGTTATTATTGAACCCCGGGATAGTAAGTTTTATATCAAGACGCTGGTAATCAGGTATACGTTCTGACATATATTTACCGTATTGTGGTACATACACATTATTTATCAACAGAGCACCGGAAACAGGTGTATATGGTGTTCCTGTAGAATACCTAAATGTTGTTGCCAGTTTCCATTTATTTTTTAAGTTATAATTCAGGACAACTGAAAAATTATGTTCTCGTTCATTTTCAAACGGGAACCATTCATTAACAGGTTCGGGATAATCAAGTGGACTTTTACCGTATAGTAAAGGGTCACTTCTTGACAGTATTTTATCATTAGCATCCAGATATGAATATGAGACCCAACCATCCCATTTTTCTGATATTTTCTTCTGGATAAATAAATCGATACCCTTTGCTTTCCTTATACCGTTATTTGTATACTTTTTTTCCGGATCTGTCACAATTCTATCATAGTAATCTTTGTAATAACATTCCAGACGAACTAAATAAATATTACTTATTTTTTTCTCCAATCCAAGTATATAATGTATTGTTTTTTCTGCTTTTACATCAGTATTATCAAAAATAGCCGAACCGCTTAACGGGAACCTTGTGTATAATCCTGTATTGAACTTTAATACTGTATTTTCAGATACAGTTATACTGAGACCTGTTCTCGGACATAAAGTGCTATCATTTGTGCGGTCAAGTGCAGAATAAATAATTCCGATATTAGCATTAATTAAATTTTTTACGATTACAATATCATCCTGGATATAAAATACTGAGATAGTTACTGGTAGTTTTGCATACTTGTAAGAAATATCATTATATAAATATGTTCCATCGGGCATTAGTGTCTTGTATTTAATATAACTATCAAGGTCAATATAAATTTTATATATACCCAATCCCTGTTCAATAACATGGTTAGTGGAGATATATTCAATTTTATTTTTTACAAAGAATTCATTTTGTTCGCTATTCTGTCTTAGTTCAGTATCAGGTCCATTGAAATTATAATTTGATTTAGTATCAGTATATGCAAAAGTGAACCCATTAGAAAGTGTATCATTAATTTTCTTTTCCCAGTTAAAAGACGGCATTATTCTAAAGTTCCTGTAATTAAAATATCCTGTAAATCTTTCGTCACCTGTATCTTCTGATGTTACCTCAAAATCCATTCCTTCATAAGATGAAACAAAATTGAAATAAAATTTGTTTTTATCATCTTTTTTCCATACTATTTTCCCCTGTGTATCATAAAAAAAAGGATAAACAATATTTTTATTTTTTGAAAATAGGTTCAAAAGTAAATCGTATTGCGTTCTTCGTATCCCGAAAATATATGAAGCGATATTTTTTTCTATTGGACCCTGTATAAATACTTCTACTGTTGCGATAGAGAATTCAGTAAACCCTTTCCTGTTCACATAATCACCTTCAATATTCTTTATATCAAGGACACCTGATAATGCTTCAGGAAATTTCGCTGGAAATCCACCTGAATAAAAATTTATATTTTCTATAAATGCTGGATTGAATATAGTCAAAGTTCCGCCCCATATGTATGGATTTGGGACAACAACATTGTCAAGAAACGCTATTGTTTCGTATGCATCACCGCCTCTAATATACATCAAACTCGTAAAATCGTTTCCTGTTACAACACCGGGTAACAGTTGGAGCGTTTTAACACTATCAGAAAAAATATGGGTTGTTGTCTTATTAACCTGTTCAACTTGAAGTTTCTGTTTTGAGCCCTCATTCTTTTCTATTTTATCACGAACATATATTCTATCCATTATATATTCTGTCATCAATTCAAGTTTAATTTTAATTGGCTTATATGGATATTTTAGTAATTGACGATATATTTTATACCCTGGAACAGCAACAACTAACTGAACTTTTTTAAGTGATGTATTTAATATGAATTTACCGTGTTCATCTGTTGTTGTTTTTGCATCTTCAATTTGGACAGGTATATTTACGATAGGTTCCTCGGTAACAGAATCAGTTACATTCCCGACAATTACATACTTAAAACTACATTCAATATTTGACGGAAACAAATAAAATAACAGAATTAATAATAACAGAAACAGTTTATACATTTTAATAACTGCTACTAATCAAGTTCAAATTTAAATGGTATTCTTATTCTTACAGGAATAATTTTTCCATCAGTTGTAATAGCAGGACTAAATTTTGATTTACTGACTGCATCAATAACTGATTTATCAAACAGTTCTCCACCACTCCTTAAAATAACAACTTTTCTCGGGTTCCCTTTCTCATCAATATAAACTTCAGCAAGAACTTCTGATTCTTTTCCTGATAACTTTTCTGTTTCAGGATATATTGGATTAACTCTGTTAATGAATCGTGGTAACTGTGCTACTTTGAATGACGGAACATAATCTGAAAAATTGGCGGTCTCATTTATACCATAACCAGATTCAGTATTTTCTTCTGTTAATGCTGATTCATTAACACTATTGGATTCCTTAACTATTTCCTGATTGGGTTGTGTTTCTAATGAAGGTTTTGTTGCAATTATTTTATTTTTAGATACAATAAAGTTATAGTTTGATTTTGATATATTTGATACAGATGTAGAAATTTTATTGGAACCGAAATTTTTCTTAAAATTATCCAAGTTCACAATACTTACAAGATTATACTCATTTAACTCAATTTTTCTTTTATGTGTAAGAGAATTAATTACGAATACAGATATATGTAATAAAAAAGAAATAAAAAAATATATTATGAGTGGCTCAAAATTAATAGAAAATTGTTTTTTCATAATGGATTTTTAAGTTAGGAGATAATTATACAAAAGAAAATTCATTATTTCAATTTTTTTATTTATCTCTTGAAATTTTATTGAATATATGTTATAATGTTTATGAGATGCTAATTACTCTAATAATTTTTGTTTTATTGTTTAATGTCTCCGTCTTATCTGTTAATGCCCAATATGGCGATATTAATGATAATGTAGTAAAACATTTCTGGGCAACATTAAGACAGCATCCTCCATTTTCACTTGAAACCTCAACTCCATCAACAAGACAGGACTGGGAACAGAGAGCAACAATATTCAATAACGAGATAGGGTTAACATTCGGGCTCAGTCCTATGCCAGCGAAAACACCACTCAATATACAGGATTTCGGTATCGCAGTAAGCGGTAATGTGAATGGTGTTGATTATCAAATACGTAAAATTGTATTTGAGAGTGAACCTAAAAACTATGTTACCTGTAATTTATATTTACCGCTTAATGTGACATATCCTGTCCCATGCGTTATTTTTACACACGGACATAGTGGTAGTAAATCGGGATTATCAAGTATGGCAATGGTTTTTATTTCACACGGAATAGCAGCATTAGCAATGGATTTTCTTGGTTATGGGGAACGCAAACCACAAGGATACGAACATGATTCAGCATTAACATATCCTATACTTATAGGTGGTTTTAAAACACTTGAAACATGGGCTGGTGTACGTGCTCTTGATTATTTAGAAACCAGACCGGAAATAGATATGACGCGTATTGGATGGACAGGTAACTCAGGTGGTGGCACACAGGCACAGTGTATGGCAACAATAGGGCTTATTGACCAGAGAGTCAAGGCGATTGCTCCTGCTGGTGCTATATCATCTTGGGAAAGTATGACTTGGCCAACTTCAGGACACTGTCAGTGTAATGTTATGGCGAATATAGCCAGATATATGGACCATTCTGATATGTTATCAATGGTCGCACAGCGCTATGGTGCAACACAGATTTTAACAGGAACAAATGATAATCTTCAAGCAACACAGACAGACCCATTAGGTAGCGGACGAACAGCATACAGTAATCTTACTGTTACAGCAAGCCATATACTGAATGTTCATCAATTATATGGTAACACTGACGCTTATTTTCCTACAATTAATTCCGGACATGGTTTTGAACAACCTAAACGAGAAGCAATGTATGGATTTATGTTGAAAATACTCAAAAATGAAGGTGACGGGTCACCGTTACCAGAACCATCTGTTCCGAGTTACAACGATTCAGTACTAAATTGTTATCCATCAGGTGTCGTCCCATCTGATGCTAGACATCCTGTTCAATTAGTTTATTATCGTGTTAAAGATATGATATCACGATACCAGTTACCACAGACAGTTTCTGAATTTTCTAATTGGCAATCAGGGCTCAGAACAACTATTATTGATAAAGTTTTTGGATTATTTCCGTCAACACCACCATTTAATGCAGTTATTATCAGTTCAGGTGATTCGTCTGATTATAGATGGGAAAAGATTTCAATTGAGACAGAAGTAACACAAATAACAAATCCATCCGCAACATACAAAATAGTTGTCCCATTTTACTTAATTATTCCTAAAACTGTATCTTTACCACGTCCTACACTGATAACATTACATGAAGATGGTAAAAATGCACTTTTTATCAGTAGTACTGGATTTATTGAACAGAATCTGAATGAGTATATCAGAACATATAAATATATAGTAGTATGTGTTGACCCACGCAGTATCGGTGAAACATTTGTCCACTGGCAAAATCAATATGAACTTGCTAAATGGTCTTCTACATACGGGAGACCGATGTTCGGACGCTTAGTTTATGATATAAAACGTGTAATTGATTATCTTGAGACACGTAATGAAATAGATATGAGTAAATTGGGTATCATCGGATTCGGTAAATCGGGTAAGAAACTCGGTGCGATGCTAGCACTATACACTTCTGCACTGGATACACGGATAAAAGTAACAGTTGCTGAATGTGGTATGGCAACATACGCTGAACAATATGATTGGTCATGGTGGTTTTTTCATTGGTATATACCAATATATATTACACCGTATGCTGATATACCGCAAGTAGCAGCACTTATTGCACCACGTGCATTAACTTATTGTGCACCAGAAAGCGCCAGTTCTTCAAAAAATAAATTTAATCAATCAGAAATTGATACTTTGATGTCATTCACATCACAAGCATATAGGTTATCAGGTGCACCATCTGATAGAATAAAATTAATATCTGCTGATTCTTATGACAGGATGTCAACTTCTGCCTGGCAAACAATAAATACCTGGATTGATACACAATTCAATATTACAGAACAGATTTCTGTTGATACTTATGTTCTTGATTTCGGTGAAATTAAATCAGGTGAAAAAAAACAGATGTGTTTCAATATAACTAATACAGGTAACGGAGTATTAACAGGAACAATAACAACAGACCAGGACTGGATAACAGTTGATCCAGCATCGTTTGTCATTCCTCCGCAAGCAGGAATCCAAACAGTTAATGTTACTGTTGATAACAATGTTCTTAATAAAACAGAAGGACAATACACAGGAACAATAACAGTAACATCTAATGGTGGCACAGAAATAATTAGTGTGATAGTGACAGCGACCTGTGTATTAGTTAAACCGAACCCATATAATCCGAATAAAGGATTATTGTCATTCTTTGGTTCTGGAATAGTTCCTGGTAAGACAACAATAAAGATATACACATTAAGTGGTGAATTAGTGAAGGAGATTACTTCGTCTGCTAATAATGGAATCAACTGGGACGGTAAAAATGAGATAGAAGAGCCGGTAGCAAGTGGAATTTATTTATACATATATACAAGTCCAAAAGAAAAAGGTATCGGAAAATTTACAATAATAAAAAATTAAAACAAATTAATTAATTGAAAGGAGCAATTTTTATGAGAGTTATTTTATTTGTATTACTCACAATTTTTATCAGTATAACAATATGTATTTCTGCTGATTGGACACAACTGCAGAATAATCCGCAACGAACAGGTTATACTTCCGAAATACTTAATTCACCATTTACTCTTAAATGGACATGGAACAGGAACCAGAGTACATGTGTTCGGATATCATATCAAGTTCAGGCGATAACAGGTGGTGGTCGCGTATATATAGGCGCATGTGATGGTAAAATGTATGCATTATCAGAAACAAACGGAACTGAACAATGGAGTTATGCTACCGGTGGACCTATTTTAGGGACCGCTGTATATTCTCCAACAACAAACCGTGTATTTTTTGGGTCACATGATAGTTATATATACTGTTTGGATGCTAATAATGGTAATTTAGTTTGGAAATATAAAACAGGTGCTGGTGTATGGGCAGCACCACTGTATGTAAGTAACACAATATATGTCGGTTCCCGAGATGGTTATTTCTATGCGCTAAGGGAAACAGATGGTTCTGTTCTGTGGCAATATCCTGCTTCTGGACAGGACCCGCTTCCACCGATATGTGCACCAGCATCATACTCATCAATAAAAGGTTGGGTATATGTATGTTCATCAGATATGCGGGTTAGAGCACTGAACGCTAACACAGGTCAACTTATGGCTACAAGTCCACAATTAAATGGTATAGATTTCGGATGGTACTGGCCTGTAATTCATGAACAGCAAGGTTATGTTATGGTAAGAACATGTAATTGGTTCACTTATCCATTTAATGGACCATATCCTGATGCGAACGGTGATGGTACTTATGAAAATAATGAACAGGATGCAATAAACTGGTTGAATTCTAATCCGACATACAAATTTTTCTTTCTATTGGATTACACTACACTTAATGAAGTTAGAACAATGCCGTTATTGTTCCAGGGAGGCGCTTATGGTAGACCATGTCCACCTATTATTGATTCAAGTGGTAACTGTTATGTCATAGTCAATATTAGCGGATATATGAGCAGATGCAGGTTAGCACGTATGAATCTATCAACAGGTATATTAACTTATTATTCAAATAACAATTCTAATTATTATCGTATTATCGGTGATGAAGGTAGTGCAATAAGTATGGCTGGCACAAAAATTATTGTTTCTAATCCACAAAGTATGGGTGGCGAAGATACAAGTTCCTCTACACCTTTCGCTATTATCCGTGAATCACAAAATAACAGGGATGGATTCGGTAATAATGCTAACTTATGGATATTCCCTACTTCTGAGATACCTATTATGTCAAGTGAGGTTCCAGTAGGTTCACAGGTATGGCATTTTTCACCTGACTGGGCACCAGCATCATATTCAAATAAAACATTATACTGGCTTTCTGACGGTAGATGTCTTGCAGCAGTCGGTTGCCAGTAAAATTTATATATGAGAGGATATTGTTTATGAATAAATTTGTTTCTTATGTTTCAATGGTTCTATTAGTTATCCTAATATTAGTTTATCAACCTGTATTTCCACAAGGTTATGAGACCTATGTATGGACAATTATCCCAAGAGGAAACAGAAGTTCAGCACCACCTGATTTACTTGCGCAACTTGAAACGCATGTATCTAAAATGATAAGTTATGGACACATGGCACCAACAAGATTCTTCATGGGATTAGGGGGTGCACACTGGTTATTCTGGAAAACATACGAGCCGATATTCGCATTAAGTTATGCTTATCGGTACCTGAATAGTAGTTTACAGTCGCAGGTCCTGCAATATATGAGAACAGAAATGCAGAACTATTCACCGTGGTCAGACGGTGATTTCCCTGCAACATCAGGCACCTACAGAGAATATTATAATTTACCATCAAGTTTAAGGTCAGGGTGTCCGACAGGCGGTCCTTCAATTGAAGCATGTTATGCATTATGGATGTATGCTTATGAGACGGGTGATTGGCAAACTATCTCAAATAATTATAATGCAATCCGCAATATATTCACAAACTTTTCTGGAACAACAATAACAAAATATAGCCAGATAGCAGGTTGTATAGGGTTCGCTCATATTGCGGACCATCAAGGACAAACAACTGACGCGCAGAACGCTGCTAATAAGGCTGTTCAAGGTATGAACTCGGGTGTGAATTTTAACCAATTCGTTAATAATGTTGGAAGCGGTGGACTGGGAAACCATAATTTTGGTTATCCTGTTTTCCTTGAATTAACACCTGAAGTAGGCGATTTTCTTGCTGATAACGCAATGAGTAGTGTTCAAAGTTATCTTAATGATATAACTCTTATCCGACCACGTGTTGAAGATGGCGGTAATTGTGATATGTGGTATTTGACTGTCGGTGAACGCAGTTTAACTTGTCAAAATGCAGAAAATTTCTGTATTCCACCAGATGTAAATATTTCAATATTCAATGCTATGGCATATATCAGAAAAGAATCACAGAATATACTCCGTAAATATGTAGATATTCCGTTTTGTGTAGGTGACCTTTATTATATACAGAAACTTGTTGCTACACTTGATGCAGTATCAGGACAGATTGTTCCTACACAAATCGGGGTTACTGCATCACCATCCAATTTGGTTGCAAACGGAACAAGTACTTCAACAATAACAGCATCTGTGCTTGATTCACAGGGAACTCTTGTATCAAATTCAACAGCAACAATAACATTCAGTTTAAGTGGTTCTGCTGGCGGAACACTCGTCGGAACTAATCCTGTTCAAGCAGTAAACGGTGTCGCAACAATAACATATCGCTCCGGAACATCATCTGGAACAGCAACAGTAACAGGAACATCAACTGGGTTAACACAGGGAACAGTCAATATAACAATAACACAACCTGCACAACCGACAATAACAGTAACATATCCTAATGGTGGTGAAACATGGCAAATAGGAACAACACAGACAGTCCTGTGGTCATCACAGGGTTCTGTCGGTAATGTCAATATTGACTTATCAACAGATGGTGGCACAAACTGGACTAATCTTGTATCAAATACAGCAAATGATGGTTCACAGACAGTAACAGTTCCGAACACACCAAGTACAACATGCAGGATTCGTGTTCGTGAACCAGACGGGACACCATCTGATATATCGGATAATAATTTCACAATATCAACGACACCGCCACCACCAGGAATAACAGTTATATATCCCAATGGTGGAGAGACATGGACAGTAGGTGAAACGAGGACAATTCAATGGACAAGTCAAGGTTCAGTAGGTAATGTGAATATTGATTTATCAACGAATAGTGGTTCAACCTGGACAACACTTGTATCAAATACAGCGAATGATGGTTCACAGACAATAACAGTTCC
>Ga0078972_1013298_pt1 | contig 13668 bp, 11 predicted proteins | sample YelNatPaOPGAMG01_FD_67568 | JGI IMG/M metagenome (GOLD analysis project Ga0078972, IMG submission 67568) | Hot spring thermophilic microbial communities from Obsidian Pool, Yellowstone National Park, USA - OP-RAMG-01 (SPADES assembly) (version 2) | ecosystem: Environmental > Aquatic > Thermal...
GGGGCCCTCTGCCGCGGGGGGCGTGTTTCCCCCCGGGCCCCCCGCCGGCGGCACCAGCTCGGGCAGCAGGCTCGCATCCATGGGCACGGCCTGCCACTTCCAATCCCACCACGAGGACCAGCGCAGCCTCTTGTAGTCAAAGGGCACATAGCCCACCTGGCTGCCGACCGAATCGACCATGCGCCCGGTGAGCCGGTAGGTGAGATAGCCTGAGAGGAAGAGGTACTTGTGGGTGCGCGCCCAGATGTCGGGCTCGTGGGTACGGATCCAGTTGGCCTCAGCATCGGCCTGCAGGCGCGCCACCGTCTCGCTCATGCCCGAGAGCCTGAACGCCAACCCCCAGAGCCCGCCCACCGGCTTGAGCCCCTCGGTGCGCCGCTGGTCGAGCCAGACGATGGCCGGGCGTAGCGGCCGGCCGTCGCGATCCACGTTGATGACGGTCGAGCGCTGCGTGGTCAGCGCTACGCCGGCGATGGCACTCTTGGGGATCTCGGTCGCCTGCCACAGCTTCTGGCAGGCCTCACCCAGCGAGGCCCAGTAGTACTCCGGGTCCTGCTCGGCCCAGCCTGGGTGGGGCGCCAGGTAGGGCACCAGGGGCACGCGGGCCTTGGCGGCCAGGTGGCCCCGCAGGTCGAAAAGGAGTGCACGCACGCTCTGCGTGCCCACGTCGATGGCGAGAACATAGTCTTGGCCCACCTGCCGTCCTCCGCGCTCCAACGCGCCCAGCCCCGCTGACCGAAGAGCACGAGACCACTTCGCCCGCCATTATAACACGTCGGCGCCTACCGCGCCAGAATAGCCCACATGACAAACCACGGCTATGCAGACGCCCCCGCGGCCCACCCCTTCCTCAGCGCCCCACTGCAGCGACCTCACGGCGCTCCAGCCGGGCCACCACATAGCAGTGGTCCGACCCACCCCCGCAGCCGACATAGGCCTGCGCTGCAGAGAGAGCGTCGTTATAGAAGATATAGTCGATGCGCACCAGCGGGCCGGGCAGGCCAAGGGGCCCGATCCTGCGGTTGACGGGGAAGGTGAAGCCCAGGCCCCACCCTGCCTCCCAGAAGGCATCGTACAGCGCGCTGCGGAGGACCACGTAGGGGCGGCTCTGGTCGCTCATGTTCAGGTCGCCCATGACCAGCGCCGGCCCCGATGCAGAGGCGGCGCGCGCACCAACATCGGCCAGTTGCGCCTCGAGGTGCGCCGGGTAGAGGGCTGGCCGCACCACGCCCGGGCGTGGGCGCAGGGCGATGACCGGCGGCTCGGGGTGGAGGACGTACACCTGGGCCACATCGCCATCGAGGTCGAGGGTGGCATGCAGCGCAGCCCGGCCCACGCCCGCCGGCCGGAAGGACTCGTGGTCACGGATAGGGTAGCGGCTGAGCAGCCCGTTTGCACCCGGCTCGGATGGCAGGATGCGATAGGGGTAGCGCGTAGCAAGCGCCACCGCGAACGCCTGGGCCGCCGCCGGGTAGAGCTCCTCCAGCGCCACCACATCGGCCCCCACTGCAGCGATGGCCGCTGTGAGCCCCGCCGGCTGCGAGACGTCGGGGCCGAGGTTGAAGGCCATTGCTGTGACGCTGCCGCCGACAGTCGCAGGCAGGGTGCCAGCCGCCGGTAGGAAGAAGGGCAGGTAGATCACCAGAAAGAGTAGCACCACAGCCAGCGTGGCCGCGATGGCCGGCCAGGCGCGGCTGATGAGCGCCAGGGGAAGGAGCAGCGCCAGTGGAGCATACAGGAAGGGCCCCAGGTCGGCGAAGAGCAGCAGGAGCGGCGGCCACGCCGGCACGACAAAGCGCAGCGAGAAGAAGGCAAATACCCCGGCCGCATAGGCCAGGCACAGCGGCACCGCCACCCACCACAGGGGGGAGCGTGAGTCCCGCGCAGGACGTTCCGCCACGCCAGGTCACCCCTCTCACAGCAGTCGAATGAGCACCCCGTGGCAGAAAACGTGCCATGGCGCCCATGCCTTCGCCGGCCGGCGCCACCTTTGGAGTCATTCTGAGCGGCAGCGACGGCCAGGCAACAGACGGGCGCCACTTCCAGCGAAGAATCCTTGCTCGCCGGAGCGCCAGAACCTCTCCGAGCCTGTGGCCATGGCCGGCCGGGATTCTTCCCTCTCTTGGCGCCGGGCTGAGAACGGCGCCACTTGGCACAGGGTTCCGGGAACTCTGCCCAGAACGTTCCATCCCGTCATTGCGAGCGCCGGAGGCGCGAAGCGATCCCCAACGCGCGCTGGAAATAGCTTCGTCGGCGGCCGCCGCCTCCTCGCAATGACAGATCCGCGTTCTTCGCTTGCCACAGGGTCCGGGGACCCTGGGATACTCAGAAGGACGGGTCGGTCTGGCGCCGTAGCCAAGCGCGCGCCTTCTCCGACACCTGCAATGTGCACCGACGATTCTGGGACCTACCCCGGGCGCAACCTCCGCTTGCACAGCCACAGCGGCCGGAGTATCATAGGCGCGGCCAGGGGCCCACGCGCGCGGCCCTTGCCACCGCCCACGAAGACTGGGCCGGCGACCCGCCGATGCTCTGCCTTTCTCGGCAGAGCCCCTCGGGGTTCCCGGCACCCTGGGCCAACGGAGGCCATTCTCAGCCCGGAGCGTCACGCGACACGCCCCCCCATGAGCAACGGTCACTTTCCGCTTCGGGCCAGCGCAGCGAACGTCATCCACAGTCTACCAACGGAGGATGCGAACGTGGAGCCACTGCCCTACGCCGTGCGTGAAGAAGATGACGATGGCCGGCCGGTCTACGTCCTGGAAGACGCCCAAGCCCGCTCTCAGGTTTGGGTAGCTCCCAGCCTGGGTTTCAACGCCTACCGCTTCTCGGTCGAGCCCGACGGGCACGAAGTGGGCATCATCGAGCCGCCCCCGACCCTCGGCGAGCTGGGGGCGTACCCGTCACGGTATGGCGTGCCTGTCCTCTTCCCCTTCCCCGGCCGCGTGGCCGCCGGCCGCTTTGCCTTCCGCGGGCGCCTGTACGAGCTCGAACGCCGGGTGGCCAACGGTAACGCCATCCACGGCTTTGTCTACGACCGCCCCTGGCACGTGCTGGCTTCGGGTGCTGGACACGACGGTGCACTGCTGGCGGGCCGCTTCGAGTCGCAGTCCTTCCCCGAGCTGGCCAGGCAGTACCCCTCAGCCTTCCGCCTCGACCTGACCTACCGCCTGCACGCCTGGTCGCTCACCATCGATGCACGGGCAGAGAACGTGGGCGACGAGCCCCTGCCCCTGGGCTACGGCCTGCACCCCTACCTGCACGCCCCCATCGACCACGGCGAGTCGGCCGGCGGCTGCGTCATCCAGGTGCCGGTCACGCGCCGCTGGGAGCTGGCCGACCTCCTGCCCACGGGGCGCACCCTGCCGGTGGAAGAGGACCTGGCCTCCGGTGTGTCGCTGGAAGGCCGCCGTTTCGACGACGTCTACACCGGCGTGGTCCTGGATGGCGACGTTTCGCGCGCTGCCCTGTCCGACACCAGGGCCCGCCTGGCCGTGGTCGTGGAGGCCGATCGCAGCTTCAGGGAATGGGTCGTCTACACCCCGCCGCGGCCGGCCGTCTGCTTTGAGCCGTACACCTGTGCGCCCGACGCGCTGAACCTCCAGCAGCGCGGCATCGAGGCCGGGCTGGCGATTCTCCAGCCCGGCGAGTGGAAGAGTTGGAGGGTGAGGATCCGCGTCCGGCGGCTATGACGCGTGCCGGCGCCCCTGAGCTTGCAACGCCCGTGCGCCCCAGCCGAGAGCAACCCCGTTCGGACGAGACAGGGATCATCGCATTGCCGCTAGAGGAGAGGTTCTCATGCCTTCTGTGATCGTGGACGCCCGGGGCCAGGCCTGCCCACAGCCGGTGATCCTGGCCCGTCGTGCCCTCGCCCAAGCCAGCGAGGTCACCGTGATCGTCGATAATACCACCGCGCGAGAGAATGTGGCCGGCATGGCCCGCAGCCAGGGGTATGCCGTGCGCGTCGAGGAGCAGGGCGCCGACATTCTGGTGCACATCTCTGCCCAGGGCCAGCCGGCCCCCGCGCCCGCGCCGGGGCCATCTGCGCCGCCTGCCGCCGGACCCACGGTCGTGCTCTTCGCCGCCGATACCATGGGCCGCGGCGCAGAGGAGTTGGGGAGCATCCTGGTGCGCAGCTTCCTGCACACGCTGAACGAGGTGGAGCCTCGTCCCGGCGCCCTCATCTTCCTGAACAGCGGCGTGCGCCTGGTAGTCGAGGGCTCGCCGGTGCTCGAGGACCTCCGTGCCCTGGCCGATCGTGGTGTGCAGCTCCTGGCCTGCGGCACCTGCCTGGGCTACTACGAGCTCAAGGAGAAGGTCGCCGTGGGCACCGTCTCCAACATGTACACCATCGCCGAGACTCTGCTCGGCGCGGGCAAGGTCATCGCCCTCTAGCACCTGCGCAGGGAACCTTGCGCGCTTCTCCGGCGTCTCTGAGGATGGAGTGGATTCATCCTTCTGAGGCGCACCATGAGAGTCATCCTGCATACCTCCATACTCGCCGTCCTGGCGTTGGCCCTGGCTGCCTGCAGCGTCGTCCTCACCCCGCTGCAGGCACCGGGGCCGGCCTCCGCCGGCGCTGAGCCGGGCGCCCCGGCGAGCTGCTCGCCGTCGCCCGCGGCGAGCCCCGCCCCCACGAACACGGCCACCGCCACGCCGGCCCCCACGGCCACGGCAACGCCCACGTCGCCACCCACGGCCACGCCTAGCCCCTCCCCCTCACCGACGCACGCCCCCACCCGGGCGCCCACGGCGGCCCCCACTAGCGCTCCGCCGCCCGAGGAGCGCTGGATCGAGGTCATCCTCAGCCAGCAGACCCTGATTGCCTGGCAGGGCCAGAGGGAGGTGCGGCGCATGCGCGTCTCCACCGGCAAGGCTCAGACGCCCACCGTCACCGGCACCTTCCGCATCTACGGCAAGCTGCTCAAACAGACGATGACGGGGGCCGATTATACCCAGCCCGACGTGCCCTACGTCATGTACTTCTACCGCGACTATGCCATCCACGGCTGCTACTGGCACAGCAACTTTGGCACGCCCATGAGCCATGGCTGCATCAACCTCTCGCTGCCCGATGCAGCCTGGCTCTTCGACTGGGCCGGCCCGCGTCTGCCCGCCGGTGCGACCGTCGTCTGGGCCTTCCCTGCCAACCCTGGCACGCTGGTCGTCGTGCACGCGTGAGAGGTTTTTACGCCCTCGGGCAAAAGCGGCTATAATGCGCCAGGCAGTCGGATCCCACTGGGTGTGCGACTTGGAAAGGGGTCACTCCATGCAAGGGGTTGCGGTTGTTTCCGGTTTCGGTGTCATCCTGGGCCAGCTTCCGCAGTACCTGGTGCTGCTGGGCGGGGCCATCGTGGCGCTCGCCCGCTGGCGACGCCATCCGCAGGCTTCGCTCCTGGTGCTCATCGGCGTCGGCGTGCTCTTTTTCGACTCGTTGGCCAGCGACGTGCTGAACGCAGCGCTGCCCCTGGTGGCCGCCTCGCGGGCCCTGCGCTTCGGCTATAGCAGGCTGGGGAACGTATTGGGCGCATGCCGCGTCGTGTTCTCGGTGATCGCCGCCATCGGCTATGGCCTGCTCCTTGCGGCAGCCTTTGCCGGCCGGGCGCCACAACCGGCTGTCGAGAAGGAGAGCTGAGCGCAGGACAGGGACGGACAGGATGCACAGGATGATGGCACCTGATCCTGTCGATCCTGTGCATCCTTGTTTCGCGTCCTGCCCGAGCTCGACGCACGAGTCGCGGCAAGGGCTCGCAGAAGCGTGGGTCCTCTCTACACTCGAGTCTGAACCGGTGCAGCGCCGCACCGGTTTGACAGATTCGGCCGAAGGGGCGACACTCAGGGGCACGATGGGTGGCTTGTGATGTGCCAGGCGGCGCATCACCTCGCTATGATCGAATCGAGGGAACAGGCAATGCCAACAGAGGCACAGGTTCGTGAGGCGCTCAGCCGGGTCATGGACCCCGAGCTGGGGCGCAACATCGTCGAGCTGAACATGGTGCGCAACATCACCGTGGATGGACCTCGGGTGAACGTCACCCTGGCCCTGACCACCATGGGCTGCCCGCTCAAAGACCGCATCTCAGAGGATGCGCGGGCGGCCGTCGCAGCCCTGGAGCCGGGGCTCGACGTCCACGTCCAGCTCAGCGAGATGACGGAGGAGGAGCGGCGCAAGGCCTTCGGCCAGCAGGCTCCGGAGCAGACCGCTGCGCAAAAGTTCAGCAATGTGCAGCGGGTGGTCGCTGTGATGAGCGGCAAGGGGGGTGTGGGCAAGTCGTCGGTCTCGGCGCTCCTCGCTGTAGCCCTGCGCCGCAAAGGGCTCAAAGTGGGGTTGCTCGATGCCGATATCACCGGCCCCAGCATCCCCAAGATGTTCGGCCTGCACCAGGCGCCGGGCATGAGCCCCATGGGGATCGTCCCGGTAGAGACCCGTACCGGCATCAAGGTGATGTCGATCAACCTGCTCCTTCCTTCAGAGGAAGAGGCTGTGGTCTGGCGGGGCCCGCTGATCTCCAGCGCCATCCGCCAGTTCTGGACGGAAGTGGTCTGGGGCGACCTGGACGTGCTGATCCTCGACCTGCCGCCTGGCACTTCCGACGCGGCGCTCACGGTGATGCAGTCGATCCCCCTCAACGGGGTGGTCATGGTCACCTCGCCGCAGGACCTGGCGGGCATGGTGGTGCGCAAGGCAGCCCAGCTCGCCGACCAACTCAAAGTGCCCATCATCGGCCTGGTGGAGAACATGAGCTATGTGGTCTGCCCCCACTGCGCCGAGCGGGTCGAAGTGTTCGGGCCGAGCGGGGCCGGGCGCACGGCGGCGCAGCTCGGGGTGCCTCTCTTGGGAAGCCTGCCCCTCGACCCGGAACTGGCCACCCGCGCCGACAATGGCGACATCGAGAGCTACGCGGCCGAGGCTTTTGCGCCCCTGGCCGATGAGGTGTGGGCGCGCGTCCCGGCCGTCAAGTGCACGCCGCTTTTCGCCTCATAGCGGCTGGCAGATGGCGAATGGCCGATGGCCTGTGACTCACAGCCCGCCAACCGCCACGGGCCATCGGCCGTTCGCCATCTGCCACAGGCGACAGGCCAACGGAGGTGCGCCGATGAAGATCGCGGCTGCGACCAATGACGGCGCTACCATCGCCGCCAGCTTTGCCACCGCAGCCTACTATGCCGTGCTCACTGTAGAGGAAGGGGCCGTCGTCGTCCGCGAGCTGCGCCAGAAGCAGCCCCAGGGCTGGTACGAAGCGGCGGGCCACGCCGAGCACCACGGCCCCGCCGACGCCATGCCCGAGACGGCGCATCGCCACGATGCGCTCGCCGACCCCATCCGCGATTGCGAGGCGGTGTTGGTGGCAGGCATCGACCCGCTCGACCGCGAACACCTGGAGGCGGCCGGCATCTGGCCCATCGTCACCTGGCCCGGCCCCATCGACGCCGCCGTGCAGGCCTTCCTGGCCGGCGAGCTCGTGGGGGCTTGAACCGCAAAGGGCACGAAGAGCACAAAGGGCAGTTCAGTTGGACCCTTTGATTCCTTCGTGCCCTTTGTGTCCTTCGTGCCCTTCGTGTCCTTCGTGGTTCAAGTTCCCTCGCCTGGCACGGGGATTGCTGCGCTCCGGGCAGCGCAAGGCTGGCTGTCAGGAGGGAGTGCAGATGTCTACCGTCGCCATCACCCGCGACACCGAGTTCATCGGCCAGGCCATCTTCGATGCCCTGGGCACCCTCGACCTTGGGGACCTCTTCACCAACAGGCTGGTCGCCATCAAGCCCAACGACACCGCTGCCACGCCCGACAACATCTCAGGCGTCACCCATGCCGACACCCTGCAGGCAGTCATCCGCTTCGTGAAGCAGTTCAACCCCCGCCACATCGTCGTCTCGGGCGGCGCAGGCGCCTCGATCACCGCAGACGTGTTCCGCTACACCGGCATGATGGACGTCATCCAGCGCGAGGGAGTCGAGTTCTTTGACCACAACCACGCCCCCTTCCAGGAGATCACCCTGGAATCGGGGCCGCAGCGGCAGGTCATGGTCAACCCCCGCATCCTGGAGTACGAGACGGTCGTTTCCCTCGCGCAGCTCAAGCTCCATGAGACGGCCACCGTCACCCTGAGCATGAAGAACATCGCCATGAGCTTCCCGGCTGCCGACTATTACGGCCACCCTCGCGCTTCCGGCGAGGTCCACCAGAACGACTTTTTCGGCGACATGCAAGAGTTCATCGTGGCCATGATGAAGCGCTTCCCGCCCAGCCTGGGCATCATCGTCGGCCATCCGGCCATGGTGGGCACGGGCCCGCTGGGAGGCATTCCGGTGGAGACGGGCCTGGTCATCGCCAGCCGCGACTTTGTCGCCGCCGATGCAGCGGGAGCGGAGCTCTTTGGTTTCAACATGCAGGCGGTGCGGCACATCTTTGACGCCCACCGGGCGGGGTTGGGCGAAGGGCGCGTCAGCGGCATGACCTTCCCGCTCATGTCACTCTCCGACGCCATCGAGGCGTTCACGCGGGCGGTCTATGCCCAGGAAGCCGTGTGGGCGTAGGGCGAGGGACTGAGGGCACTGGGGAGACTCTGGGGGCTGCCGCACGAAGCGGAACCGCGAGGTGTTGACAAGCGAAAGCAAGACGGCCCCAAGGGGCTATCCTACGCCCGACTTTGCGTAGGATAGCCCCTTGGGGCCGTCTTCACGCGCAGCGACGAGCGCCGCTCCGCTCCGCTCTATTTCTCTTCTCGCATATAGGCCTTGCCGAGCGCCGCCGGCGCACCGACCCTCTTGGATAGCGCCTCCCACCAGGTCATCACCACGAGCACGACGATGGTGGCCACGTAGGGCAACATGTTGAGGTATGCCGCGGGGATGTGCGCACCCGCCGCCTGCAGCCGGAACTGCACAGCGTTGATGCCGCCGAAGAGCAGCGCTCCCAACACGGCGCGCGCCGGGTTCCACATGGCAAAGATCACCAGGGCAATGACGATCCAGCCCCGGCCGCCGGTGAGGTTCTCGGCCCAACCCGGAGTATAGGCCAACGAGAGGTGGGCGCCGCCCAGCCCTGCCAGCGCCCCGCCCAGGATGGTATAGGCATAGCGCGTGGCAGCGACGTTGATGCCCATGGCATCGGCCGTCTGCGGGTTCTCACCTGTGGCGCGCAGGTTCAGCCCCAGGCGCGTCCGGAACAGCACGAACCACGCCACCGGCACCAGCAGATAGACGGCATAGGTCAGGATATCCTGCTGGAACAGCGCCTGCACGATCGGGATGCGGCTGAGGAACGGGATCACGATGGGGTCGAACTTGGCCCCGACAAGCCCCGCCAGCGCGCCCCCCTCCGGCCCCAGGCGTTGGCCCAAGAAGCTGGCCAGGCCGCTGCCCAGGATGGTGAGGCTCAGCCCACTCACCACCTGGTTGGCGCGCATGGTCACCGTGAGGAACGCGTGCACCGCAGCCATGAGCGCGCCTACCACCACCGCCACCACCAGCGCCAACGCCAGGTTCTTGGTGTGGAACGAGACGGCAAAGGCCGATACGGCGCCCATCAGCATCATGCCCTCGACGCCCAGGTTGAGGATGCCCGAGCGCTCGGTGTAGGTCTCGCCGATCGCCGCATAGATGAGCGAGGTACCTGCCCGCAGGGTGATGGCCAGGATCGAGGTTAGGAGTGCGATCATGACCGGACCTCCTCCGCCTGGGTCAGGGCCGGCGCCGGCCGGGCGCGGAGGATGCGCAGGCGATACTCAGTAAAGAGCGCGCCGGCCAGCATGGGAACGAGGATCAGCCCCTGCAACACCATGCCCATGGCCGCAGGCAGGTGCATCATGATCTGCACCTGATCGCCCCCCACCAGAAGCGCGGCCATCAACAGGGCCACAAAGAGCACCGCGATGGGGTTCAGTTGCGCCATCCACGCCACGATGATGGCCGTAAAGCCATAGCCGATGGAGAGCCCCTGCTGCAGGCGATGCGAGATGCCCGTCACTTCGCAGGCCCCGGCCAGGCCCGCCAGAGCGCCCGAGAAGAGCAGCGCCAGGACGATGTTGCGGGCAATGTTGATGCCCAGGTAGCGGGCCGCCGTCGGATTCTCGCCGATGATGCGCAGCTCAAAGCCCCAGCGGGTGCGCTTGAGGATGAACCACAGGATCGCCGCCGCGATGACCGCAAACACCAGCCCCAGATGGGCGCGCCCGGCCAGCCGTGGCAGCCAGGCCGCTTCGGGGAAGGGCGCGGTGCCCGGAAAGCCGTAGCCCTTGGGATCACGCCAGCTCCCGTAGTACAGATGTTGTGAGAAGAGGATGGCCACATAGTTGAGCATCAGCGTGGTCAGCGTCTCATCCACCCGCAGATAGGCCTTCAGCAAGGCCGGGATGCCGGCCCACAGGGCGCCCGCTGCCATGCCCACCAGGATCACGGTGGGCAAGAGGATCTGGCTGGGCACAAAGCCCGACCAGAAGAGCGCCACCCACGCCGCTGCCACGCCGCCCAACACCAGTTGCCCTTCGGCTCCGATGTTCCAGAACTGCATGCGGAAGGCGATCGACACGGCCAGGCCGGCAAGCATGAGCGGGATCGCCTTGACCAGCGTCTCGGTAAAGCTGGGCCAGGAGCCGAAGGCCCCCTTGAACATCGCTGCGTAGGTGGCAACGGGGCTCACGCCACACGCCACCAGCAGGATGGCCCCCAGAAGCAGCGAGATCAGGAACGAGACGATCGGCACCAGGATGCTGGCCGAGCGCGACACCGCCTCGCGTTTCTCGAATACAATGCGCATGGTCGCCTCCTCAGGATGTGGCCCTGGCCCCAGGCGCGAGGCCGCTGCCCGCCTCCATCCGCTTGGCGCCGGCCATCATCAGGCCCAGCGTTTCCACGTCGGCAGCGTCGGTGGGCACGGTGCCCATGATCTCCCCCTCGAACATGACGGCGATTCGGTCCGACACAGCCAAAAGCTCCTCCAGGTCCTCAGAGATCAGAAGCACGGCCATGCCCTTCGAGCGTTGTTCCAGGAGCATCCTGCGCACCGCTTCGGTCGCGCCCACATCGAGGCCCCGGGTGGGGTGGACGGCGACCAGCAGCCCCCCACAGGCGGTGATCTCGCGTGCCAGGATGGTCTTCTGCAGGTTGCCGCCAGAGAGGAACTTGACTCGGGTCTGCGGCCCGGGGGTCGAGATGCGGAAAGCATCGATCATCCGCCGGGCGAAATCGAGGATCTGCCGAGGCTGCAATACGCCCTGCCGGGCCAACGGCGCCTGGCGGTAGCCCTTCATGGCCAGGTTCTCGGCCACAGCCATGTTGCCCACCAGGCCCATCTCCACCCGATCCTCGGGAATGTGGCTCACCCCGGCCTGAATGATCTCGAGCGGCGAACGGTTGGCCATGTCGCGGCCGCGCAACAGCACCTGCCCTGCAGAGGCCTTGCGCAGGCCGGTGATCACCTCGGCCAGCTCCCGCTGGCCGTTGCCGGCCACCCCGGCGATGCCCAAGATCTCGCCGCCACGAATGTCAAGGTGTACGCCACGCAGCGCCGGCAGCCCCTTGTCGTTCTCGGCGTGCAGGTCGCGCACAGAGAGGACTTCTTCGCCGCCCTGGCACGGCTCCTTCTCCAGGCGGAAGAGCACCTCGCGCCCCACCATCAGCCGCGCCAGCTCCTGAGGAGTCGTCTCGGCGGTGCGCCGGGTCGCCACCAGGCGCCCCTGCCGCAGCACCATCACCCGCTGGGAAAAGGCCATCACCTCTTCCATCTTGTGGGTGATAAAGATGGCCGACTTGCCTTCCTCCGTCATGCGCCGCAGCACGCCGGCCAGCTCCTGCGCCTCCTGCGGCGTGAGCACCGCCGTCGGTTCGTCGAGGATGAGGATTGCGGCGCCCCGGTAGATGAGCTTGAGGATTTCGACCCGCTGCTGTTCGCCCACGCTGAGTTGCCAGATGTAAGCCTTGGGGTCGACCTGCAGGCTGTAGCGCGAGGAGAGCTCGCGGATGCGCGCCGCGACCTGCTCCATATCGGGCACGAACGGCAAGGCGGGAAGGCCGAGGACGATGTTCTCGGCCACCGTCATGGTCTCGACCAGCATAAAGTTCTGGTGCACCATGCCGATGCCCAGGTCGGCAGCCGCGCGCGGCGAGTCAATCTCCACCGGCTTGCCGCCCACGCGCACCTCACCCGCATCAGGGCGGTAGAGCCCCACCAGAATGTTCATCAGTGTGCTCTTGCCGGCGCCGTTTTCGCCCAGGAGGGCCAGGACCTCACTGGGGTAGAGGTCCAGGTCCACCCCATCATTCGCGCGGACGCCGGGGAAGCGCTTGCTGATGCCACGCATCTGGAGGATTGGCGCCTGGCCCGTGCTGTGCTGTTCGCTCATGGCCCTCCTTTGATATGGTGGCCGGGCGGCAGCATGGCTGAACGCCCGGCCACAACCCTGGGATCACGGAAGAGGCCCGTACCGGCCCCCCGTGCGGGTGGGGAACCCCCACCCGCACGGGCGGTGGGGAAACCCCCCCCGCACGGGCGGTGGGGAAACCCCACCCGCACGGGCGGTGGGGAAACCCCGCCCGCACGAGGGGTGGGGAAACCCCACCCGCACGAGGGGTGGGGAAACCCCACCCCTACTTGGTCGAACCCTTGACGCCCTCGACGAACCAATCCATGTTCAGGATCTCGTCTTGGGTCATCTTCTTGCCGGCGGCCACCTTCTCGACGCCGGTGTTGTCCTTGAGCGGGCCGGCAAAGATGTCGAACTCGGTCTTCTCGCCGCTCTTGAACTTGGCCTCTTCGGCCTCGACCTTGGCCTTGACGTCGGCAGGCACCTTGGCGCTCAGCGGGGCCAGCATGACCACGTTCTCCTTCAGGCCGCCCCAGAACTGGTGCGTCTTCCACTTGCCTTCCATCGCGTCTTTGACCGTCTGGATGTAGTAGGCGCCCCAGTTCCACACCGGGCCGGTGAGCACCGTGTCGCCCACGAACTGGCTCATGTCCGAGTCATAGCCGATGGAGAGCTTGCCCTGCTCCTTGGCTGCCTTCTGGGGTTCCGTGGTATCCTGGTGCTGGGCAATGATGTCGGCGCCGCCGGCCAGGAGGCCCAGCGCAGCCTCGCGCTCCTTCACCGGGTCATACCAGGTGTTGGTCCAGACCATGCGCACTTCGGCCTTGGGGTTCACTGCCTTGACGCCCAGGGTGAAGGCGTTGCAGCCGCGGATCACTTCGGGGATCTGCATGGCGCCCACGTAGCCGATGATATTGGTCTTGGTCATCAGGCCCGCGACCATGCCCGAGAGGTAGCGCGGCACTTCGATCTGGCCAAAGTAGGTGGAGACGTTGTTGGCCGTCTTGTAGCCCGAGCAGTGCTCAAAGTAGACGTTGGGGAACTCTTTCGCGACCTCGATGGTGGGGTCCATATAGCCGAACGAGGTCGTGAAGATCATGTTGTAGCCCTTCTGGGCCAGGTCGCGGATCACGCGAGCGGCATCGGGGCCTTCGGGCACGTTCTCCACCGTCGTGGTCTCGATCTTGTCGCCGAACTCTTTCTCGAGCATCTTGCGGCCACGGTCGTGCTCGTAGGTCCAGCCAAGGTCGCCCGGCGGGCCGATGTAGACGAAGGCGACCTTGAACTTGGCCGCGGGGGCCTTGGTGGGCTCGGCAGGCTTGGCGGTCGGCGCCGATGTGGCCTGGGCGGGGGGCTTGGTGGGGTC
>Ga0078972_1013299_pt1 | contig 13667 bp, 15 predicted proteins | sample YelNatPaOPGAMG01_FD_67568 | JGI IMG/M metagenome (GOLD analysis project Ga0078972, IMG submission 67568) | Hot spring thermophilic microbial communities from Obsidian Pool, Yellowstone National Park, USA - OP-RAMG-01 (SPADES assembly) (version 2) | ecosystem: Environmental > Aquatic > Thermal...
AGCCGAAGGTCGAAGCTCGACATTGACTTTGAGGTTGAGAGCGCTTGCGACGCGCTCGAGCGTCGTGAGGGTGGCGCCGACCCTGCCGGCCTCCAGTCGATCAACCGCGGCCTGACTCGTTCCCATCCGTCGTGCGAGCTCCCGTTGGCTGAGTCCGGCTGCCTCTCGAGCCGCGCGTACCTGCTCACCGACCTCAGCGGCAAGTGCTGCCGCGCCATACGCGCGCTCATACTCACTCCGCTCTGCGTCGTCCATCGCATCGAGTCGCTTGGTCTTCAGCTCGTCCCACCTCGTCGCCATCTCGATCACCTCACTCGTCAACTGTGCGCGCCTGCTCGATGCAACGACGCATGGCAGCTCGTGCTCTGTCGAGCTCCGTGCGCTCGGTGGAGCGCTGCTTCTTGAACACCGTCAACAGGACCACTCGCCGGTCACCGGGGAAGAAGAACGTGACGCGGCATCCGCCCGAGGTCGAAGCGCAGCTCGAACAGCCAATCGCCGAGCGCACGTGAGTGCGGAATGTGTAGAGCTCCCCCTGTTCCGCGAGACGATCGATGCGAAACGCTGCCGCCGCGAACTCGGCTGTCGACAGGTGGCGAGCTACGTCCGGACCTCCGGTTCCAGCTCGATCGACCAGGTTGACATCAAAGATGATGTCAACCTGGTCATCTGCGAGTCAAGCCATCCCCACGGTGGTCAGCGACGTGGTCTCGGTTGCTGATCGCCACGGCGTCTCCGGTCTGCGACGAACGCACGAGCGGGGGAGTGGCCGTGGCCAACGTGGCGCTGATTGACTCCTCCTCCTCCGGCGGCGGCGGCCGGCGCTCGGCGCTTGTCCGTTCGGTTGCATCTCCTGCGGCGCCGTGCAACAGTCGTGCAATAGCGCTATGGCACGCACCGTCATTCCACGTCAACCAGCGTCATCAAATGTCCTGCTCAGCGAGTTTCCAAGCCTCCCACCAGGGTGCTCTGTCGGGCTCATAACCCGAAGGTCGCAGGTTCAAATCCTGCCCCCGCCACCAAGTACGGGCGTTTTTCGCGCCTTCTTGCGTATGCACAGGCCGCTGACCAGCATGTTTGGTCGGCGGCTTCTGCGTTTATGGGGACAGTTTGTGGGGACCTACTCAACCCTTGCGTATGCAGCATAGGCAGGGTGGCGTGGATGCAGGCGGCCCGTACGCTGGGGTTTTGCGACGGAGATGCGGGTCGGGCGAAGCCTGCATGGGCATGCCCTGTGCATGCCTACGCAGTTGCCCTGATCAAAGTGCTTCTGGGAAGCCGGCACGATCTCGATTTCGGCTGCTGACAACGGCGGGCTCGAGGGAGCTGCGGCGACCCCGATGACGGTACAGGCGTGGCTTCCGAGGTCGGGCTACGCCGTCTCCTCGGCTGCGCCCGGGCCAACGGCCTCGCCGCAGCTGGATTCGACCCCACCAATTCTTTGGCGTCGCGCGCCAGGACCGCTGTGCGTGGAGGTAATACGGCTCTTCGGATTTCAGCGGGGAGCTGGCCTCCCCGGGTCCACCAGAAGGTGACGAAGGTGCTTCAGGCTTGAGGTGTGAGCCAACAATCAAGAAGCACCTTCGTCGTCACTGACCCTAGTGAGATTGTCCAGGCCCTCGTCGGACTGAAAGACGTCCGCGTGCTCCACTACGCGCGCCGCGGACGTGACGTCGAGCTCATGATCGAGCAGGTCGTCGACGACGTCTCATGCCCGCGCTGCGGGGCAAGGACCTAGGTCAAAGAGCGGCCCGTCGTCTCCTATGTCGACCTCCCGGTCTATGGCACCCCGATGCGCCTGGCGTGGAAGAAACACCGGATGCGCTGCAGCGCTGTGACCTGTCCGGTCCGCTCCTTCGTCCTCCAGGACCACCGCATCGCCGCCAAGCACTGCCTGCTCACGACGCGCGCCGCCAAGTGGGCGACGGTCCAGGTCGGCGGGGGACGGACGGTGAAGGAGGTGGCGGGCGAGCTCGCCTGTGACTGGCACACGGTGAACGACGCCGTCGCCACCTATGGCCGGGCGCTGCTCGCGGCCGACCGCAAGCGCCTCAACCACACGAGCGCCATCGGCCTCGATGAGACGAACTTCGTCCGTCCCGCCCGCCATCGCCACAGCCGCTACGCGACGACGATCACCGACGTCGAGAACCACCAGATCATCGACATCTTGCCCACCCGGCGATTCGAGGAGGTCGCCGCCTTCTTGGACAAGCAGCCAGAGGCCTGGAAAGAGCGGATCGGCTTCGGGGCGCTCGACATGTCCGCCACCTATGCCGCCGTCTACACCGTGATCCTGCCGAAGGCCGCGCAGGTCGTCGATCCCTTCCACGTCGTCTCGCTCGCCAATCGCTGCCTCGACGGCGTGCGGCGCCGGGTCCAGGCCGAGCAGACCGGCCATCGCGGCCGGCGCGATGACCCCCTCTGTCGCGCCCGGCGCGTCCTGTTGCTCGGCGAGGAGAAGCTCGATCAAGAAGCTGCCGAGCGGCTCGCGTCCCTGCTCGCGCTCGGCGATCCGAACGCCGAGGTGGCGATCGCCTATCGCGTGAAGGAGCGGCTCCGGGACTTCTACCGCTGCCACGATCCCGCCGCGGCACGAGCCATGCTCGAGGAGTCTCGCAAAGGAGCTCATCGCCGATGCCGTCGCTCGCCAGCAGGTGCCACCCGGCCAGCTCACGGTCCACGCCGATCGCGGCAGCTCCATGACCTCGAACCCGGTCGTCGAGCTCTACACCTTCCTCGGCGTCAAGCGGTCCCATTCCCGCCCGCACGTGAGCAACGACAACCCCTACAGCGAGGCGCAGTTCAAGGCGCTGAAGTACTGCCCGGCCTTCCCCGAGCGCTTCGGCTGCATCGAGGACGCCCGGGCGTTCTGCCAGCAGTTCTTCAGCTACTACAACCACGCCTCCATTCCGGCATTGCGTATCACACACCGCGTCGGTCCACTACGGCACCGCCAGCGAGGTCCGTGTGCAACGCTGTTGAGGACCCTCGAGGCGGCCTACGCCGCGAACCCCGCACGGTTCCGCCACCGGCGTCCCGAGCCGCCGAAACTCCCGACCGTCGCCTGGATCAATGAACCGAACGTCGACGAAGGAGAGCCGACACAGAAGGCTTCATAGGACCGTGTCTCATCCGGCTTGACAGGTTCCGATGCCTCGGCCAGTCCCGGAGCGTTGGGGAGGCGACCTTTGTCGTAGTACGCGGCGGCTCCAGCGAAGACGGTCTCGTCCGACTCACATTCGAACCACTCGCTGGGCACGACATGGACTTTAATGACGATGCACGCTCACATGGCGTCTGACGGACCTTCCGACTGCCCGCAAGTGCCCGCAAGAGGATCGCCTTACGGACAGCACCGGTGATGGCGGTCGGTAGGTCTGCCGCCACCACCGGACGCTCGTCAGCTTCGGGCTGCGGCGGCTGCCCTGATGAACTCCACCAGGGCAGGCGAGGGACCGCCGTGCTGCTCGTCGATCTGCCCCGTGTTCTCGGCGTACATCTGGTTGAGCGAGCCGAGAATGCCGGCATCGCCGCCGTGGAAACGCTCGAGCAGGCCCATCCACTCAGCCGCCAGAGCCTGCGCATCAGGCGAGGACGGGTCCACGCCTGCGTCCACAGCGCCTTGCACCCGGGCGATGAGCTTCGGCCAGGCTGCTTCCACCTCGGCGATGGCCGGCTCTCCCAGGGCCGCCCGGCGCTCGGCCAGCTGTGCCAGTTGCTCGTCAGTGAAGTACTGCTTGATCGTGTCGTCCACGGTGATCACCTTTCGGATGAGCTCCAAGAAGTCGGTGACCGAGGTCGCATTGTCGCTTCGTGCAGCGGCCGCAATCGCGAGCTGTGCCCGCAGGGTTCGTAGGGCGACCAACTGACGGTCCACGTACACTCGGTGAACCTCGAGCAGTTCCTCAATCGAGCTGCACCCGTCGAGGACCGTGCCAATGGCGTCGAGGGCCAATCCGAGCTGGCGTAGCGCCAGGACCTGGTAGAGCCGCTCGACGTCGGGCTCGGCATAGAGCCGGTAGCCGGCTTCAGTTCGTGCCGAGGGTCGCACCAGACCGAGATGGTCGTAGTGGTGCAGCGCCCGCACCGTGAGCCCGGTCTCGGCGGCTAGCTGGCCGATCTTCCATACGTGGGTGTCCTGCGCCGTCATTGGCCGATCACCTTGACTTCTACCGACGCGGGTACGCCGGCAATACAACCGTAAAGCCTGACGTAACGTCAGAGTCAAGCAGATCGGCTGAGCCGTCGAGGGCCGTCAACTCTGTCGACGGTGGCGACACTGCCAAGTCGATGGGGGATCGGCTATCGGTCATAGACCTCGCGGCGGTGGCCCATGCGAAGCACGAGGACGACGAGCTCGCAGGCGGCGGACACCGCAGGGCGAGCACCGCCGGGGTGGCGAGATCGACCGCTCTGGTCAGGTCGAGGGTGTGCACCGTTTGCCCACCTCGAGCACCGCATCGAGGGCACCGAGCCCGCCTCGCCGACGATCTAAGCACCGGGGTGTTCGGCCGCTTTCGGTCCTTGCCGGTCTGGCGGGGAGCGTTCGTGATGGGCGGCGTGCTCGCCGACGTCGGGCGCTACCTCCTCACTGCCGGCATCGTCGTCTCGCTCGGTGTGGTGATCGGTTACCGACCCGACGGCGGGGCGGCCGGTGTCCTCGCCGCGATTGCCCTCGTCGTCGCCTTCGGGGTCTCCTTGTCCTGGATGTGGACCGTGGTCGCATTGGTGATCCTCGACTCGGCCACCGTCATGAGCCTGGCCAGTGTGATGGTGTTCCCCCTCACCTTCGCCAGCAACGTCTTCGTCCCAGCCCGCACCATGCCCGGCTGGCTTCAGGCCTTTGTCGACAATAACCCGGTCAGCCACCTCGCCAGCGCGGCCCGCGACCTCATGAACAACGCCAGCGGCGCCGGTAGCCCCGTGGTCTGATCCCTCGTCGCCACCGGCGCCGTCACCGTCTTGTTCGCGCCCCTCGCGCTCCGCTTCTACGGAAAGCGAGGTTGACGACACAACAGCTACATCGTCACCCTCGGCGGCATCTCGCGAGCCGGCTGCGTGCTGGTCGTGCGCTCGGCGGCCGCCGGCGAGGTCATGGCACAGTTGACTCCATGACCGAGGAACCCGGACCCCGCCGGACCGAAACCCAAAGCATCGAAACCGAGGCGGTCGTCGCCGGCGTCGTTGCCCTGCTCGCTGATCCGACGCGTATCCCCGAGTGGGCACCCGCCTTCGCCGACTTGGTCTCTGGCGACCCTCACTCAGGCTGGCAAGCCACCAAGGACGGCCGAATCTTCTCGCTGCGGGTGGTGGTCAATCAGGAAGCCGGCGCAGTGGACTACCTACGTGAGGTCGCTCCCGGGCGTGAGGGTGGCGCCTACGTTCGGGTGGTTCCACGGCCGGGAGGCGGCAGCGTCGTCACCATGACCCTGCCGCTCCTGCCCGACGTCGATCCGACGGACACGGCCACCACCCTGGCGCGGGAGCTGGCGACACTCACGTCGCTGGCCGAGCAGGGGTAGGCGCTTCCTCAGCCGCTCGCCTGTCATCTCTGAAGGCCGTGTCGGCCTTTCGACGCGGGTCCCCGGGGGCTCGGCTCGGTCATCGGCGGCTGAACCGACCTCCACCTCGCAGGAGAGGCAGCCCCGAAGTGCGATCCAATTGCGCCGCGGCGCAACCGACGGGCGGCCCGCGCTTGTCAGAGCTTCCTATTCCGGGCGAAGTGGCTCGGCGGAAGCGTCCTGTGTGGATGAACGCACTGGCTACGGCTCGCGTCGCCTTCGGGTTGCGTAGAGCCGCGGCGACCGCCTGATGGCAGGCCGTATCGGCGGCCAAGCCCACGCGTCGCTCCCCGCACGACCTGAGGTGTCGGCGCTGCCCTGTCTTCGGAGAAGCGTTCCAGCAGCCGGTAGCCCTTGGAGAGGCTGGTGCCACCCTTGAACACGAAGTCGCCGGCGAAGTCACGGCTGAGCACGCGCACGACTTGGCTGACCCAGTAGTCCTTCTCCAGCGCGGTCGGGCTTATCGAAAGACGCTCGGCGGCGGCGTCGAGGGTGGGCCCGAACTCGGCGAGGTCAGCGAAGCGGGCCACCGGCTCAGCCGGCGAGGGCCAGGTCGCTGCGGACGGACTTGCTGCGCGCCGGGCGGACAACCTCGGTCAAATCCGCCCGTCCGAGGGTGGCGAGGAGGTGGCGCAGCCGCTCGCGGACCCGGGGCGGCTCGGTCGCCGACGCCCGAGCGACTCGGTCGAGGCGGAGCGCGCCGTCGCTGGCGAGGTGCTCGATCCGAGCGACGGCGTCTGCGGCGGGAACCTCGACGAGGCCCTCCCAGTCCCGCAGCACCTCCAACAGCGCGACCTCGACTGGGCGGAGCCGCTCGTCACGGCGCTTGGTGCTGGCCGCCCGGCTGACGTAGTGGACGGCGCCGGGACTGCGAGGTGACCTTCCCGGAACGGCGATCGCCTCCCGGCGGGCGACCTGGGTTGACAGGCCGAGCGCCAGGGCGGCGCTCCAACCGGCCGGCCCGGAGCCCGCCCCACCGACGACCGCGCCCGCGAGGCGATCCGGAGGCGGGGGAGCCATGCCGAGCCGGGTTGGCGCGCCGTGCCAGTACAGTCCGCGGCGGAGCCGGCGGACCTCACCGGAGCGGGCCATCCGTGACAGGGCTTGGGCGACCGCGTCAGGGGAGCCGTCGAAGTCCTCGGGACGCCAGAAACGGTCCCGCGAGCCGAGGACCCGCTTGCGGACCTCCGCTGCGGCGCTCGTCGTTCCCATGGCCGACATCATACCAGTAGTGTCGACAAAGCGATACGCGAAGTTGACGCATCGGCTCTCATGCTGATGGATCCGAGACGCCGACGACGACCTCGTCCCCCGAGGTCGCACCGGCGGTGGTCGGCGTGGGCTCGACGCGCACGTCGGCACCGGTGTGGGGGCGTCGACCATCTGGCCGTTGCCGATGTAGATGCCGACTTATGCGGGTGATCTGTCATCAAGTCAGTGCGGTCGCAGACCAGAGCAGGCCGCCCGCCAGCACTGCCATTTCGGCGGCCAGCAGTACCGGGCCCCGAGAAGCTGCGCGAGAGTGGCGGACGGGGCTTCGCGGCGAGCCTGTACCAGGAGGTTATTTCGACCGTATGACGTACGCGGAGCGGCTAGTGGACTCCCCGCTGGTGAGGTGCACCTGGGAGCAGGCCACGCTGGCGGGGCAGGAACACCGGGTGGTTCCGGACGCATGCGTGGATCTGATCTGGTCCCGTGAGCATTTGTTTATTGCGGGTCCCGACACTGGGCCGCGTCTGGTCCAGTTGAAGCCCGGGGCGAGGCTGGTCGGTGCGCGTCTGCGTCCGGGGGTGGCCGGAGCTGTTCTGGGGCTGCCGGCGTCACAGATTCGGGACCTGGCACCGGACGCCGCCGAGATCCTCGGGAGAGACTTCGCCGCCGCGTTTCTCGATCAGCTGAACGCCGGCTCGGACCCGCACTTCTTGTTGCGTCGAGCGCTTGAGCGGCGGGGAATGGGTGAGCCCGATCCGCTGGTACGCGCTGCGATCTCGGCATTGAGCCGCCCACATGCTCGGGTCAGCTCGGTCGCCGACGACCTCGGGGTGAGCGCCCGGCACCTTCAGCGCCGGGTCACCGACGCGGTCGGATACGGGCCGAAGACGCTGGCACGGGTGCTGCGGTTCCAACGCCTCCAGGCTCTCTCGCCCGCGCCGCTCATCGAGCTGGCTCTGAAAGCGGGGTATGCCGATCAGTCGCACATGACCGCGGAGGTCACCCGTCTGGCGGGGATCCCGCCTGTCCGATATCTCAAAGACGGCGCGCCGACGGCTCAGTAGCGTTCGGTGCATGCCGATTGATCGTGCCGCTGCCGAACGTTTTGTCTGGTCCACCGCGCGGCTCTTGGACCGTCATCGCTACACGCTGCTGTTCGGTGATGGGTCGGCTGAGTCGGTGATCGATGCGCTGCGCGGCTATCGGAACCTCGACGGCGGGTTCGGCCACGGGTTGGAGCCGGACCTCCGTTGCCCCGCGAGCCAGCCCGCTCCCACGCTCTACGCCCTGGAGATCCTGAATGAGGCTGGCGCAAGCGATCATGAGCTTGCTCGCGGGGCGCGAGCGTGGATCGCATCGATCGCTGCGCCGGATGGGGGAGTCCCATTTGTTTTGCCAGGCTTCGAGCACTATCCGCACGCCCCATGGTTGGCCGACGCTGCCGAGAGCCCTGAGGCCGGATCGTTCCTGACCCTCGGGCTGGCCGCCACGCTGCACGCCGCCGGCGTAACCGATGAGGACTGGCTAGCCCGCGCCTCGCAGTGGTCGTGGCGCTCGATCGAGGCAACTGACGATCCCGGTGGATACTGGCTGAAGTACGCGCTGGCGTTCCTTGACGCCGTGCCCGACGAAGCTCGCGCTCGAGAGATGATCCAACACTTGGCCGATCGTGGGGACGTGTCCGCGTTGGCGCCCGTGGGCGGCGTCGAGGGGGAAGCGCTCCGTCCGCTCGACCTCTCACCTCGTCCGCGCAGTCGTTCTCGAGGAGCCGTCGGGCAAGCGCAAATCGATGCTCACCTGGACACCGTCGAATCCGAGCAGCAAGACGATGGCGGCTGGATCTTCGACTGGCTCGCCTGGTCGCCGGCACAAAACAACGACTGGCGCGGCAATGTCACAATCCGAGCGTTGACCTGGCTCCGGGACAACGGGCGGCTTTGACCTCGATGGCCACCCTGTCAACCAGCGCCGGTCTTTCGGTTCACGTCCCGGTCCCCCCGGCGCTCGGACGGGCGGCGCCCATGGGGGTGGGCCAGTCGGCGAGATTCTCGATCCTCACGGTGGCGCCGGTGTGGGGCGCGTCGATCATGTCGCCCGAGCCGATGTAGATGCCGACATGGCCGGGCAGGCCGGCGAGGAACTCGCCGGGATCGAAGAACACGAGGTCGCCGGGTTGGAGCTGGTCGAGGGGGACGTGCGGGAGCGCCAACCACTGGGCTTCGGAGGTGCGGGGGATGGCGATCCCTGCTGCGGCGTAGGCGGCTTGGGTGAGCCCGGAGCAGTCGAATCCGACCTCGGGGGTCTCGCCGCCTCAGCGGTAGGGGGTGCCGATCTGGTCGAGCCCATAGTTGACCGCCTCGGCTGCGGCGCCGGCGGCGACGGTTTGGGCGGCGCTCTGGCCGTAGGAGTGGGCGAGGTCGAGCACCTCGGTCACATACCAGGAGGCGTGGTTGTAGGCGAACACGGCGGCCGTGAGGTCGGTGCCGTTGGCGGCGCCATTCGAGCACAGGTCCCGGGCGGCGGCGTAGACGGCGTCGGTCGGGTCATACGGGCTGGGTGGGTTGGCGCCGCCGGGCGGGACCGGCTGGTCGTAGGTGGCGAAGGTGGTGGGCTCGAACTTGTGGGTGCCGACAACTCCGTCCGCCCAGCTCAGGCGAGACCGCCCAGACGATCGGCTCTTCGTAGCCCGGCGAGGTCGGCGTCGCCGATTAGCGCAGGAGCCGTGTCGAGCATGCACGGCGCACGTTGGCTGAGGAACCGATGGGGCCGGTTCGCGTTGTAGGGCCATGACAATGGCAGCGGGCGCCGCGGTACTCGGTGAGCACGGCCTCCAAGTGGCGGCGGCCGAGGATGAGCGTCCGGTCGAGGCACTCGCGCCGGATGGTGCCGATGAGGCGTTCCCAGATGGCGTTGGCCCGAGGAGCGGGACCGGGGTTCTGATGACCGTCACGGCGTCGGCGGCGAAGACGGCGTCGAAGGAGGCGGTGTATTTGGTGTCGCGATCGCGGATGAGGAACTTGACGGGGTCCGCGTGGTCGGCGAGGTCCATCGAGAGGTTGCGAGCTTGCTGGGTCACCCAGTCGGCGACGGGCTTGGCGGTGACGCCGGCGATCCGGACGAGACGGGTGTCGTGGTGGATGAACACGAGCACGGAGAGCCTGCGGAGGAGGATGGTGTCGACGTGGAAGAAGTCGCACGCCATCAGCCCTTTCGCCTGGGTGGCGAGGAACTCCGTCCAGGTCGGTCCCAATCGGCGCGGCGACGGGTCGATGCCGTGGCGCTTTAGGATCGCCCAGACGCTCGAGGGGGCGATGATGACGCCCATGGTGGCCAGTTCGCCGTGAATGCGGCGGTAGCCCCACTGGGGATTCTCCTTCGCCAACCGGAGCACCACGGCCGTGGTTCCCTTCGGGATGGCCGGTCGACCTGGCCGGCCGTGCGGGTAGGTCCAGCGCTTGGCGACGAGGTCTCGGTGCTAGCGCAGCAGGGTTGCCGGCTGGACGAAGAAGCGTCCGAGATGCTGGCGGAGGAGCAGTCGTGCGAGTCCCGCCAGCACCGCCCGGTCCGCCGGCTCCAGTGCCGGTCGGTGGACCTGGCGGCGCAGGACCGCCACCTCGTTGCGCAGCATGACGACCTCGACGGCGAGTTCGGTGTCACGGCGGAAGATGAGTCGGATGAGCTGGAGGGCACGGCAGAACGCCCGGTAGAAGAGGGAGAGGGTCACGGCCGGATGCTCGCCCCGCTCGGCGTCAGCCGTCAAAGTCCAGCTCGCATGTGATGGATGACATTCTCGGCACGCACAGGTGTGGCGCCGTGGATCCCGGTAGCTTTGCTGCTCACTGGGTCGGCTGGGGATCCAACCAGATCACCCCGATGCTGCTCGTCTACCAGCGCACGCTGTCGCTTTCGACCGGGACGGTCGAGGCCATGTTCGGCGTCTACGCCCTGGGCCTCATCCCCGGGCTGCTCGTGACCGGGCCCGTCTCCGATGCCTCGGGGCGCCGGGTCGTGGTCATCCCGGCGGCCGCACTGTCACTGCTGGCGAGCGTCACCCTCGCCGCCGGCGGCCACAGCCTGTGGCTGCTCTTTGTTGGCCACTTCCTCGCCGGGGTGAGCAGCGGGGCGGCCTTCGGGGCGGCGACGGCGTGGGTGCGCGAACTGTCGCGCCCACCCTACGGTGACGCAGGCGACCACGTCGCCGCCCGACGCGCCGCGCTGTCCATGACCCTCGGCTTCGCCCTCGGCCTGCTCGTGGCGGGCGTGCTGGCCCAATGGGCGCCAGACCCCCCTCGTCGTCTCCTACCTGCCCCATCTGCTGCTCATGGCGGTCGTCCTGGCGGCCATCGGGCATCCCCCGAGACGGTCACCGCCCGCCGCAGGCCGGGTCTCGGCCGCAGGGTGCCGACGTTCGACCGGTCGAGGTTCCGCCGCGCAGTGGCGCCCATGGCGCCGTGGGTGTTCGCCGCCCCCGCTGTCGCCTTCGCCCTCCTGCCCAGTGTGGTCGGCGCGGCAAGTGCCACCGACGGCACCGCGGTGGTCGCTGGGGTCACCGCGCTCTGCGCCCTCGCCGGGGTGGCGGTGCAGCCACTCGCACGACGTCTCGACGCCCGCGCCGAGGTCAGCCGCGCCGCGCCGGTCGGGCTGATCGTGCTCACCGTCGGGCTCGCCCTCAGCGCCGCCACCGCGGCGCTCGACCGCCTGTGGCTGCTCTTCCCCTGCGCCGTCGTGCTTGGCGCCGCATACGGGCTGTGCCTCGTCGCCGGCCTCGTCCAGGTCCAGCGGCTTGCCCCGCCCAACAGTCTCGCCCGGCTGACCGCCGCCTTCTACGTGCTCACCTATCTCGGGTTCGCCGCCCCCTACGTCCCCACCCTCGGGTCGAGCACCGCGACCAGCCCACGCCACTGCCTCCGCAGAAGCGGCGGGACCGAGTCAGGATCGACAGTCGCCCAAAGCAAGAGGAGGCCTGGGTCTCTCGAGCTGCCCGCGAGCAGATGGACCATCGCCTTTCTGACAGCGCCCGGCCACGCTCGAGGCAACTGCCCGCTCGACCGGCGCGCCCGGTTGACCCCGTCGCGCGACTGGCCAGCGGCGATGAGAGCCGCGCCGCGCAGACCGGTGATCCGGGCCAACATCCCGTAGTGGTCCTGGGCGACACCCCAGGCTTCCTCGATCAGCTCCCGGGCCGGAGCTCACCCCCGGCCAGGTCGGCCAGATAGCCGGCCGGCTGGCCGAAGGGTTGCCGCCGGCCGGCTAAACGGAATCTACTTGACGGCTCGGCAAGTAGATGACAGGATAAAGCTCATGAAGGACACGGTGGATGATTTCTCCCCGCTGGACCCCGCTGCCGCCTTGGCCCGAGCCGAGGAGGCCCGGAGCGCGGTCCGGGCCGGCTCAGGCTGGACCACCTGGTACCTGGGGGCGTTCGCTGCTACCAGCGCGGTGTTCCTGTCGCTCACCGCGTGGGGTGGCGTCGCTGTCTACGCCTCCTCCTGGGTTGTCTACGGGGTCATCGCGTCCTGGTTCGCCCGCCGGGAGCGCGTGTCGTGGCGGGGATTTGACCGCCTGGCCAGCCGGTGCCTGCTGTCCTGGCTGGTGCTGCAGTGCGGGGTCGGGGCGCTTGGGTTCAACGTTTTCTCCAACGACGCCCTCTACTGGGTCCCAGCTGCTGGCATGGTGGCCGCACCCCTGCTCGTCGGCGCCTGGCGCAGCGCACACCGATGAGCGGCACCGAGGCCTCCGTCGAAAGGGTTCATCCCCGCCACCGGCTCGACCCGGTCATTCACTCCCCGGTGCGCCTGTCCATCATGGCGTGCCTGGCGGCCGCGGAGCGGGCCGAGTTCGGCTTCGTCAGAGACGCGGTCGAAGTCAGCGACTCGCTCTTGTCCAAGCAGGTAACCACTCTGGCCGACGCCGGCTACGTGAAAGTGAAGAAGGGCTACGTCGGCAAATACCCGCGCACCTGGCTGTCGTTGAGCACCGCCGGCCGTCGCGCCCTCGACGCCCACCTGGCCGCCCTCACCGCCATCGTCACCGCCGCACCATCGGCCGCCGTGGGCGCAGAGGCCGGTCCGACCGAATCACACTGACTCCGGCCGCGGCCCATCCGGCCCAATGGTTAGGCGGAGCCCGTGTTTACCGCCGAGGCGGCTTGAGGGCGTCGACGATGGCGTCGATGATGTTCTTGCCGCGCCGCTTGAACCCGAGCAGGTCGATGGCTTCGACGAGCAGCTGGTCCTGGGTGGGCAGCAGGGTGTCCGGCACCGCAGTCCTGTCCGAGCGGAGCAATTGGACGAGCGGAGCTTGGGCCAGTCGGCATCTCCCGCAAACCGTCCGGAGCGTCGCCTGCGTCCGGCACCGATGTCCCGTATAGGGGAGGTGGGCGGGAACCTTCACCAGACGGGTCTTACGGAAACAACCGGGGACCAGGGCGTATGCGCCTTGAACGGTTACCGTTGACGGTTGGTCATGTGGGCTGGCGGCCCGTCCTAAGGTCGGGAGTCTGAGTCAGCTCCCTCGTTGCAGCATCCTCTCCCGGCGTGCAACGACTCTCGATCCGGACTCTCGGTTGGCCATGCGGCGCAGCACGATGGGAGCGAGCAGGAGGCCGATGGTGGCCCAGGCTCCGAGCACGCCGAGGGTTTCGAGGTGGTGCCAGGAGTGGCCGATTTCAACGCTCATGGCGCTGGCGGGGAGCAGGGCCGAGCGCATGCCGAGGCCCAGCCAGTAGACAGGGAAGACTTGGGCGATGTGTTGCAGCCAGGTTGGCAGGGCCGTGAGCGGGTAGAAGATGCCGGAGATGGCGATGAGACCGATGACCGGGAGAGATATGTAGCCGGCGCCTCGGGGCGTTGATATGAGCGAGCCGAGCATGGCGCCGATGGTCTGGGTGGC
>Ga0078972_1013300_pt1 | contig 13667 bp, 8 predicted proteins | sample YelNatPaOPGAMG01_FD_67568 | JGI IMG/M metagenome (GOLD analysis project Ga0078972, IMG submission 67568) | Hot spring thermophilic microbial communities from Obsidian Pool, Yellowstone National Park, USA - OP-RAMG-01 (SPADES assembly) (version 2) | ecosystem: Environmental > Aquatic > Thermal...
AAGTTCAAAGAAATCAGCGAGGCGTACCAGGTTCTCGTAGACCCTAGGAAACGCGAAATATATGATAAATTTGGTGAAGAAGGCATCAAGGCCGGCATGCACGAGAACGGTGGTGCAGGCGCCGGCGGTTTTCCTGGCGGCTTCGCCGGCTTTCCAGGAGGGGCGGGCGGTGGCGGCGGCGGTAACGGCACGACCTTCTTCTTTTCTTCAGCGGGGCCCGGTGGCGCCGGCATGCCCGGTGGCTTCGGAGGCTTTGGTTTCCAGGATCCCGAAGAGTTATTCCGCGAATTTTTCGGTCGCGCTGCGGCAGACGATCCGTTCACATCGTTTTCATCGAGAACTGGCGGCGGTGCTGGAAGCAGTCGCTTTGGCGGAGCGTCTCCTTTCGATTCCGGCTTTGGCGGCGTTCGGCGAACTCAAAAGAAGGCGCCCGATCATGAAGTGCCCCTCGCTTTGACCCTAGAGGAGCTGTACAGTGGCACTCAGAAGAAAATTAAGCTCACGAAACGAATACGGGACGCTTCGTCCGGACAAATTGTTCCCGTCGAGAAAATCCTTACGATTGATATTCGACCAGGCTTCAAGGCCGGTACGAAAATCCGCTTCGAGCGAGAGGGCGACGAAATCGACCCTAACGAGATTCCAGCTGATGTGGTCTTCATTCTGAAACAGAAGCCGCATCCGCTTTTTGAGCGCTCAGGTAATGACCTTATTTACAATGTGCAGGTTCCGCTCAAGGATGCGCTGACTGGGACGGAGATCGAGTTCAAGCACCTCGATGGCCGTCGGCTGCGAGTCAAAATACCGGAGGTCGTCCATCCGGGCTTTGAAAAACGGATTAACGGCCTGGGCATGCCGAATAGCAAGAACCCGAACGAGAAGGGTGACATGATCCTGAAATTCAAGGTTCTGTTCCCTGTAACCCTCACAGAGGAGCAAAAGCGACGAATACGAGATATTTTGTGAGGCGCACCTGAGTCCAGACTGCGATCCGCACGCAATACTTGCAGCAGTGCGTACGCAGTATGCTGCCATTTAGCGGGGCCCGGGCGTTCCGACAAAGCTGGCCAGGGACACCTTCGAGAAGCCGATCCACGCGCTGGAGTCGTTCCCGAGGAGACGACTATTACCAGGTGAGGCGTGCGCCCGGTCGCTCCAGCTGCAGCGACTGGATGGTGCATACGGCGTCGAGAGGCGCGCCTACCCGCTTGCAAAGATTTTAATTGTTCCTGGAATCGACTTTTACTCGGTGTTGGGTTATCTGCGACCTTCTGGGTCTCGTTTGAGCCTCCCGCGTCATCTGGAAGCCTGCTCTGATTGCCTCGCGCCCGATTCGGCGATAAACTCGTATTTTGTGGTATCCAATGCATTCATAACGAAGAGGTCTTCTGGGTACGAGTCTCGGCAGCAGTGCGCTCGCCCGGCTCGTTCGAACGACTCAGGCGGGGGCCGAGCTACATGGCTCGCCCTGCCTAGGGATCAGGAGCAAACTCGGCCAACATCGCTTACAGTATGGGTAGACGAGCGAGAGCCCTGAGATGCCATCCAGCTTCACACTGAATGCCTTCATCGCGCATGGCTACGCCACGTTCGAGTTACGAGAAGGTCCAATGCGTTTTACGGACTCGACACGAGGTCTTCCGCTGACGCCGCGACGAACTGTGTGGCAAGCGCAAGCATCCCGGCGGAGCGCTCAGATGTTTGCCAGTTGTGGTCGTACCCGGGTAGTCTCCGCCAAAAGGAACATGGTGCCGCTTGACCCGTTGCCATGGGCAAATTCGTAAAGTGTGCGGATCCGTTGCGTTGCAGGGCATTGACTGGCCACAAACGTTTGAGTAACTGCTACTGCGTCGGGTCAGAGACTTGTGCTCAAGGACTCGAGTGTGTCAGCTTCCCATTCGAGGCGTGTTTGCGAGTAGTGCCGCTGCTCGACCGCCTCAGCTTGCGTTCAAGGGGCCAGGTAGGCACTCTGCACACGCATGGAACTGCGGCCTCGCATTCATTTACTTTTCTTCCCGGTTCTTGAATACCTCGGATGTGCGATTCCTGCTGGTAACCATGGAGGAAGCCGCGGTCCTATTAATCTTTGTCTCCGCTCAATGCGCTCCAGCTCCCTTTCCCCAACTGACATCGACGTATGATCGATTTTGCAACCCTGCTGGCGCTGAGCCGCGTAGCGACCGCTTGCTACGACACGAGAGGCACTGCCCAGGTCGCAGCGCATGAGAAGAACGGCGCTGCAGGCCTCTGTAGACGTTTGCGCTAGATGTTCTTGGGCTTGCGCATGTTTTACAAGAAGTAGTGACGCACCTCAATGGAGACCGCCGGTACCAAGCTTTGAAACTGCTTGCACTATGCAAGCGGATGGGGAACGGAACTTGGAAACAATGACCCGTGTGGGTCGGTTTGCGCATGCCGAGAACGATATGAGGAGCTCGCAGTCCCGCGGATAGTCCGAGCACAATGATTCCTGCTCGACCGGCAGGGGCGGCGATCGCTCTTCAAATCAGAAGCCGTCTGGTCAAATCATATTCACGCGGCATGATCGCAACCAAGGAAACGACATGCGCCAGACACTTGAAATCTAAGTGCCGTCTGCAACTGGAAATTTTTCAGCCTCGTCTCGTCTGGGTAAGCAGAATAACATCAGCGTACCAGAAAACTGTCCTGTTCCAGCTCTTACGCTCGATGCTCCTTGAGAAGCGCGGGCGCCCACATGGGTATCAGGCGGCTTGTCCGCCGCTGATAGGCGCGGTACAGATCCCCATATTTCTCCAAACTGAGCTGTTCAGTTAACCAGGTGCTTCCCTGGAAGAGAAGCGTCAACTGCACAGGCCCGATGATACTCCAGTGGAAGAAAGGCACCGCGCTCCCCTGGAAGATCACTCGCCACCATGCGGGGTTCTTCTGTTCGCCTAGTACGGCACCTACAGCAAAGAGATAAAACGCCCACCACATACCTTGCTCGGCAAAGAAATTCGGATGCCGTGAGAAACGAAAGAGGCCACTTGTGAGGAAACCTCGGCGGATATCTGGGTTCGGGTGCTGCGCACGTTGAACTAGCGTCAAGGCGTGCTTTCGACACTGAAAACGCCATTGCTGCTCATCTGCCACGGTCTCGAGAAGCAGAAACATGAGAAACATGGATAAAGCTGCAGTGTCCACTGCAGTCCAGGCGCTTTGACTCCGAAGGAAGACCGCCCACGCGGGCAGAGCCAGACTCAGAAGCAGCAAGTTCTGGTAAATACTCACAAAGCCGATATTGAAGAGCTGCCAGAGGATCGGGTTCGAGATCCTCCGCCTCAACACCGGCCAGCGGTAGTCTTCCACGCCAGAGTATCCACCCTTGCGTGCGAAGTTGTACGTCATTCGAATCGACCACGCCAGCGCGAGCGCCGTCATCACCGCGAGTCGCGGAGACGCCCCCGAAGTGTAGAAAGCAAGTGCAGCAAACCAGGTAACGTATGCAGGCGGCAGCAGTGACCACATCATGTCTACTTGCGACGTACTGCCGGTTATGTTTGAGCGTACATACGCCCATAGCGCACACAGCATAGAGAACCAGAGCGCTGCAGCTAGCGGTGCAGCGCCCACCGGGCTCTGCGCTGTGCGCAGCGCGTGGACGAGACCAGGCACCCACTCGCGCGGGTGAGAAAGCGCCATTCGCACACCCTGTATCGTCGCATCCTCTATATGGAACTTTTGTGGTACGTTCATGGTTTCAGGTGCCTGAAGCGACTGGGGCAACACACAAAGCTACAGAAATTCTATTCACGCAGTCCAGTACACACCATCAGACAGATCACGGTCCACGTCAAGCGATGCCCTGCCGTGGCGGGACGCAGCGATCGACGCCATCACGTTGCTGCGACTGGTGCGCGCGTGTCGCCTGCACCGATCGCTCGGGCGTGTGCGGCTCTCAGAGACACCGGAGATTTCGCGCGTCGACAGGCCGGGCACGTCAGGCGCAGGCGCTAGACTGTATTTTCCTTTTAGGGGTGCGGGAACGCCGCATCCAGGCGGGGATTCCCGAGTGCGCGCGATTGCGATCGGCACGCGGTAGACCCGAAGGCCAATTTGTCGCAATTCGGCTTCGGCTCTCCACGCAATAACCGCAATGACCATCACCAGCAGGATCGGCACCATCTACACTTTCCTCTGGGGGTAATGGTTGGTTCTTATGGCCCCTAGGGTCAGGAGTCTGCAAGGACGCCTAGAGCGCCGGTGCGTACGCTGCTCGAAGCCAACAGGGAATCACCAGGTCGCACGCGTTGGCGCCTGCGTGACAGCTGAGACGGGTGCATGCGTTCGAGCATCGGCACGGAACGAGGCACGTATGCGGATGAGGAATGTGACGACGTGTAGCGGCAGACGCACGTGTGTCACATTTGGGGCGGGCGTGATCGCGCCTCAGTGCCTGGGTTGCTTGAGGTGCTGTAGCCGGGCGCTTGGGAGCGACACGCGTTCATCTCTGGACCGCGCCGACCTCAACGATGCAGAATGCGCCTTGTCGCGGTTTCGCGAGCGAATTGCGCAGCCAATCACTGAACGGGCTTGTTTAGTCCTGAGCCTGTGATCGTATCGTTCTGGAAGCACCGATTTTGCAATGGTTCGGTCCCGCGAGAGCTGCCGCATGGTGCTTCTGAGACGCTGCCCCGTGCCAGCGATGCATGGATGGAGCATTGGCCTCTGCAAGGCGAGCAATTCGGGGGCTGGTTAAGCCTGATACAATCTCATGCGGAGAAGAAGTTGCTTCATTGTTATTGGTGGCGTTCGCGCTTCCCGGGAGATTTGACTAGATTGCTCAGCGATGTATCACGAAAACGCAGCAAATGGACGCCCGTCTTACAACCACGCCCGAGCAGAATTCTGGGTTCTGGTTGGTGCAATTTAGGGAATCTGACATGGAATCGTGTTTACTTCCACCGATGATGATAACAAGCCCTTACTGCGGTATCCCTGGTAGCCACATCTATCCTGCAGCTAAAAAATGGACCATGCTTATCCGCTGAAGAATCAACGGTGTTGCCCCACTCTCCGCTTTACGGGTTTGTGCATTGCGCACATGCGACTTGCAAAGTTCCGAAAACGCACCAGGAGCACTTCGCTTTGGGCCTTCCAGCAACAAAAGGCGTCTGTTGCAGTCGCAGTCGCCTCGTAGCCAGGGAATGCGTTTCCGCTAGATCGCAATGCGCATACTTTAGGTAATGATCTTTCGCAAACGTGCTCTCACTAACAGTGGGAACGGCGGGTTCAGCGCACTGAGCAGCTGGTTCATGAGCTGGGGAAGAGCACTGTACTGTTTCGAGCAGCTGTCTCGTTCCTGTTCTGGTCTGCGAACTTGTTCAGCACGTCGTGGGTTGCTCAAGACTTGCCTGGCGAGTGGCCTGACTGCGGGGCTCGGACTCTTCGCTTTCGCAGGGGATAGCGACAGTCTGACGAACCAGCTGGGTGCAGGCTTGTGGCACCCAAGTGCAGCGGATCGTTTGGATAAGGAGCCCCACGAACGTTGCAACTATAGACGACGATTTCACTTTTGGAATCAGTTTCGCGTTTGGTGCGCCCTCAAGGCACCTTGGTTTTCCGTCTCCAGCGCAATAGCGAACGAAACCTCTTGCGAGGCGGCCGAAAACTCGAAAGTCAAGTCTCTCTCGCACAAAGCATCAGCATCTATTGGTTCTTCCTACGACTATGTGATTATTGGCGGTGGACCAGCGGCCCACGAGGCAGCGGCAGAACTTGCTCAGTGTGACGCAGACGCCTCGCTTCTGGTGGTCACGGACCAGAGCTACGATCCATCCTGGACGCAAGAACAGTGTAAACGATGGGTAAACCACCACCGGGTATTCCACGAAGGCCATCGATTACAGGCCCTAGACGTTGAACAGAAGACCGTTACACTCGAGGGCGTCGATCCCATTCGTTACGGACGACTTCTGCTTGCAACCGGCCAAGAAAACAGTTGCCCAGACAGCTGCGTCATGGGTCCGAATGCGAGCCGCTACTTTATACCCGCCGGCCAACTTCATGCGGGCTGTGATTGGCGCGAATGCACCGAACCGAGGCACTACACCCTGCTGGGACTGGACTGGTATGCCTGTGTGCTCGCATCCGAAATCCGAACTTGGAGCGGCGGTCTCCATTCAGTGACCATTCTGTTCCCCGAGTCGGAGCCGCTCGGAGAATTCCTACCCAAAGAAGTTGCCAAACAAGTCGCACAAAGCCTCCGCGATCTGGGCATCGAACTTATCCCGTACGCAGAACCGCGCTATATTCAGGAGCGCACCGATACTGCTGCCGCCCAGAGCGATCTAGAGTTGTTCTTCGTCCGAACCTACGATCGTAGCGTTGCTGTCTCGTTTCGCACCGATCGATTTACCGTCTTGAATAAAGCGCGTCCACCCGGCGGCGTTGCAGTGCTCAAACAGGTGCAACACCTGGAAATCGATGCAATCCTTGGTGGCATCGTTTGCAATCGAGAGCTGGCAGCTGCCTCGGACGTGTACGTCGCTGGCGATGCGCTGTGCTTCCCGGATCCCGTCGCTGGGCGTCGACGCGCCTGCGGCCTCGAACACGCATGCCGTACGGCACGCATGGCGGCGCGCAATATGCGTGGCGCTCGGCAAGTCTACAGCGATCAGGCTGCACATCAGTTCTCTTTCGGGAGTACAACTTTGCTCTGGTTTGGGGATCTCCATGCCTCGGACGAGATGTATCAGTACGTGTGCTCGGGAGTGGACGCTTCTGGTGAAAGCGCTAACGGTCGATTACCAGGCCCTGAGCACACGATTGTGGTTTATGTGCGGGGACGCTCCACGGTGACGGGCATCTTGTGGGTTCGCGCAGCGCTGCCGCACCCTGATGCCCCCGGATTCGCCGACGACGCGGTGCTTGCACAGACTTTAGCGTCTATGAAAGCCCTGATTGGTCAGAGGATGCCCAGTTACGGTGGATCGGGTACTGCTAATGCGACGCTGGAACCCCGGGTGCGGGAGATTTTTCGCTGCTTCACGCCGTACGCTGATCGGATGCGGCGACGACGCAGTAGCAGCAGCGGCGGCGGCGGCGGCGCGCATGCGGCAAGTCAGCGGGCAGGCACGCCCGCGAGTCGTCGCGGTTTCGGTGGTTAGCCGTCATGAGCTCGCAGTGCCGCGTGCTCAGAGCTGCATAGACGCTTCACATTCCAGACGGGCGAGGATTTCGTCTACTGGTACAGATCCCAGATCGCCTTTGTGTCTAGAACGCATCGACAGTGCATCCGATTCAACCTCGCGCTTACCGACAATGGCCATGTAGGGAATGTGCTCCTCTTCTGCGTTGAGAACTTTTTTGCCGAGGCGATTCGCTGACAGATCGATCTCCGCTCTGAGACGACGTCGACGGGCCTTGTCGACCACCTGCTCGCAGAACGGTAAGAATTTGTCAGAGACAGGTAGCAGCCGGAGCTGTATTGGCGCGAGCCACAACGGAAAGTCCCCGGCGCTATTCTCGATCAGAATCCCAAAAAAGCGTTCCAGCGAGCCGAATATCGCGCGATGCACCATGACAGGTCGCTCGCGTGAACCATCACTTGCTACGTATTCTAAATTGAATCGCTCGGGTAAATTGAAGTCGCACTGGATGGTAGAGCACTGCCATAAACGACCGAGTGCGTCACGAACTTTCAAATCGATCTTCGCTCCGTAGAAGGCCCCTTCACCTTCATCAACGGTGAAAGACCATCCCTTGTCCTCGAGCGCAAGGCGCAGCGCCTGCTCGGAACGCGACCAGGCCTCTTCACTACCAATGGAAACTTTGGGTCGGGTCGATAAATGCACCTGATAGTCACGGAATCCAAAACGCGATAGTATTGTTTCAGTGAGGTCTAGGACTCGCTTGATTTCGGATCGCAGCTGATCAAACGTGCAGAAAATATGCGCGTCATCTTGAGTGAACCCACGAACCCGCATGAGACCGTGCAACGTGCCCGATCGCTCGTACCTGTAGACAGTACCCAACTCGGCGAAGCGCACCGGAAGCTCTCGATACGAGCGTAATTTGCTCTTGTACACCAGAACATGATGTGGACAGTTCATTGGCTTGGCTATAATCTCTCGAGATTCGCACTCAATCGGTTTGAACATGCTCTCCGCGTAAAAGTCCACATGACCGGAAACGCGGAACAATTCGCGGTCGGAAAGATGCGGAGTGTACAGCAATTGATAGCCGTCCGCAAGATGCGCATCCTTCCAGAAAGTCTCGATCATATTCCTAATAAAGGCTCCTTTCGGGTGCCAGAAAACAAGCCCTGGTCCAGCCAAATCTTGCTGAATGGAGAATAAACCAAGCCGCTCTCCGAGCACGCGATGATCTCGGCGTTTGGCCTCCTCACGGCGACGTAGATACTCTTGAAGCTGTTCAGGCGTCTCCCAAGCGGTTCCGTAGATGCGTTGGAGCATCGGTTTCGACTCGTCGCCGCGCCAGTAGGCGCCAGCAACACCCTCCAGCTGCACCGCTTCCGGGTTGATCTCGCCGGTCCTGGCAACGTGTGGCCCGGCACAGAGGTCCCACCAGTCGTCTCCAACGGAATAGATCGTGATTGGTTCCTCGGTGATCGAATCCAATATCTCCAGCTTATACGGCTCACCGAGTGCTTCGACGCGGGCGCGCGCCTCTTCGCGTGAGAGCGCCACGCATTTTAGCGGCAAATCCGCTAGAATAATCTCATCCATGACCTGTTTGATGCGCTCGAGATCTTGCGGTGAGAATGGGTGACTGATATCGAAGTCATAGTAAAAGCCGTTATCTATCCAAGGCCCAATAGTCACTTTGGCTTCGGGGAATATTCTCTGTACGGCCATAGCCATAACGTGAGCACAGGTATGGCGAATGCGCAACAGCCTTGGATTCGTCTCGTTCGTCGGCAGTGCGTCGAGTCGAGAGGTCCCCGTTGCGTCACCAGCAGCGACAGGTGCTTTCTGACTTGCGTTCGCTTGTTGACTGGTACGCGGTGTCGATGCCGCTGAGCACGACCGCAGCCCTCGGACGCCGCAGCAATGAGCAAGCGGCCTCGCTGTTTGTTCGACACGTACACGCCGCTGGGGGGCGCACGCTGTTGCCCAGCGTCCATAGGTCGACGGCGTGCGCAGTAGACCCAGACGTGAGATGAACAATAAACGCACAAAACCCCTGTTTTCTGCACGTGTAAGCATAGCTTGGCTTGACAATGGATACTGGTTTGAAAGCACCTCAGAGCCGAGCCGCCAACGCCGCTGACAACAACAAGAACAACAACAACACCTGAGGCAGGAGAGACGCAGCAGCACGCCCAGAGCGCAATGCCGTTGACGATCATCCCCGGTACAGACGACGACGTCGACGAGATGTCGCAGTGCAAGCCGGGGCCTGGGAACCGTCGCTGGCATCGTATGTCCAACTTTAGAGATGGCACCGAGTGTCCAACTTTAGAGATGGCATCGTATGTCCAACTTTAGAGATGGCACCGAATGTCCAACTTTAGAGATGGCACCGAATGTCCAGCACAGGTATCCGTAGAGCGCAGGCAGGCCTGAAGCAGCGGCGTAGCTGAGACAGACTCCTGGCTGACGCTTGAGAGCAGCAGCAGGAGCAGGAGCAGCAGGAGCAAGTCCGAACTCGTACTGGTTCCTGCTGCAGCGTGTGCTGCGTCCACTTCAACTGCGGGTGGATCTTTTGCGGCTTCAAGCTGACGTCCAGGTCCTGGGGAAGGGCCATGGCGAGCGCCCTACCTCGTTGCCGTCGAACGGTGAACACGCGTTGCAGTCGGAAGTGTCCTGCGCTTGGCTTTAGCCTCTGTTTGCGTCTCCCGATCGAGCGGCAGAGCACCTGGCGGGCTAGCGTTGGGGCTTGGCAGCTGCGGTGCTGTGCTGCTTTTGGTCGCGGATCTGGTGGGCGAGCTTCCAGGGCAGCGCGCACGGTTCAATGTCTGGCGGCTGCGTCCTCGTCGCCGCTTTCAACGACAACCATATTGTCGGTGGATGAGCAGCTTGAACCTCAGGAGCGTATTTCGGGACCCGCGAAGCGCATCATTCCATGTTTGGACGTGAAGGATGGCCGTGTTGTCAAGGGAATCAATTTTGTAAACCTCAGAGACGCAGGTGACCCCGTTGAGCAGGCCCGAGTCTACTACGAGGACGGTGCCGACGAACTCGTGTTTCTCGACATTTCGGCAACACCGAACGGCCATGAGACGACTTTGCGAGTTGTAGAACAGGTCGCAGGATCCATCTTCATTCCGTTGACAGTTGGCGGTGGAATACGCACGGTCGAGGATGCGCGACGCACGCTGCTCTCTGGAGCGGATAAAGTCGCCATCAATAGCGCAGCTGTTGCACGCCCGGAGCTGCTCCAAGAATGTGCATACCAGCTCGGAAAGGCCAATATTGTACTTGCAATTGATGCAAAGAGGCGCAGTCCGGGTAAATGGGAAGTCTATGTCGCTGGCGGACGTAAACCCACCGGGATCGATGCTGTGGAGTGGGCGCAAAGAGGATCCGAGCTAGGAGCTGGGGAAATCCTGCTGACAAGCATGGATGCGGACGGAACTTTGGCGGGTTTCGATTTGGAGCTTACCCGTGCTGTTGTGGACGCGGTATGCGTTCCCGTTATTGCGAGTGGCGGTGCAGGCACCATGCAGCACTTTGTGGACGCAGTGACGCAAGGTGGCGCATCGGCAGCGTTGGCTGCCTCCCTTTTCCATGACAACACGATTCGCATTCCCGACCTCAAGCAGTACATGAAGAATCAAGGGGTGCTCGTTCGGCTCTAAACATGCAATGCGAAAGGTGAACTGTAGCACGCGCGCTCCGTTGGAAGACCCTTGAGACAGCGATTTGTCTCCTTCCACTGCACGGTGATGCCTATGAGCGCATGTTACGGCCCGATACCGCGAACAAGGCATATTAGGGAGCAAGAACGCAGCTTCTTCTTGGTCCACAAACCGTGGTTTTTCTGCAAACGTGTTAGCGCTCACCAGTTGCAGTGCGTGACGCATGTAAGAGCATCCGGTGACGGTGAAAGATCCACGACCCAAACAATGATGATGCAGATGTCGTTGTCGTGCCACCCTTGGCGTCGTGGCGCCGCCACGGACGCACTGCACTGGACACGAACGTCACCGCAAACTGTCAGAGTCGAGATGCATCATCGTGTGTATGTATGTATACCGGGTGATTCCGACGAATACGCAACGGAACAGACGGAACAATCGCGTCCATTTGAGCGGATGGCATGCTGGAAACTGTATTTGTTTCAGTGGGGGCCTGCCTCATGTGCAGGACGCTTACGAGTAGGATGCTATTGTGAAATGCAGCGAGCTACAGACGAGTTTATCACGTTCAGTACCGATACTTTTGGCTATGGACATGGTGTGGGAGATTCTTTTTATATTCCAGATTCTCTCGATCGATCGAACCAGACGACCTGGATGCACAGATACCTTCGTGTATGGGGAGCGTCACCATCGTAGGCTCCGCGGATGCCTGTATGTACAGCCGCCCCCATTCCAGTGCGGTAGGTCTTATGGAGTATCGCGGCTTTGGTCGATCCTGGAAGCCACGGAATGTCGTGTCTTTTGTGAGTATCGTGTACGCTCCACACGATGCTTCAGTGCGCTTTGGGTGTGGATTTTTACCAGTCCAGAATCTCTGCGATATGGAATGCGCGTATGTGGCCGCCATACGGACACGCGACAGCTTGCTCTTGTATTTCCTAACCTCGGATTGAGTCGCTGTTTTCGTACAGTACCGGATGCTTAACCTTGTCGCCAGCTTTTTGCTTTCGAAATTTGCTTGGCGAGTTTCTGGGATAGTTTCACGGTTAGTTATTCCCTGCTGCAAGCTGAACTCTGTCGGCGCGGTCGTTACCGAGCACCTTGGCGAGGGCGGCGGAGCACGCAGACCTCGGCAGGAAAACATCGCCCACGTGAGGGCGCATGCTCGTCGCGCAGTGAGCTCGCTGCTTCCAACACCTTTCGGGCGTTACGCTCAGACCAGTGAATTCTGGAGAAGCTGCGCCAGCACACCCGTATTGTTTTTGTTTCTCGCACAGCGATTCAATACAAAGGAGTGCATCCTGCGCTCTGGAGAAAGGTTACGGAATGCCGTGATGCTGCGAGTGCAAGCTCGCGAAAAAGAACGGCGGTGCTTGTCCAATGCAGTCAATCTGCGGTAGCCACTGGACCAAATACCGTGCAAGTCCCTGCTCTGAATGTCATAACCCGTAAACAAAATTGATGAAAACGCTGCCTATGCAACCCAGTACTCGTCAATCCATCCCATTCTACGCGTTGTGCAGGAAATACTTTCAGAGAAGCCGGAGCTTCCGAATTCCGCGTACCGTTGATACGAACAGTGACGAAGAGACACCATGGACGAAGAACGAAAGAAAGAAAGGACGCTTCTCGGGGAGACAGACGCACGACGCATACCACACCATCGGCGTCATGCTGGAACGCGAGGGCGGAGCGCGGCAGGGGCCAGAGATCGTCTCGCTCGACGAGGCTCCACGCAAGAAGACCTGGTCGACTTCCACAATGGATACGCAAACAGGGGCAAGCCTCGGTCTGCTCAGAACAGTCAAACGAGCATGCCGTCGACATCAACGCGAACGACCATCCAAGGATGCGGTCTCCTGTGAATCGCCAACCAGACTGGATCGCTCAACAGCGCACTCTTCGTCGATGCACGCTTCCTGGCTTCTGCTTCCCGTACGCGTCTGTCCTGTTCAGGGGCAGCGTCGCTTTCCATCTCTGATACGTGGTCAAGGCGTACGCAGCTGGCATAGGCGTTCAGGTGCGCCACGTGCTAGCCGATGCTCCCTGGTTCCATCGGGCCAAATCCGCCTTCCTAATGCTTCTACACCGCTTCGAGGATCACGCATCAGTAGGCGAGTCGTTCGTATCCGACACGCGCAACGACACAGAGCGTCATGAATGAGTGGGTAACGCTTCACTCGAGAAATACTCGTTTCGCTGTCCTTGCACGGAAGCGCCTCGTCGAGCAAGCAGTTCGACGGCATTCCGGGTGCAAGTGTGCCGGATGTCCACACTGGCCTAGGCCTGTTCGACCAAACCTGCATGCGACATGAAGCGTGATGTTCGGCACCGCGGATGCAATGCGGCCTAATCGGCGGACCAGCGACGCACACACACACACGGGCTTTCCAGCATCCTTCGATGCACTGCCATGCTGCTCAGCGACAGGAACACCGACAGCGCCAGTGCCAAAGCGTACCAAACTCTCCGCAACAACCGTCTGTGCGTCCCTGTAGAGTGCATCTTTTGCGCAATGTACCGCCGCCGCAGAGGCCCAGAAAAAATCGGGCACAGATACAAGGGGTGCTGTGCTCCAGTACATACATGAGTATGCACACGGCTCATGAGAAGGATTTTCGGCAGGAGGACACGGGACCACGCGGTTGAGCTGGGGCTCCCAAGCAGCTTCCGCTGGTCGGCGGGAAGAAGCGCGCACTCGCCACCCCGTTCAACATGTTCGCCACGATCACGACTAACATCTCGGGTCGTCTGGTAGCAGCGCACGACGCTGGACGTGCGCTCACGCGCAAAGGCTGCGCTCCTGCTCCGTCGACGAGAGCGTCACACACGTTCACGAATCGATTCTCTTCGAGGCTCGTCGATGCCTCCTGAACGG